>Ga0102921_1000189_pt1 | contig 21158 bp, 11 predicted proteins | sample Colrivmeta156802_FD_78205 | JGI IMG/M metagenome (GOLD analysis project Ga0102921, IMG submission 78205) | Estuarine microbial communities from the Columbia River estuary - metaG 1568-02 | ecosystem: Environmental > Aquatic > Marine > Intertidal zone > Estuary | place: USA: Columbia River...
TTCTTCTACTGCTGCTGTTACGGTTGTCGACAATACGGCTCCTGTATTGACCACACCTTCTACTCCTGTAGTGGTTGCTTTGAGTACTGCTGGTACTGCAAGTTTGGCTCAGAACGCTGTAGTCGTAAGCACCTCCGACAACTGTTCGCCTGTGACGGTGGTTTACTCACCTTCTGTGTTCAACTGCACCAACGTTGGAAACAACACGGTTACTGTTACAGCGACGGACGCGTCCGGCAACGTGACTACTGCAAACGTATCCGTAACAGTTCAAGACGTAACGGCTCCGGTGATCAACGTGGTAGCTGCGGCGGTAACCAAGCAGCTTTCAGCTGCAGGTAGCGTGAACATTCTACTGTCCGACGTTATGTCTTCGGCTACGGACAACTGTACTGCTTCCAGTGCGATCGCAGTGACGTACACTCCTTCCGTAGTTAACTGCAACGGTAAGGGCAACGTACCTGTTACCATCACCGCGACTGACGCAAGTGGCAACACCACAACGACGGTTAAGAATGTATTGGTTGTTGATGTCATCAACCCAACGATTTCTTTGACCAGCACCACGTTGAGCTTGCCATTGAACGCGGCTGGCAATGCTTCCATCCCAGTTGGCTTTGCAACGGCAACGGACAACTGCGGCGCACCTGCTTTGACCTTCAGTAAGTCTACGTTTGACTGTGCAAACCTTGGCGTGAACAACGTTACGGTAACTGCAGTGGACGGTAGTGGCAATACTGCAACGGCTCAGATCACGGTTACGGTTGTGGACAACACTGCCCCTGCCTTGACTTTGGTGAACGGTCCAATCAGTGTAGCCTTGAGTGCTACCGGTACGGCCACGGTTAATGCTGCTGGTTTGGTAGCAAACGCAACAGACAATTGTGCGGTAACAACCATCGCCGTTTCGCCAAATACGTTCTCTTGTGCGAACATTGGCGCCAACACGGTAACGGTTACGGCAACGGATGCCAGCGGCAATGCTACTGCGCAAACCATTCAGGTGAATGTTGTTGACAATCTGGCCCCAGTAGTAACTACTGTAGCGACTGTACCAAACATCGTTTTGGGTGCAAACGGAACGGCTTCAATTACTGCTGCTGCTGTTGTCAGCTCTGTAGTTGATAACTGTACGACTAGCCCGAACGTGGTAATCACTCCGAACGTGTTTACATGTGCGGATTTGGGTCAGGTTTCTGTGACCATCTTCGCCAGCGATGCTGCAGGTAATATCTCTACAACCACGAAAGTGGTAACGGTAGTAGACGCTACAGCTCCGGTATTGGTTAATGCACCGCAGACCGTGACTTTGGCTGCTTGCAATGCTACCTTTACCTATGCTTATCAGGTAACTGACAATTGTGGTTACACGGCAACAATGACCGCTGGTTATGCAAGTGGTTCCTTGTTCCCTGTTGGAACGACAACAGTAACATGGCAGTTTGCAGATCAGTCTGGCAACGTAACCACCCACACGTTCAACGTAACGGTGTTGCCTTTGGGAACTTACACCCTGCCTTCTGTGAATCAGGTTTGCGCGGACAACGGTCCTGTTAATTTGACGAACGGTCAGACCGGTTTGGTCTTCACGGGCGCTGGTGTAACGGATGCAGGAGCTACGTTCCGTCCGTCCTTGGTTGCCCCGGGTACCTACACATTGAACTTTGTGTACACGGATGCCAACTCTTGCACGCAAACGGGAACCTTTACCATTACGGTGGTTCCAGCACAAGCTAAGCCATCAATTGTTCAGGTGGGTGCAACCACTATTGAATCCAGCTTGAGCGGAGCCGCTTACTTGTGGTTCAAGAATGGCGCACCGATTGCAGGAGCTGTTAACAAACAGTACACCTTCACGAGCGGCGGTAACTACGAGGTTCGTGTGACCAACTTGTTCGGTTGCAGCGCGAAGTCCAATGGTTTCGTAGTCTCTGCGAACGGCTTGTCTAACGATGAGATCATCAAGTCGGTGAGCTTGTTCCCGAACCCAACTACTTCTGTAGTAACGGTTGCTACCAGCTTTGAGGTTCCTGAGCCGATGAACATCACCGTAGTAGACATGCGCGGTGCGGTTATCTACACGGCAACAATGGAGCGCGGTTCCTTGTCGCACACCATTGACATGAATTCTTGGCCAGCGGCTACTTATCAGGTGATTCTTTCCAATAAGAGTGGCGACTTGAGCCAGGTTGAACGTGTCATCAAAATTGATTAATTACGAAGATGAATAAAATTCTGAATTTTGCACTGGTAGCCTCATTGGCTACCAGTGTTTTCGCTCAAGAAGCGCCAAAGGCACTTCGTCACGAGATGATGTTCAACGTAGGCGTCAATTTGGCGGGAGTTGAGCGCGGAGACAATAACAGTGTTCACGGACCGTTTTCTACGGATTGGGCCAATGCACCGTTGCACCTCAATGTGGGTTATTTGTACGCCGTAAATCCTTTGTTGAGTACGGTTGTAACCTTGGATTACTCGCGCGTGGCTGGTGTGAACAGTGTGGAAGAGTTTACCACCAACAGCATTAGCCCAATGGTCGGTATCAACTTCCGTCCGTTCAACGTTGGTAAGAATCCGTTCAACAACTTGTACATTCAGGCGTTGGCAGGTGTTTCTGCATACTCTGCTGAGCGAAAGCTAGTAGACTTGGCTTTACACGCGAGCTTGACGGATGCTGCATTTGCATTTACACCTACTTTGGGCTACCGTATTCCAACGAAATCCGGCATGGTATGGAATTTATCTGCATCTATGCCGTCTGTGGTTAACGATAATTTCGATGGCGACGGATTCGGAATGAATACCAACGACATGTATGCACGAATCAACGTTGGTATGGTTTGGACTTTGGGCAAGAAGTCTGGAGGCAAGTCTGTAGCAATGGCAAACCAAGAAGTTTTGAGCAAAGATCTTTTGGATCCGTTGGCTACCAAAGCTTCAGTACAAGCAGTTGAAGGTTCTGTTAAGAAGGTAGAAGAGCGCGTAGGTAAGTTGGAGGGAACTATTCCAGCTTTATTGAAGCGTACCGATTTGGATCCAATGGTTCGTAAGATTCTTGAAGACGAGAAGGTTGCAAATCAAATGGACGGTGGAGCTGCGAGCATTCGCAACATTGTTTCCGTATACTACCGCTTTGACCGCGATGAAATCGATGCGCAATACTTTGCGACCATCGATGGTTTCATGGCTGGCTACAAGGAAGGTTCTAAGATCATGTTGGTTGGTTTTGCCGATATGAGCGGCTCTAAGGAGTACAACACGAAGTTGAGCCGCGATCGTGCGGAAGGCGTTAAAGATTACCTTATGAGCAAGTACAAGGTTGCTTCTAGTTTGATTACCATTCAAGTTGGTGATTTGGCTACTTTGGCTCCAGGCAAGGCTGAGCTGAACCGCCGTGTAGACATGTACTTGTATTGATTTGATTAGCGTTCGTTAAGCCTAGATAGGCGATAACAAAGCGAAGGGCCGCAACGTACGTTGCGGCCCTTTTCGTTATAGAAATTGGCGTATTTTTAGTACACCAAACCAATTGAGTATGTTTCAATTATTACGCTGGATTCTCCTGTGCATATTAGTTTTCGGGGCGACTTCGGCTACGGCATTGACGTATTACTGGATTGGTGGTACGGGAAGCTGGTCGGACATCAATAATTGGTCGGCAGTTTCGGGGGGTACAATCATGCAGTTGCATACGATTACACCCACCTCGGCGGATGATGTTATCATCGATGCGGGCTCTTTTCCATCTACGGGAGGGACGATTACTGTTAATGTGTTAAATGCTTATTGTCGGTCCTTTACAGTAGTGAATACTCCGGCAAACGTAAAGATCAATATACAGTCGGGTAATACACTAAGGATTTTTGGAAGCCTAACGATACAAGGGAGATTTGCTCGCCTGGGCAATGGAGTGGTTTCGTTTGAATCGAGTGTATTGAATCGGGTTGTATTTACCCCGCGATGCCCGCTTGGAAGAGTTGAGTTTAACAGTGGTTTTGGATCTTGGCTTATTCAAGATACCCTTCAAGCAACTCAAGTAGGGATTCGTGCGGGCAAGGTTTATTTGGGCCGGTCTTATTTTAGGGCCACCAATGTTTCCGGTACAGGCGGTCAGTTTCATTTGGATTCAGGCCTGATTCGGATTGACGACAGTTATGTCTTGAATGGCAACGTTTTTGCGACCTCAGCAAACGCTCGATTGGAGATGTACGGTTTCAATGCGACCGATGAAGCTACAGGGCTCCATAAATATCGGAGCATTCGGTTTTTGGGAAACAGAGGGTACTTGAGCGCTACGGCAAACTGTTCTGCCAAAAAGGTGGTATTGGCACCGGATCAGAACACTCAGGGCGAGTGGCAGGCAGACACTTTGAGCATGCCGCTGGGAGGGCACTGGTCTATAGGAAATGGGAGTAACCTTACTTTAGGTAGAATACTAGCCGTACACAATTGCATGCGTTGGGGCGTGATTGAATGCAATGTAGTAGGGGGAAGTGCCACACTTAATGTGGGAGCGGGAAGTCCGCCTGGAGCGTTTGTGCATGTACGAGATCTAAATTTTGGAGGTTCCGGTTGGAGTGCTTCACCGGTGGCTAAGGTTGGAACCGTTACGGGCGTGTTAGGCACCTCCTCCGCCACCAATACGCTATATTGGATCGGAGGCACGGGAAGTTGGGCGGATCCGACACATTGGTCCAATGCATCGGGCGGCACGTCGTCCGGATGCATCCCTGGCCCATTGGACACGGTGGTTTTAGACGACAACGGTGGCACCAATTCATATACTGTTCAATTAGGTAATTCGGATACCCGTTTGGCGCATAGTTTATTGATGAGCAATTCATCGAAGACGGTTACGGTCTCAGGAAGTGGGAATTTTCCGTTGGTGTTGATGGGAAGTTTGATTTTGTCCAACTCCTCGGTGTGGAACATGGGCCGTCCGCTCCAATTTGTTGGGAGTGATACCTCAAACATCATCGATTTCAAAAAGCGTGCACACGGGAATTTGTTGAACATCATCGGAGGCGGTAAATGGACTTTGACGGATTCTGCACAAGTGGCCCGGATGTCCTTGACCCACGGTACGTTGAAGATGAAAGGTGTTTTTGCCAGCTTCGGTCGGTTTGTGGACAACGAGACGGTGCTGGGGCTTCGATTTGGCTCAGGCATTAACCCTCCTGTTCTCTTGCCAAAGTGGATAATCTACGGCTCCCGGGTGCGCATCCAAGATTTTGTAGGCGTGCAGAATGGCTTGTTTCAGGTGGGGGCAGATAGTTCTGTGGTGGAAATAGCGAATGCAGGGAGGTTTGAGACCAGCAACCCAAACAATCAGTGGAACAAAGTGCATTGGTTGCCCGCTGGTGGTGAGGGGAGATTGACGGGTTCCTTCCATAAAATCAGGCAAGTTGAGTTTGATTGCGACGGCAAAATGGAGTGCGATTTGTTAATGGACACCTTGGATTTGGCTGCCAGAAAGTCGTATAAATTCCCGCCCAATATTCAATACAAGAGAATCAAAGCACCTGGAAATTGCAATGGCTATATTTCCTTTCGCCCGCTGGACAATCTAAATTTGAGTACCTGGAATTCGTCTGGGTGGGCAAATACGGTGCAAAACACTATTTTCGAGAAAATCACCCAGACCAACGGAACCCTTTTGGCTTCCAATTCCATCAACAACGGCAACGTGGTAGGGGTTACGTTTACGAATCAAGTAGGACGAGTATTGTATTGGGTGGGTGGAAACGGTCAATGGCAGGATACAGTGCATTGGTCCTTGCTTTCTGGCGGTGGCGGTGGTGAGTGTGTTCCAGGTCCGTTTGATTCCGTTGTGGTGGACAATAACTCGGGGACGGGGTCGGTAACTATTTCCTTAGCGGGAATCTGTTTGGCGGGAGACTTTGTGGTTAATACCTCTTCGAAGTCTGTGTCATTGAACCGGGTTCCTGGTGCAAGTCCCTTGACGGTCTTGGAGTTGTTTGGTTCGCTACACCTTTCCCCTTCTGTTAATTTGCAAGGCCTTTCAACCGGTGGGGGTACTTGGATCCGTTTGCGTACGGCCCCGGGCAACCATTCTGTTTTAACGCACGGAGTATTTGTTCCGCTTTTGCAAAAGACGGGAACCGGTACCATACAAGTACTGGACAGTACGCGGATTGGAACGTTTTCACAAAACGACGGCCAATTCACCCCAATGGGCAATTACTTTGCTTGTTTGGGCGATCATTATGGGCAAGGCGGATCCTTTATCAATGCCGCATCCCGCATGTACTTTGGGCGGTGGTTTGGGTCAAATACCATTTCCGTACCGAACAGCAGGATCGATGTAGTAGGTCATTTGGGCTTGTCCGGCCCGTTGAACACCTCTGGATCTACGGTGTACATGACCGGAAGTCAGGCCAATTTGAGTATTTCCAGTTCGGATACTTTGGTCCATGTGGAATACACCAATCCGCAAGGGGCAGGTACGTTGAACATGTCTCCCAACAGCTACATTGGGAAGATGGTATTTAAGGGGTCGTGTACCTTTGGGGACAGCGTTCAATGCGACACGGCGATGTTGGCCAACGGCCGAAGTTATTTTTTTGCCAGCAACCGGACGTTTCGGGTAAAAAAGTGGTTGGACGCACACGGGGATTTTTGCAATCCGATTTTGATGCGCGCCACGCAGCAAGGCCAACAAGCAAAGATCCGCACGTTTGATACGGTTCAGGGTAACTTTTTGGAGATTCGGGATTTGTGGGCGGTAGGCCCCAAGCCGTTTTACTCCGGGAATAAGTCTGCAGACCAAGGAGGCAATACGGGAATAGTTTGGGCAAATAAGCCGGGATACGTTTATGGTTTTGGCAAAGACCGGTATTTTGTTACGTGTTCGGGCGGCACCAACACTTCCTATACATTAACTACGGAGCGTTTTGAGGACGCTGCGGGCTTTTTGTGGATGACGGGCTCAACGTCAGATACGATGTCTGTAGATTCCACGGGCTACTACTACGTAACAGCACAGTACGGCGGATGTACCGTAACGGACACAATTGGTATTTTCTACAACGAGGTTGAATTTGGGGTTTCGGATACCTTGTTGTGCTGGGGAACATCAGTAGCTTGGCAAGTTTTGGATTCGAGTTATTTGGGTCAGGTTTCCATCTTATGGTCCACGGGAGATACGGGGCTTATTTCGCTTCCTTGGACGGTTGGCGTAGATACCACTTTGTGGTTTAAAGCCACAGATGTGTTTGGAAATTGGTGTTCGGATACATTACGGATTCGAAGCGTACAGTACAACAGTCCTCCAGGGGGACTTACGTTGTTGAATTGCGACACGGCAAATTTGGTGCAGCGGTTGTATACGGCGTTCAATTGGCCACAACCGGATAATTACGCTGTGCGCTGGTACGGGACCTGGGACTCACTGGCGATGACTTTTCAGGGCTGGGTAGCATTTGACGCACGCTTTGGCGGCTGTTGGGTGCGGGATTCCATACCGCTGTATTTTGGCAATCCGCTGGGCATTACGCCTCCGGGGCCCAATTACTGCTTGGGTTCTACGGTTGCCTTTTCAACCGCTCATCCCCATTCTGGATACCGCTATTTGTGGTCCACCGGGGATACCGCAGCAACCACCACTAAGTTGATCCAGGCCACGGGCTACATAAAGCTGCGGGTTACGGACGATTTAGGGATGACCTGTACGGATTCCATAGCGTACGTGGGCGGCAACTCCGTTGTGGCAACGCTCACACCGGCCGTGATCAATGGGGTTCAACCCTGGACGGATACGGTGTTTGGAACTGCAACTGGGGCACACCGGTTTTATTGGATTTACGGAAGCGACACCCTGGGCAGCGGATTTGGGATAAGCGACAGTTTGATCCATACCTGGAATCTTGCAGCCACTGGGAACCTATATTTTGTGGGCATTGATACCATATATGGATGCGTGGATACCGCAGCAGCGCAAGTCATAATCTCGCAGAACTATCCCGCGTACGTACCCAATGCGTTTACGCCCAACGGCAATACGGTAAACGATACTTGGACGGTTCAGTTGCTCAAAGCCAACAATATTGTTGACCGGGCAATGATATTCAATCGTTTTGGTAATATGGTTTATTACCTTGAAAACGACGAGGTGTCCTGGCCGGGAACCAATCTGGACGGAAGCCCTGCAGAGACGGCGACGTACGTGTACGTCTTGGAGTTTACCGATTTAAACGGTCGGTTTTACCGACTGACCGGCCCCGTAACCCTGGTGCGCTAGCGAAATTACTTGGCCTTGACCTTTTTGGCGGTTGCCAAGGTTGTTTTGATGGCCATCGGCAATGAAGGGGCGGCACATTCGTTGCGGATTCCCGCGATTTGCGTCAATTCGGTACCCGCGGCTTCGGCATTTGTTGAGGTGAAGACCAGTCTATTTCCGGCTGCTTTAGGAGCTCCCAAGCGATTCCATAGCACAAATCCATGCAATGCATCCTGGTCAAGGGCTTCCTGATTGGGTGCATTTACCCAGTCGTTGAAGCGCACAACATCCGTAAATAGGGAGTTCTCGTACCAGCTTTTGGTGGCGCGGTACAGGTCTGGATGGTTGTTTTTGTAGTTGGCCAACAGTTCTGGGAGGTACGACGCAGGATAAACGTTGTAGGCCAAAAAGAACGCATTGTTTGCCAATGACTCGTCTTGAGCGTAGTCGTACTGTTCGAAAAAAGACTTTTGGCAACGAGCGATTTGCTTTTTTACGAGGGTGTCCGTGGGTTTGGAGAGCAGTTCGCGCATCAAGGGAAGCACGTCTGAAGCGAATGTCAACGCCGCCGTTCCGCGCGCCAAAGCAGCAGACGTTACGGCCGCAGCACGTTCTGATTGGGCCATGGGGCAACCCCCTTGAAGCTCATTCAATGTTCGCTGCTGGTAGGTGACAAAGGGGGCCGTTTTTTTGCTGCCTGATTTGGCCACCATGGAAAACAATTGTCCGTAGGCCTGCAGGTAGTCGTTGTTGGCATATTGGGCCCCGTCTGTTGTTGCGTTTCCGGATGTTGAACCGGCTTCAATGCGCGTAAGTAGCGCAGAAGACGAAAGAGGTTTGGCAGGAAATCCCCACGTTTTTTTGGACTTCTTGGCGATGGATTTGGATTGCAACAAAACCCACGGTCGATTCTTCAAATGACCCGTTGCAACCACGGTTAAGTCGTTCACATACATCCAGCTGATGGCGCCTTCTTTGCCGTCTCCAAGGTACAGTTTGGGAGATTCTCCTTCCCAGGGCAGGGAACGGGATGTCGCGGTTGAAAACGCAATGGAGTCTCCTTTTGCCTGTTTGGAGGCAAAGGCGCCAAAGTCAAAATAGGGGGTGCTCAGGGCGTCCGCCGTGGTGAGGATGTATCCGTTGTTGTCTACAACGGCGCCCCAGTGCGAATGATAAAATTGAACCAGACCCGCGCGCTCATGCTCCTTCAACTCGGAAAACGATTTGACTTGCGCAGACAAGTGAAAAACCGTCAAAATCAGAAGGCCGATGAATGCGGAGAGGCGGTGCTGCTGCATGGAGGAAGTAGAATAAATGGATCCGGTTAAACGGTTCAGTGGGTTAGGGACGCGGAAAGGAATTCTCGGTTCATGCGCGCGATGTTCTCCAAGGAGATTCCCTTGGGGCATTCCACCTCGCAGGCGCCGGTGTTGGTGCAGTTGCCGAATCCTTCCAGGTCCATTTGACGAACCATGTTTTGAACGCGTTCTGCGGCTTCTACCTTTCCTTGGGGAAGGAGGGCCAGCTGGGAAACTTTTGCCGACACGAAGAGCATGGCGCTGGCGTTTTTGCAGGTGGCCACGCAGGCTCCGCAACCGATGCAGGTGGCGGCGTCGAAGGCGGCGTCTGCGTCTGCTTTGGGAACAAGGATGGCGTTGGCGTCCAGGGTGTTGCCGGAGGTGTTCACGGAAACGTAACCGCCGGCTTGGATGACGCGGTCGAACGCGGAACGGTCCACCATGAGGTCTTTGATGACCGGGAAGGCCTTGGCGCGCCAAGGTTCAACGGTGATGGTGTCGCCGTCTTTGAAGGTGCGCATGTGCAGTTGGCACGTGGTGACGCCGCGGTCCGGGCCGTGGGCCTCGCCGTTGATGAACATGGAGCACATGCCGCAGATGCCTTCGCGGCAGTCGTGATCAAAGGCAATGGGTTCCTCGCCCTTCTTGATGAGGTCGATGTTGAGCTCGTCGATCATCTCCAAAAAGGACATGTCTGGGCTAACGTTAGATACGGGGTAGGTTACCGTGCGGCCGGCGTCTTGCGGGCCGTTTTGGCGCCAAATTTGGAGCGTCAGGTTCATTTGTAAGAACGGGTAATGAGTTTGACGTTTTCGTAGTTCAATTCTTCTTGGTGGCGAACGGATTTTCCGGGGTCGCCGTCTTGGTGTTCCCAAACCGCCACGTGGGTGAATTTGGCGTCGTCGCGCAGGGCTTCGCCGTCCTCGGATTGGTATTCGGTGCGGAAGTGTCCGCCACAGGATTCTTCGCGGGTGAGGGCGTCGAGGCACATGAGTTCACCGAGCTCCATGAAGTCCGCCACGCGGGCGGCTTTGTCCAGTTCAATGTTCAGGCCTTCGCGTTGGCCGGGGACGCGGACGTCTTTGTAGAATTCTTCGCGGAGGGCACGGATGTCTGCAATGGCTTTTTTGAGGCCGTCTGCGCTGCGGGCCATGCCGCACTCGTCCCACATGATTTTGCCCAGTTTGCGGTGGAACACGTCCACGGGGGTGGTTCCTTTGGCGTCCAGAAAGGCTTGTTGACGCTCTTCTGCTGCTTTTTCCGCCGCGTCAAACTCGGGGCTGTCCGTAGGGATGGTTCCGGTGCGGATGTCGTTGGAGAGGTAATCGCCCACGGTGTAGGGAGCAACGAAGTAGCCATCCGCAAGGCCTTGCATGAGGGCGGAAGCCCCCAAGCGGTTGGCGCCGTGGTCTGAGAAGTTGGCTTCGCCCAAAGCAAAGAGGCCGGGGACGGTGGTCATGAGGTTGTAGTCCACCCAAAGGCCGCCCATGGTGTAGTGCACCGCGGGGTAGATCATCATGGGGGTGCGGTACGGGTTGTCGTCCGTGATCTTCTCGTACATCTGGAAGAGGTTGCCGTATTTGGCTTCCACCGCCTGGGTGCCCAAGTCGATGATTTGTTCTTGGGTGGGGTTGTGCAGTCCTTTGAGGTTGGCTTGTTCCTTGCCGTAGCGCTCGATGGCGCTGGCAAAGTCCAGGTACACGGCTTCGCCGGTGGCGTTTACGCCGTGGCCTTCGTCGCAGCGCTCCTTGGCGGCACGCGAGGCAACGTCGCGCGGAACCAGGTTACCGAAGGCGGGGTAGCGACGCTCCAAGTAGTAGTCACGCTTTTCCTCGGGGAGGTCGGTGGCCTTCAAACGGCCTTCGCGGATGGCTTGGGCGTCTTCTTTGTGCAAGGGAACCCAGATGCGTCCGTCGTTCCGAAGGGATTCGGACATGAGGGTCAGTTTGGACTGGTGTTCGCCGCTGACCGGGATGCAGGTGGGGTGGATTTGGGTAAAGCACGGGTTGCCGAAGAAGGCTCCTTTTTTGTGTGCGCGCCAAGCTGCGGTCACGTTGGACCCCATGGCGTTGGTGCTCAAGAAGAACACGTTTCCGTAGCCCCCGGTGCACAACAAAACGGCATGGGCGCTGTGGCGCTCCAGTTTGCCGGTTACGAGGTTTTTGGCAATGATGCCACGGGCTTTGCCGTCTACGGTGACCACGTCCACCATTTCGTGGCGGTGGTACATTTTGACGCGTCCATTGGCAATCTGGCGAGACAGGGCGCTGTAGGCACCGAGCAACAGCTGCTGGCCGGTTTGGCCTTTGGCGTAAAACGTGCGGCTCACCTGCACGCCCCCGAAGGAACGGTTGTCCAGTTGGCCGCCGTAGTCGCGGGCAAAGGGAACGCCTTGGGCCACGCACTGGTCAATGATGCTGGCGGAGACTTCGGCCAAGCGGTGGACGTTGGCTTCGCGGCTGCGGTAGTCGCCCCCTTTGACGGTGTCGTAAAACAGACGGAAAACGGAGTCGCCGTCGTTTTGGTAGTTTTTAGCCGCGTTGATGCCGCCTTGCGCCGCAATGGAGTGTGCGCGTCTGGGGGAATCTTGGAAGCAGAAGGCCTTTACATTGTAGCCCAATTCTGCGAGCGAAGCGGCGGCGGAGCTGCCGGCCAAACCGGTACCTACTACAATGACGTCGATGCGTCTTTTGTTGGCGGGGCTGACCAAAGGCACGTGGCCTTTGTACTCGGTCCACTTGTCGGCAATGGGGCCTTCGGGAATGCGTGCGTCCAGTTTCATGGGGTTAGGCGGCCAAAGAGTTGAGGTAAATAACGATTGGAATCAAAGCGAATACGCCCGGTATTACCAGCGCGAAGAAGGCGCCAATTCCTTTGATGATGGGGGTGTAGGTGGGTTGGTTGATGCCCAGTGTTTGGAAAGCGCTGGAGAAGCCGTGCCACAGGTGAAAACCAAGCATGGCCATGGCGAACACGTAAAAAGCGGTGTACCACCACTGCGCAAAAGAAGTGACGGTCAGGGTGTACAAGTCTTTGACCTCTTCGCCCTCAATGAGGACCATCGGGACGTTGCCAAAGTGCATTTCAAACCAGAAGCTCTTGAGGTGCACGATGAGGAAGACCAGGGTAAAGGTGCCCAAAAGAGCCATGTTGCGGCTGGCCCAGCTGGCGTTGGCCGCGCCGTTGTAGTTGGCGTACTTCACCGGGCGGGCGGCGGAATTTTGACGCGTGAGCATCAGGCCGTCTACGGTGTGGAGGAGGATGCTGGCGTACAGCAAGTAGCTCACGGCTTTGATTACCGGGAAGGTGGTCATGAAGCGCGCGTAAATGTTAAATGCTTCGTGGTCTCCCGTCATCAGGGGCAAATTGCCCAACAAATGGATGACCAAAAAGCTGCACAGGAAGAGTCCGGTAAGGGCCATCCAGTATTTTCGGGCCAGCGAACTGCCAAAAAGGCCTTTTCCAGTTGCCATGGAGTCTTATTTAAGGGTTCTTTAGTTTGCAAAAGTAAGGTGCAAACGAACCCGTTGTTCGTATTTTAGAGGCATGGATGCAATGTTTCGCGCGATTCGGTGGTCTGCCCCATTGGTGGCTGTTATTGTTCTGTCATTGAGTAATTTACGTGCTCAAACGCTCCACGGCTGCATTACGGGTTCACCGGTGAAGAAGGCCGCTTTGGGGTACTATTTTGGCGACAAACGTTTGGTGGCGGATTCGGTTGCGTTGGACAAGGAAGGGTGTTTTGTGTACCGCGGCAGCAAAATGCGCCCCGGTTTTTACACGTTTTTCCTGGACACCACCCACGCTTTTGACTTTTTTTACGGAGGTTCGCCCGTCTCTTTTGCGGGAAGTTACACGGCTTTGCGGGCAGTGGATTTTCGGGATGTCGACAACCAAAAATTCCAAGAGTTTCAGAACATTGGCTTGGTGGTACAGCGGGACTACGAGGGGGGATCTTTGACCGCAGAACAAGCACAGGCGGCCTACAACGAGCGCACGTTGGCTTGGGAAGCGGCCAACGGAACAACCCGTTTTGGTCAACTGTTGCGTGCGCGGAACCCAATGGGAGCGCGCACGGCAGTAGAGCCGGGAGGAGTGGAGCGCTGGACCCGGGCCTATTGGAGCGAATTGCCCTTATCCGATCCGGCCTATTTTCGGTCGCCCTTTTTCCATGCTGCAATTACCTTGTTTTTTGACAAGGCCATCATTCAAGATCCGGACACCGTCGTTTCTGCCCTGAACGGCTTTTTTGATTTGCCCAAGGATTCGGCCGCACAGAAATACGCCGTGGCGTTTTTGACCAATAAGTACGAGACGTCCAACGTAATGGGCCACGAGAAAGCATTTGTTTGGTTGGTGAACAAGTACTACCGAACGGGCTACGCCACGTGGGAAAAACCGGAGTCGTTGGCGAAGATTTTGAAAAAGGCGGACGACATCGGCATGAATTTGATTGGGTTGCGCGCTCCGGACTTTGGCTACACGGCCTACGACGGCAGTTCCCATCGATTAAAAGAGACCTTGGGGTCCTATACTTTGTTGGCGTTTTACGATGCCACGTGCGGCCATTGCCAAGAAAACATGCCCAAGTTTTTGGAAATCCACCAAAAATATGCGACCAAGGGCTTGAAGACCGTAGCCATCACCAACGAATTGACCCTTATTGAGTGGAAGTCTTTTGTGGAGCGAAAGGGCATGGTGGGCGTTCCCGGATGGACCAACGGTTCCGACACGGCCATTGACCGGGTTACCTTTAGGCACTACTACCACATTCCAACCACTCCAACGGTTTTGGTGTTGGACAAAGACCACAAGATTATTGCCAAGTCTTTGGCCCCCGAAGACCTGGAGGACTTTTTAAGCAAGAAACTCCCATGAAGTACCATCCCCTACCGGCGTCTCTTTTTGTGCGCAACCGCGAGCGTTTTGCCGCACACTTGAAGCCGCGCAGTTTGGCTGTTTTTTACTCAGCAGACCTGTATCCTACGAGTGCGGACGGTCATTTTCCGTTCAAACAAGCCACGGATTTGTTCTGGATGTGCGGAGTAGACCAAGAAGAGAGCATTTTGGTGGTTTGCCCCGACGCGTTCAAACCCGAACACCGCGAGGTTTTGTTTTTGAAGGAAACCAACGAAACCATTGCCATCTGGGAGGGCGCAAAGTTGACCAAGGCCCAGGCCCAAGAACGGACGGGCGTGAAGACGGTTTACTGGCTGCAGGATTTGGACCGCGTGATGAACGAGATGATGTCCTACGTGGATGACGTTTATCAGGTGACGAACGAGCATTGGCGTCGGCCCAAAGACGGCCCATCGGTGCGCGGAGAGCGCGAAAACGCGGCCCTGCGCGCCGCCTACCCCAACCACACCTACAAACGCTCCGCGCCCCTTTTAAACGCCCTCCGGGCGGTCAAGCTCCCCGAAGAAGTAGACACCATGCAAGCCGCCGCCAACGTCACCGCCGCCGGCTACGATCGCGTGCTGCGGTTCCTGCGCCCCGGGGTTTGGGAATTTGAACTGGAAGCGGAGTTTTTGCACGAGTTTGTGCGCCGTCGGTCCGACGGATTTGCCTATACGCCCATCATTGGCAGTGGCGCAAACGCTTGCGTGCTGCACTACATTGAAAACAACGGTTCCTGCGAAGACGGCGACTTGGTCTTGTTTGACGTGGGCGCGGTCTACGCCAACTACGCGTGCGACGTGACGCGGTGTTTCCCAGTAAACGGCCAATTTACCCCCCGTCAACGCCAGGTGTACGAAGCGGTTTTGCGCGTTCAAAAGGCCGCCATTGCCTTGCTGCGTCCGGGGACCTTCCTGCACGAGTACCACGCACGCGTGGGCGAGATCATGACCGCAGAGTTGCTGGAGTTGGGATTGATCACGGCGGAGCAAGTGGCCGCCCAAGACACCGCGTGGCCGGCCTACAAGAAGTACTTCATGCACGGAACCAGCCACTACCTGGGGTTGGACGTACACGACTACGGCCCGTGGACGGCGCCGATGCAGGTGGGCATGGTGTTTACGGTGGAGCCGGGCATCTACATTCCGGAAGAAGGTCTGGGCATCCGCATTGAAGACAATATTTTGATCACCGACGACGGCCACGTGAATTTGACGCGTGCAATTCCCAAGGAAGTGGACGAGATTGAGGCGCAGATGGCGGAGGCGCGCGAGGCGCGTTTGGGTTGATGCCTGCGGATCATGCGGGGAGCTCCTCGCGGGACGAGGCTGCGCGCGGCACCACCAGCGCGGACGGCGCTCTTGGCCCGCGCAGCGCGGTAGGCGAACACAAGGAACTGCTGTTCCGGGGGGTCCCTGCGGTGTACGAGGTTTGGGGCCGGCGCGGAGCGCCGGCGGTAGTTTTGGTCCCTGGATTTTTGGAGACGCGAGCCGCCTTTCGTCCGCTGGCGGAGTTTTGGGCGAAGAAGTACCGCGTGGTATTGGTTGATTTATTGGGCCACGGCGAAACGGGGTGTGCGGGCTACGTGCACCGCATGGAGGATCATGCGGATTTAGTGCTTGCGGTGGCGCGTGCTGAGCGGCTGCGCGCAGTTCGGGTGGCGGGACATTCCTTGGGCGGTTACGTGGCGTTGGCGCTTTTGGAGCGGAATCCGCAGCAATTGCGCGGGTTGATGCTCCTTAACGCTCATCCGTTTGCGGATTCTGAGGAGCGCAAGGTGCTGCGTAAGCGCGCCATGGAAGTGGCCAAAAAACAGAAATCCAGCTACCTGCATGCGGCCATTCCCGCTTTGGTGGCTCCCGCCAATGCGGACCGACTTCGGGAAGACCTGCGCGTTATGGCGGAGGCAGCGCGAGCAATGCCCGTTCAAGGAATTTTGGCAGCTCAAGAAGGCATGATGCTCCGGCCGGACCGCACGCACCTGTTGCGAACGATTCGACCGTTCCCGGTGGTGGTGGTGGCGGGGATCGATGACCCCGTGGTGCCCATGGCTTTGACGGAAACGTTCTGGAATTTGCCCGGAGTAACCCGCCGCGTGGCGTTGCCCGGAGGGCACTTGTCTTTTTTGGAGGCGGGGGTGGGGGCCATGAAGTGGTAGGCACCGCGCCCCAGTTTGCCGTACTTTCGCATTATGCTGCACGATTTGACGAACAAAACAGCTTTGGTGGGCGGAAGCACCCAGGGCATCGGATGGGCCGTGGCCCTGAAATTGGCTGAACGCGGCGCACGCGTGGTGCTTTTGGCCCGCAACGAAGACAAATTGCGCGCCGCGGCAGCCCAACTGCCCACTCCCGCGCAGCAACAGCACACCTACCTGGTGGCGGATTATGCCCAGCCGGACCAAGTTGCGGCTGCGGTGAACGCCTTTTTGGCCGCAGGCAACACCGTCCACGTATTGGTCAACAACACCGGCGGCCCCGCCGCCGGTCCGCTCCTGGATGCCGAGCCCGACGCCTTTGTAGCGGCCTTCCAACAGCACTTGATCAACAACCAGCGCCTCGCCCAGGCCGTGGTTCCCGGCATGCGCGCCAGCGGATACGGTCGGATCGTGAACATCATCAGCACCAGTGTGAAGGTTCCGCTGCACGGATTGGGCGTCAGCAACACCGTGCGCGCCGCGGTGGGCAACTGGTCCAAGACCCTGGCCAACGAACTGGCAGCGGACGGCATCACAGTAAACAATGTATTGCCCGGCGCCACCCAAACCGAGCGACTCACCGCCATCATCGACGGTCGGGCCGCCCGCACAGGCCGCACCTCCGCCGAGGTCTCCCAAGAAATGATCGACGAAGTGCCCATGCGCCGCTTTGCGCAACCCGCGGAGATCGCGGCCGCTGTGGCCTTCCTGGCCTCCCCGGATGCCGCCTACATCACCGGCATCAATATTCCGGTCGACGGCGGACGCACGCCCAATTTGTAGAACCGTCGGCAAAACGCAAGTAAAATGGACCTACTCAACTGGATCAACGGTGCCTTCGTGGAACCCGCCACCGGTCGCTACCTGGACAACGTGGAGCCGGCCACCGGCCAGGTGTACGGCCGCATTCCGGATTCCGGACCCGAAGACGTGCACCGCGCGGTAGCTGCCGCCAAAGCAGCCTTCCCAGCATGGTCCCGCCTCACCGCAGCAGAGCGCAGCCGCATCTTGTTGCGCGTATCCGACGGCATCGCCGCCCGCCTGGACGAATTGGCCGCCGCCGAGTCCAAGGACAACGGCAAACCCCTGAAGCTGGCCACCACCGTGGACATCCCCCGCGCCAGAGACAACTTTGCGTTTTACGCCACCGCCATTCTCCACGACCACTCGGAAACCCACGACATGGGCGTTACCGGCTTCAACTACACGCTTCGTAGGCCCATCGGTGTGGCGGCGTGCATCAGCCCGTGGAACTTGCCGCTCTACCTCTTCACCTGGAAGATTGCCCCGGCGCTCGCTGCGGGCAACACCGTGGTAGCGAAACCCTCGGAAGTCACGCCCGTCACCGCCTACCTCTTGGCCCAAATTTGTGCCGACGCCGGCTTGCCTGCGGGGGTTTTGAACATCATCCACGGCACGGGTGCCGGTTTGGGCGAGGCCCTGGTGACCCATCCGGACGTCCCCGTCATTTCCTTCACGGGCGGCACCGTAACCGGCGCCAAAATCAGCTCGCAAGCCGCGCCCCTCTTCAAAAAACTCAGCTTGGAACTGGGCGGCAAAAACCCCAACATCATCTTCGCAGACTGCGACTTCGACGAAATGCTGCGCACCACGGTGCGTTCCTCCTTCGCCAACCAAGGCCAAATTTGCCTCTGCGGCAGCCGCATCCTGGTAGAGCGCTCCCTGTACCCGCGCTTCCTACAAGCCTTCACCGAGCGCGTCCGCGCCCTGCGCGTTGGTCCGCCCGATGCCGACGGCACCCAAGTAGGCGCCGTCGTGAGCGAAGCACACATGCATAAAATACTGTCCTACATTGAGTTAGCGAAGGAAGAAGGCGGCGAAATCCGCTGCGGCGGTCACCGCGTGCAGTTAGACGGCCCCTTGTCCAACGGCTTTTTCATCGCTCCCACCGTCATCACCAACCTCACGCAAGCCTGCCGCACCAACCAGGAGGAAATCTTTGGACCCGTCGTCACGGTTCAGCCCTTTGACACCGAAGAGGAAGCAATCGCCCTCGCGAATGCCACCCAATACGGCCTGGCAGCCACCGTCTGGACCTCCAACCTTCAGCGCGCGCACCGCGTGGCTTCGGAAGTGGAATCCGGCATCGTGTGGGTCAACTGTTGGCTGGTCCGCGACCTCCGCACACCCTTCGGCGGCATCAAATCCAGCGGTGTCGGCCGCGAAGGCGGCTTTGAAGCGCTCCGCTTCTTCACCGAACCCAAGAATATTTGCATTGCATTAGCACCCGGGGCGCACTGATTGCAGGGGCTGTTTAGAAGTACAGAAAAACAAAGGGCGGCCCGGAGGGCCGCCCTTCTCGATTCAGGGTTGGAAAACGAACATTAACACAAAAATCACCCCTTGTCCTGAATCTACTCGTATTCTAGAGTAGAGGCAAAAAGGATGCCAAAGGTTGCAGCGGTGGTGTTAATTTTATTTCCCGTCCGTCCTGTTGGGAGCGCGAGTAGGGCTTTTCAGCGGGAAATTAGGGCAGTCGAACGGTTCGTTCTGCCCCCAAAAAAAGGCCGTCGGCGGTGTACGTCCAAACCCGAAATCCGGGCGGAAAATCGTCGATCAAGGGAACGTGGGACGCTGCGGGCAGGGTCCATTCAGCGAGCCATTCGCCCGATGCAGTGTGCAATGTAGCGCGCACCGGAAACGGATGCGGATTGGCTGCCGTCAGTTCCCGGCCGTGTGGATTGGGGTACACCACGGGGACGGTATCCGGCAATACGGCGTTGGGTTCATTGGGCGCACAAGGCGTGCCGGGGCGCGCTAAGCCCCACAAGGCGTGGCCGTCGGTCAATCGGGCATAGGTGGTGCCTTCCGGAAGTGCAGGATAGCGCAGCACGTCTACGGGGAGGTACGGGGCCAGGGTGTCCGGACGGTACAACAAAACCACCCATTCTCCTAAAGAGCTCAAACCAAACGGGCGGTTGAGGGTGTCGGACAGGTCCAAGCACCTGCGCTCGCCAGGATTTACGGTTTGGGAAGGAAGGGCATAGGGATTGGTGCCGGCGGAGTCGTTGGAAACGGCGTAATTCCCCAAATTCAAGGGTTCGCTCCCCCGGTGGTACACCTCCAAAAAGTCCGGATGGCGCGCTCCAACTTCGTTGAAAATAAATCCTTCCGACCGGTGCAGGGGCACTTTTTGCGGGGAACACGGCCAAAAAGCGGTTCTGTTTCCATTGGTTTGGGCCCAGAATTGACCGCTCAATTGATCCGTGTGCACGGGGGGGAGAAAAGACCCTGTCCAGCGTTGTTCTTGCGGCTGAAAGGTTAACCAAGCGGTGTCTGAGGCGATTCCCAAAGCCCCGCCCGCAGAAGAAGTGTCCGCATTCCAAATCCACCCCACCCGCGCCACCGGTTGCATTCCGTCTACCCCGGTGCTGACTTCAACAGGCATGGAGGAGCTGGCGGTGCGTACCCGTGGACTGCGAAACAGAGGAGCTCCGCTGGGGGTGGTCAGTTGCTGTGCAGTGTTGAGGTTTCGTTTGAACAAGTAGGGCAAGATGCCTTCCTTGACGTGCGCCCCGATGGTGGCGGTGTAGCCCAGGTTGAATTGCTGAAACGTGTAGCCGTAGTCTGCCGGACGGTAGGGGTCCAGGGCTGCGAAGGGCCCAATTTGGTCGCGAATTTGGAGTATTTGGGTGCGGAATTCCGGCGCGTAGAGGAGGTCGTTGGCGGCTTTCAAGTAGTACGTGAAGCGCTGGCGCAGCTCGTCGTTGGCCATCAATCTGCCGTACAGTGGAAATCCCGTGATGCCCCACTGGTAGACGTTCTTCAAGGTCCAGTTAATGCCGAACCAATCGATGCCCATGGTGTTGTCCAGGTCGTAGAGAAGGAAATGGAAGCGGCCGTCGTGCGGGCTGCGGTAGAGGTAGTAGTTGTTGTTGTTGACGGCGTAGTTGTCCCAATGGCCTAGGCTGATTTCCACGGCCAAGGTGAGGAGGTATTCGTTGATGTCCAGCAAGGTGTCCAAAGTGCAGAGCAGATCGGCATCCGGGGCTTGGTTCAAAAGCTGAATGAAGGTGGCGAGGTCTGTGTAATCGTCTTGTTCCGTGTTGGTCTTTAACTCGTAAGCGCGTCGACCTTGCGCGATGAACTTGTAGTCGTTGGGGTTGGTGGAGCGGAATTGGAGGGGTGCGGGGTACAAACACTTGTAGAGGTTGCCGTCGTCGGTTCCGTACCGATGTTTTACGTAGTCGTCGTTGAGGTGTTCTATGTTGGCGTACACGCCGAAGTAGGTGCCGTTGATGTAGAGGGCCACGTGGTTGACGCGGGCGGCGGCGAGGCCCATGCGGCGCGCAAAGTTCCACGAGATCCGAGCGCGTGCCACGGTGGGGTCGTTGTGTTCCCCGTTGAGGTTTAGGTCTTTAACGCCTTGCCAGCGGGTACCGGGCACAAAGGTGTTGAAGGATATTTTGAACGACTTTTTCCCCGAATACCGCGAGGTGTTGCCCTTCAAGCGGAAGCCCACCAGCCCCACGGAATCGCGCAAGCCGTTGCCCTGCCAGCGAAA
>Ga0102921_1000191_pt1 | contig 21120 bp, 19 predicted proteins | sample Colrivmeta156802_FD_78205 | JGI IMG/M metagenome (GOLD analysis project Ga0102921, IMG submission 78205) | Estuarine microbial communities from the Columbia River estuary - metaG 1568-02 | ecosystem: Environmental > Aquatic > Marine > Intertidal zone > Estuary | place: USA: Columbia River...
CATGATTGGAATACCTGGCGGCACATGTTGCCTCAGTATTTGTCTAGCCGCTTTTAATGGATTTATTCCGCTGTTGATTCCAGGGTAGCTTGAATGCCCCGGTCGAGGATGGCCTCGCAGGCGGGTTTCAGGTCCTCGTAAAACCCATTTTTAACGGCATGCTTGCCGCCGTAATGGATCAGATAGGCGCATTGTTCGGCTTGTTCGCGGGTATGGCCACAGATCTGTACCAGGGTCTCAATTACCCAGTCGAAGGTGTTCACCTCGTCGTTCCAGACGATGATTTGCCAGGGAGTCTCCTCCGTGACTTCGGTAGCCACATCAAATTGTTCTTGGATGCTGGGATCCCACCAGGGTTTCATGGCACAAAATTATCGTTTCAGTCCCTAAAATTTGTCGGAATTATCACGCACCCTTATCTTTGCCGTCCCCAAACGGGAGCTTAGCTCAGCTGGTTCAGAGCATCTGCCTTACAAGCAGAGGGTCGGCGGTTCGAACCCGTCAGCTCCCACACAAAAACGGCTTAAGAGAAATCTGAAGCCGTTTTTTTATGCTCTTAAAATTCGGAATCAATTCGGATGTACCTCCGGCAACCGATAGTGTTGCCCATCCAGGACAAACAATTCATCAATCTCGATGGTCCAGTAAGGAAACAGGGGAGACTGTGCCAGTAATTTATGAGCCGCTTCTTTGTCTTCGGCATTCAACGTGATCCAGGCTCGTTGAGTTTCCATGCTAACCGCATAATGCTCCACAACCCCTTTCTTGATCAGAAAGTTGATATAGGTACGATGTGGCGGAACCCGTTGCATGAATTCCTCGCTCATGTCGAATTGTATGGTAGCCTGATAGGATTTCATCGGTCAAGACAAATATAATCGAGTCGATACTTCTGTCCATGCCTGTGGAAAATATGGCAAAATCCCTGTGCGTAATTTGCAAATAATGAACCAGCTAAGATGGCCGGAATGGGATAACGTTAAATAATTCTGGTGGAACGTACTGGACTCGAACCAGTGACCCTCACGTTGTCGACGTGATGCTCTAAACCAACTGAGCTAACGTTCCGAAGGGGGGCAAAAATAAGCGTTTTGATGATTATAGCGTCCATTCCACGATCCGGTTGACCCATTCCGCTCGGTAAGGGGTAGTGACCCGGATGTAGTTATCCGTATATCCTTCCATCATCTGGTCCTTTTCGGCCTGTTCAAACAATACCGGACGGGTGGTTCCTTCAAAGGATCGGGAAAAGGCTTGCATTTTTTGGTAAGAAAGCTGACGTAGGATCTTGTTGCGTTCCTGCCGAACGGATATAGGCACGATCGGTTTGATTGTAAGTGCATGCGTATGGGCCCGTTCGCTGTAGGTAAACACATGCAAATAGGAAATGTCCAGGTCGGTCAGAAAATCGACCGTCTCCATAAAATCAGCTTCTGTCTCACCCGGTGAACCGACGATCACATCCACACCGATGCAAGCATCCGGCATGCGTTGCTTGATGCGACTAACCCGCTCTGCATACAATTCTCTTCTATATCGGCGCCGCATCAGGCCCAAAATTCGATCACTGCCACTTTGCAAGGGGATGTGAAAATGCGGCATAAATGATTGGCTGGTAGCCACCCAGTCAATGATCTCATTGGTTAATAAGTTGGGTTCGATGGAAGAGATCCGAAAACGTTCGATGCCGGGGGTGCCATCCAATGCCTGAACCAATCCAAAGAAATTTTCATTTCGTTGAGCCGATTTGCCGTTCTCCGATTCGTTGATGCCAAAGTCGCCGAGGTTCACGCCGGTCAATACGATCTCTTTCACCCCGCTGCGGCCCAATTCAATTGCATTGGCCACCACATTGTCGATCCGGTCGCTGCGGCTTTTTCCTCTGGCCAACGGGATCGTACAGAACGAACAGTTATAATCGCATCCGTCTTGTACTTTCAGAAACGTACGGGTTCGATCGCCCATCGACCACGACGCATGAAACCGGTCGACTGTTTCAATGTCGCAGCTGGAAATTTTCGTAGAATCTCCTTTGCTCAACTCACGCAAATGCGCCGCCAGATTGAATTTTTCGGAAGCACCCAACACCAGATCTACCCCGGGGATCTCGGCGATCTCCTTGGGCTTTAGCTGCGCATAACATCCGGTGATCACCACCAAACTCTCGGGAGCCCGACGCTGGATTCTTCGTACCAGTTGCCGGCATTCTTTGTCTGCATTCTCGGTGACCGAACAGGTATTGATCACGTACACATCTGCCAGGTCGTCGAACTCCCGTTTGGCAAAGCCTTCTCCTTCCAACATTCGGGAAAGAGTGGAGGTCTCCGAGAAATTCAACTTGCATCCCAGGGTATGGAAGGCGACCGACTTGGTGGACGTGTCCAACATGAACGCGAAATTAAGACGAGTTGTCTGTGCAGAGGGGTATGTTGAGAATTATTGTATCGACTAAACCCCCAATTCTGCTCCCTAAACCTGAATTTTGCAACTGTGAAACTCCCTCGATTGGTCTTCCGTTTCTTTTTCAGCCTCTACGCCTTTCTTATTTTTCTGGCGCTGCTGTTTCTGTTGTTCCCCTTTTTCATGCTTTCAGCCCTGGGCGGACGGGTTCATGGGGGCAATGCCATCATGCGGATCAGTCGATTTTGGGGCGATTGCTGGTTGTTGCTGGTTGGAATCAAACACCAAATCGACCTGGAAAATCGACCTGATTCCAACCGGGCCTATGTTTTTGTGGGCAATCACATTTCCTACATCGATGCCGCGTTTCTGGTAACCAGCATCCGTCAGCCCTTCCGGGCACTGGGCGCTGCCGAATACGGCCGCTATCCCATTTTCGGATACGTATATCAACTCGTGGTGATCTGTGTGCACCGAAAAGATCCAGCCAGTCGGGCCAAAAGTGTCGAACACCTGCGTAATTATCTAAAAAAGGGAATTTCCATCCTGATCTATCCGGAGGGAACCTTCAATATGGGAAAGACGGCCTTGTCTCAATTTTATAACGGGGCCTTTCGACTGGCCATCGAGACCCAAACACCCATCAAGCCACTGCTCTTCCTGGATGCCTACGACCGCATGCACTACGACACGGTTTTTTCGATGAATCCGGGCATCAGCCGGGCTATCTACCTGGACGAAATACCGGTGACCGGACTTACCCTCGATGACGTGGAGACCCTCAAAGAACAGGTCTACCGTACGATGGAGAATCACCTTCATCAATTAAAAGCCACTTGGATCCGACCCTGACCCCCAAAGGTTAGCGGCTATACTTAGATTTGTTGTTCATGGCGGCCCCTTCACAAGAATCCTTATTCAGAACCGAAAATTCGGACATTCCGTTATTGGCGGAAGTGATCATTCCGGTTGCCTTGCCACAGAACTATACTTGGTCGGTACCCGCCTCTATGCGCGATCAGGTGCAGATCGGCATACGCGTGGAGGTCAATCTGGGCGCCCGCCGTCGCTATGCGGGCATCATCAAGCGATTGCACACAGATAAACCGGATTTCAAACCCAAACCGATCATTCAAGTGTTGGACGATCATCCGATCGTTACTGAAACGCAATTGATTTTTTGGACTTGGATCGCACAATACTACCTATGTACCGAAGGAGAGGTCATGTCAGCGGCCTTGCCGACGAACTTCAAATTATCCAGCGAGACCTGGTTGCGCCTGTTGCCTACATATGGGGAAGATTTCACCGCGCTAGAAGATGCGGAGTACTTATTGGCGGAGGCGCTATCCATAAAAAAACAACTTCGCATTTCCGAAGCACAACTGATCCTTCAGAATAAACAAGTCTACTCGATTATTCATCGATTGGTCGAATTGGGCATTGCAGAGCTGGTAGAATCGCTCCAGGAAAAATATGCCAGCCGACTCGATACATTCATTTCGCTGCATCCTACATATCAGGATGAAACGACCTTAGCGGATTTGTTGAACGGTGGGCTACGTGCCCCGAAGCAACTGGAATTATTGCTGGCTTATCTAGACTTAAAAAAGGATAACGATTTCATTACCCGTGCCACACTTCTCAAAAGGGCTTCCAGCACAGCAGCGCCCTTGCAGGCATTGATCGAAAAAGAAATCCTGATCGCGGAAAAAAGATCCGTCGGACGAATTACTCGACCCGAAGCATTCGTTAAGCTCGATTTCACCCTGAGTTCCTATCAGGAAACAGCCCTGCAATCCATTCGCTCGCAATGGAACCAGCAGGATGTTTGCTTGATCCGCGGTGTAACGGGGAGCGGGAAAACCCATCTCTACATTCAATTGATCGCCGATGCCATTCAACAAGGCAGACAAGTGCTCTATTTGTTGCCCGAGATCGCGCTCACCAGTCAGATCATCCGCCGATTGCAACAACATTTTGGAGGAGGAGTAGGCGTGTATCACTCTCGGTTCTCCGGCAATGAGCGGGTGGAGATCTGGAACGAAGTGAGATCCGGAAAGATCCGCGTGATGCTGGGTGCCCGTTCGGCCTTGTTCCTGCCATTCACCGACCTCGGATTGATTATCTGCGACGAAGAGCACGATGCCTCCTACAAACAACAGGATCCGGCGCCGCGCTATCATGCACGCGATGCAGCCATTTATTTGGCCGCCCGTTACCAAGCAAAAGTTTTATTGGGAAGTGCCACTCCATCCCTGGAGTCTTTTTATCATGCACAACAAGGTAAATATGGATATGTAGAATTGACCCAGCGTTTTGGTGCGGGTGAATTGCCTTCTTTACAAGTGATCGATACACGAGCGATATTGAAAGAAGACCGGACGCGTGTATCCATGACGCCACCGCTGATGAAGCGCATGGAGGAAGTGCTGGCTCAAAAACGGCAGATCATCTTATTTCAAAATCGACGCGGTTATTCGCCCTATCAACTCTGCATACTTTGTGGCTGGATCCCGCAGTGTGAACACTGCGATGTTTCCTTAACCTATCACAAAAAGAGCAATCAGTTGCGTTGCCATTACTGTGGCAGCAGTTATCCGTTGGTGCAACGCTGTCATGCCTGCGGACATGATCAATTCGGTCAGCGTAGTTTTGGTACCGAACGGATCGAGGAACAATTGCAGTTGCATTTCCCCAAAGCGCGCATTGCCCGAATGGATGTGGACACGGTAAAAGGAAAACAAGCGCATGATCAGCTGATCCAACAATTTGAAACGGGTGAGGTGGATATTCTGGTAGGTACACAGATGGTGGTGAAAGGATTGGATTTTGATCGGGTGGATCTGGTCGGGATTTTGGATGCGGATGGACTGATGCATTTTGCCGACTTCCGAGCCAGTGAACGCGCTTTTCAATTGATGGAACAGGTAAGCGGAAGAGCCGGACGAAAACAAGCGAATGGACAAGTCCTTGTACAAACTTCCGATCCGGAACATCCCATATTGAAATGGGTCGCTGCGCACGATTACATTGGATTTTATGAGGCTGAACTCAAAAAACGACAGGCATTCGGTTATCCACCCTTTAGTCGAATGATCCGGGTGCTATTTCGTTACAAGCAGCAATCGGTGGTAGAGCAAGCGGCGCAGGCCTGGGCCAAAGCCATGGGTGCCACTTGGCAAGCCCGAATGATCGGTCCGGCGGAATCCATGATCGCCCGCATTCGCGATCAATATCGAATGGAGGTTTGGTTGAAACTTCCGCGCTCCGCAAAATCCATAGCCGAGGCCAAAGGGAAAATCATATCGTCCATTTATCAATTCCGTAAAGAAAAATCACTGGCACGAGTCGATGTGGTGATCGATGTCGATCCGGTCAGCTAACAAAAAAACCCCGAATGAAATCGGGGTTTTGAGTTTACTTGATCGGCGCCACCGGCGGGGGAGCCGTGCTTGGGGCGGGTTTTTTGTACTTGGCCTCAATGTTATCGAGGGCCATCATAAAGATGCTGTTGATGATCTCATCTCGATCGAATCCACTGGCACTGCCCGAGAACTCCTGATTGTAGACGTTGTAGGATTTTTGTTGTTCCATATCGGTGCGCAGGGCTTTGCCAACACGGGTAGCCAAATCAGTTTTGTTGGCTTTGTAAGCGGCTTCCAATACCAACAGTCCGGTCTGGTTATGCAGATTGTCGCGGCTGGTCATGGCATACGGCACATTCGATTCCTTCATGCCCTGATCGATCAGGTCCAAAAGCTTACTTGCTTCTTCCATCTTTCCGGCATCTGCGAGATTGCCGGCTGCTTCGGCATAGATTCCGCGCATGTGCAGGAGGTGACGGCGGTTTTCCTCATCGAAATAAACGCCCTTCTTGTCGGCGCCGGCCAGTCCGAATTTCTGTGTGAGTGCTTGATAGGTGAAAGGCAAGTTCATGTTTCCTACGCCACTTCCCCAGAGGCGTCCGGCACGCATGCTATTTTCCAATTCCCAAGCCGACAGATTAAAACGGTTTTCGACCGGTGTGATCTGGTAGACCAATCCGTTTTTACGGTAATAAGGGCCCCATCCAAATTTTCCGTAGGGCGAAGTAAAGCAAACAGGACGTTTCCATTTGTTGGTTGCGACTACACTCAGAATAGTCAGATCGCTGCGGCTCAAGGATACGCGCTCTCCAGGAATGGTGAATTTGACTTCGCTTAGGAGGCTGTCCTCCGGGTTAATTCCACCAGATTTGCGAACCAACTCTTTATCGACTGGTATGGAAAGATTGCGTGTGGGTAAAACGGGTTGTGCATTCCCTCGGCTGTTATCCATTTTACCCGGATCATCCGTACCTACATAAACACGCAGGATGTCTTCCAGGAAATAATACTGTGAAGGAGAGATCTCCGGACGTTGTACATAGTCGATCATGTATAGATTCAGGCCAGCGATCTGATCGGGGCGGAAAATCACATCCATTGAATCCGATTCATTTGCTTTGTAACGCAGCTGATTGATGTAATAATCGCTTTGCAGTAAGCTGGTATTGACCACACGTACATCCGGACGCACCCCTTCGACTTCCTGTGCGTACCAAAGTGAGTAGGTGTCGTTGTCGCCAAAGGTGAATAGAATGGCATTCGGCGGGCAACTCTCGAGATAATCCTTACCGAGATCCGGGCCAGTTGTTTTTTGGCTACGGTCGTGATCGTCCCATTCTTGTTGGGCCATCAAGGCCGGAACACCCAATCCAAGTACGGTGGCTACGACACCGGCTGCAACCGCTTGTTGTCCGTTTTTGGAGATCAGTCTGATCAAGAATACCGCGCCGGTGGTTGCGGCTACAAATACGCCGGCAGCAATGACCCCCTGAAGAATGGCTGTGGTACCAGCGCCTGGAAAGCAACTCATAAAGATCACGAGAAAACTCAAGGCCGCTCCATTGATCAATACGGACTTCAAGGATTCTTGAATGTTCAAGCTGCGAGCCGTTTGAACCAATGCAACGATCGCTAAACCGATCCAGATCGCAAAGGCATAGAAAGATCCTACATAGGCGTAGTCGCGTTCCCGTGGCTGATTACCGGGCTGATTGAGATACAGAACAACGGCCACTCCGGTGAAGAAGAACAATAGGAAACTGACGATCCAGTCTTTTCGGTTTTTGATGTATTGATAGATGCAACCCAAAATCCCCAATACAAAAGGCAACAGATAGAGTTTGTTGTTCGCTTGATTTTTTTGAAGGGTTTGCGGGAGCTTGGTTTGATCACCCAGCCGTTTGTCGTCGGCAAATTTGATTCCGGTGATCCAGTTGCCATCGCGGTAGCTGCCCAATCCTTGTACATCGTTTTGTTTGCCGGCGAAATTCCAGAGGAAATAGCGCCAGTACATGAAGCTCATTTGGTAGCTAAAAAACCAGTTGATGTTATCGCCGAATGAAGGCGCTTCGTATTTGCCGGTTTTCTCATCGCGGCCCAGTCCCAGCCAATCGGCATAGAAATCCGCATGGCCTTGGTCGTTGTTGTTGTCCCACACACGAGGGAACAACATTTTAGCATCGGCCTTGAAATTGTATTCCACGCCGCCATCGATCTGCATGTATTGATTGCCCTGGCGGGTATATTTCATCGGATTTTTAATGTAGGGATCGTTTTGGTCAACATCTTCCTGTGTTACGGCAAAATGCGGGCCGTACAGCAAAGGGGCACTGCCATATTGTTCACGACTCAGGTATTCGACCAAACTGATCGGGTTGTCGACATTGTTCATGTCAATGGGCGGATTCGCATTGGAGCGGATCAGGGTGGTGAAATACATGAAGTAGCCCAGCATCATGAATGTATAGCACCAAAGTCCCAGTTTGAGTGAGGACAATGCGCTGGAGCGAATCTTCATGCCAATGAATACCGCCAGTCCGACCACTACAATCAAGGAAAGGATCTTCCAACCTTCACCCGGTACGATGATGAATGGAAGCAGGGTCAGGAATAAAAATCCGACGAACCAAGCGATCATCTTGTTGCGGCTGAACGAAGGAGCGGTGAATGAAAGTGCCCAGATGACCAATCCCGTTAGCAGCAAGAAATAAAAAGCAAATCCGCTGAAGAATGGCAGCCCCAGGTTATTTACAAAGTACACATCGAAGAGTCCGGCTGCCTTCATTGAATATTGGATCACACCTACCTGCACAATGCCGGTGATGGCACATCCGATCAGAAAGGCGTAGATGGCTCCTTTGGTTGTTACCTCAAAACGACGGTAGTAGTAAACCATCACGATGGCCGGGATGGTGAGTAGGTTCAATAAGTGGACACCGATGGACAGTCCCATCATAAAGAACAAGAGCACGATCCAGCGATCGCTTTGTGTGCGGGCGACGGCATCATTTCCGGCGCGCTCATCGGCTTGTTCCCATTTCAGGATGGCCCAAAAAACAAGTGCCGTGAAAAATGAGGAGAGGGCGTACACTTCCCCTTCAACGGCACTGTACCAGAAAGAATCGCTGAAGGTATAGGCGAGGGCACCAACGGCACCGGCGCCCAGTACCGTCCACCAATTGTTTGATTCCACTTCTCGGTCGGCATTGCGCACCAGACGGGCTGCGAAATGCGTGATGCTCCAGAAAAGGAATAGAATGGTTCCGGCACTGGCCAAGGCGCTCATGAAATTCACGGCGCTGGCAATGGTATCGGGCCGATCGCCAAATAGGACCACGAAGAAACGCCCCAGCAGGGTGAAAAGTGGCGCACCGGGCGGGTGAGGCAATTCGAGTTTGGCGGCGCAGGAAACGAATTCACCACAATCCCACAAGCTACCACGGGCTTCGCGGGTGAGGTAATAGGTGACCAAAGCGATGGAGAATACAATCCATCCGGTTAGGTTATTCGCTTTTCTGAAATTCATGCGTGACAATGGTTTTAGCTACTCCCAAAAATGACTGGTTTGGGAGGTTCACAAAAATAGCGGGGTTGGGGGAGAAGTGCTTGAGTTTTGGGGGCTTTTAACAGCTAAAGAGACTCACCCGAATACGATTCGGACGGTCTGGTAGGCCAGTTGACTTTGCCGCATGTTTTCTGCATACCCTTTTAGGCCAAAAAGTCCGGCTGCATTGCCCTTATTGATGGCGATCTCGAGATATCCGGCACTATTGAACAGGGCGAGTTTGTCGCCGCTGGCTACATCGGCGTAGCTTTCACTGATCCGGTCGATGGTTTCATCGCGGCGGAACAGGATCTGAAAGGGGCGGCCTTTTCGTTGTTCTTCGAAGTGCTCTTTGCGAATATTGACCACGATGTTCTCAAAACTGTCGATAAAAATGATCTGTCCTTCGAGGTAATCCGCATGGATGATGGGGCGAAGCGGTCGTTTTTCCAGGTAATTCACATCTGGGATGCCCACCGATAAAATGGATTTTCCTTCGACTAATTGTTGCACGGTTCTTCCCATGGCCTCGGCAATCTCCAGCGTATTGGGTGTTTTTTCAGTCGGTAGCGGGATGGCCATCACGATCTCGGGCTTTTCTTCCAGCATCATGGTCAGTAGCCCATTATCGGCGCAGAGAAAATACTGCTCTTTATGGTAAGCCAGCAGCAGTTGGGTGGGTTTCTGCTCGAATAAGTTGACGAGCAGCAGATGATAACTGAAGTCAGGGAATTGACGGGTGGCTGTTCCGCATACATAGGCGGCTTGCGTATAGTTGAACGGAGGGATCTGATGGGTGATGTCGACCAATTGAAATTCCGGATTCACTTTCCAAAGCATGGCCTTGATCGCGCCGACCAGATAATCGGGTTGGCCGATATCGGAGCTGAGGGTGATCAGGGGTGCGCGCATGCGGGGTTGAATTACTTGACGAGTTCTCCGTTCTTGAAAAAGAATTTATGGGCCAATTTATCGGCCCAGGCGGGAAAGAATTTATTCAGGAATACGGTTCGTTTACCGGTGAAGGTCAGTACCAAGGTGCGTTTTTTCTTTTCCATGGCATCCAGGATGTGACGGGCACAGACATCAGCGGGCATCATCTTGGATTCATCCATGGGTGTTTCTCCTTGTTTGCGGGCATCTTTATTCAAGGCCACCTGGCGAATGTTCGAGGTGGTGAATCCCGGGCAAACCCACATTACATGCACGTTCGACATCAATAATTCGGTGCGTAGGGCTTCCATCCAACCCTGTAAGGCAAACTTGCTGGCTGAGTATCCACTTCTTCCGGGAAGGCCTCGATATCCGGCGATCGAGGACACGCCAACAATGGTTCCCTGAGTTTCCAACAGCGAGGGCAGTGCATATTTGGTGCAATAGACAGCTCCATAGAAATTAATGTCCATGACCTGACGGATCACATCCAAGCTGGCTTCCTTGAAAAGGGCACGCATGGAAATGCCGGCATTGTTGATCAGCACGTCTATTTTACCGAATGTTTCCAGGGTACGCTCGATGAAGAGTCGGCAATCGTTTTCTACGCTCACATCCGCGACTTGCGTAAAAAGTGCCGCACCCGGGAATTGTGTCTGTAATTGGTATAGTTTGTCGGCGTTTCGTCCACAGGTGGCGACGCGCGCGCCTTGGAGTAGGCATTCCTCAACCAGCGCACGTCCAATTCCGTCGGTGCCGCCGGTAATCACGATCACTTTATCGGTCCATGTTCCCATGTCATCGGTGGTTTGTGCAAACCTACCTCAATTTACGCAGGCCTCCCGCCTGATTCGCTTCAACAAAGAAGTAAAAACTTTTTGGACTATACCCCATGGGGCATTATTTTTGCACTCCCTAACGAAAACGGTCGATCTCGTAGCTCAGTTGGTAGAGCAATACACTTTTAATGTATGGGCCCTGGGTTCGAGTCCCAGCGGGATCACAGACTAGCAAACCCCTCTATTGAGGGGTTTTTTCATTTGCTGCCCCGCTGGGCGATATATGCTCGACTCGCTCACCCATGTCGCTGGATGCTGGTTTGGTCAAGAACAGCATCAGGTGCGCCAGCATACGCACATATTGGCCAACTTGCCCGTGCTGGGTCTCGATGTTGACGTATCGGATATTGCGCAATCCGCAGTAAACGCTTAAGGATCCGTCTTGGCGGACTGTTTCTGTATTTTGCCAGATCGTATTGTAGCAAGCCGCTGCCATATGTTCATAGATCAAGCTATCGGTGGTGATCACGATGTCGTCGGGGTCTTGCAGGCGGTCCATGAACACTTTTCGGGCATCCCTCGCACGACGCCCGCCCGGCAAGTAATCATTTATCGAGAAGAAACCGTCCGTATTGTTGTGCAAGGAGATGATGCAGCTGGTCTTTTTCGGGATCAACCCGAGGAGATTCGAGCCAAATGATTGGATGGAGGAGACCATTTTAGGGTCCTGGTTCCATCGTTGCAATTCTTGTAAGTTGAGTTGTATGCCCGTGTCGGAGTAGATCCGGTTTGGGTCGATTATCCAGGGGCGGTTTCGATAGGTGAAAGACAAATTCCGTTTACCCTTGTTCACGATCTTGATCAATTGTCCCCCGGTTAGGGGAATTATCTGCCGGGCCGCTGCCAAGGAGCTAGGTTCACTATCGTGCAGATGTATGAATGTCCAGGGGGAGGACTCTCCATATTGCTCCAGATTGACCTGAATAGGGTTATCGACGATTTTTAAACTGGTTTGAGTAACCTGGGGCTTCAGTGGGGAAGGGGCAGGAAGGGGTGTGACGGATGATTGCCCCCAGATCGCATTCGAAATAAACGTGGTGAAAATGAATAACTGAAACTTCCTCATTTGGCTAAAACTAAAGAGATGAGGGGTAATTCCCAAATCAGGAAGCAGAATGACGGGCGATCTCTTGGGCCATTTTTCCCAGAATATCGGTCTCGATCATTTGTTGGGCCAGGTTGATCATGTTGCAGAAAGCCAACGAACCGGAGATTCCATGTCCCACAATGACCGGTTTGCGAACGCCCAGTACCGGGGTGCCCCCGTAGTTTTCAAAATGGAATCGATCGAGGAAGGGGTGTTTGATCCCCGTGTGTTTGGCCATGTCATACAAGGATTCGGCCATTTTGAGTACGATGTTCCCAGTGAATCCTTCACAGACCATCACGTCGGCCTTTTCGCTCATCAAATCACGCCCCTCGATATTACCGATGAACTGTATGGATTGATTGTCGCGCAGCAGTGGGTAAGTTGCTTGCGCGAGCAGATTTCCTTTTCCTTCTTCTTCGCCCACATTGAGCAATCCCACTTTTGGGTTTTCAATGCCCAGCATGTGTTTGGCATACACAGCCCCCATGACCGCGAACTGATTCAGGTGCTCAGGTTTGCAGTCGGCATTCAAGCCAACATCCAGGATCAGTCCCGTACGGCCATTTAGTTTGGGCATCACGGTTCCCATCGTCGGACGAATAACGCCTTCTAGTGCCTGAATACTGAATAAAGTGCCCACGAGCATGGCGCCGGTGTTGCCGGCACTCAAGAATGCATCGATCTCTCCACTGGCTAACAATCGAAATCCCTGTGCGATCGAAGAGTTCGGTTTTTCTTTCAGTGCCCGGGTGGGATGTTCGTGCATGCCGATCACCTCGGTGGTTGGATGCAACTTATAATTTGTGTCGGGAATCGCGAATTCTTGTAACAACGGCAGGGCTTCGGCGGGATCACCAATGAGAGTGAGTTGTGCTGAAGTTGAGGACTGGTCTACATAACGACGGATGCCGTGAACCACTTCCCGGGGGGCATGATCGCCACCCATCAAGTCTATGCCGATTCGAATGGACATAAAATCAAAAATCCCGTTTCGACGAAATGTCGATCCCGGGATTTAGAATTAGTTGAGTGAATTATTGGGCGCGGAGCGGAGCTTTCTCAGCTACCAATTTGCCCTTATAAAACAACTTGCCTTCGCTAACGTGAGCACGGTGACGTGGATGGATCTCGCCGGTGGTTCCATCGGTGCTCAGTGTTACTTCACTGGCTTTATAATGCGTGCGGCGCTTGGCACTGCGTTGCTGACTGTGGCGTCGTTTTGGATTTGGCATATCAATGAGTATTACAAGTGTTCAATAATGATTTTATTCAAGGTCTTTGAAACGTTCCAATCCTTTCCAGATAGGGTTTTCGGTGGGTGGGGGTGGGGTCGAGTCTGTCTGCTTGAGCCATTCACGTGCCTGCGGATTGCAGTCGGGACCATCCATCTCCTCGTAGCCGCAGCTTTTCTGCATGGGCAAACTCAGATTGATGAATTCGTAGATCCAGGCGGCCACATCGAGATGGCTTTCTGTCCGACCGATGTAGTACACATCCGGATCCTCTTCCTGCTCATTCATCGCGTCAGGTTCTTCCACCATTTTAACCGATATGCGAAACTCATCCCAGAGCTCTAAGGGTAGGTTGCTGTTGCAACGGTCACAGGTGACCTCAATTCTACCACCAATCTCAAAGGTGAGCCGCAGAAAACCGTTCTGTTTGTCGAGCAGCAGTTTTACCTGTGCCCGGCAATTACGGAAATCCGGTGCTTGGAATGCGTCAAAGAACGTATCGTCTACCTCATAAGCGAACTCATGAATTCCGGGCTTCAATCCCACAAAAGCGATCTGAAAGTCTCTTCGCCGGATCATGGGTCAACAAATGAGTGTGCAAAGGTAGTGAATTGTTTCATATCAACCCCCTGGTTTTTCGGTTATTTTTGACTCCTGACGATTTGCTAATTCGCTGTAAATGAACCCTTTTTGATCATGAAGCGCTGGCTGACCCTTTTTTATGGCCACCTGATGCGGCAATGGAGCTGGTGGGTCCTGATCCTCCTGGCCTTAGTCATCCGTCTTTCGGTCTATTTCCCCGATTGGGTGGAGCGATATTACAGCAGGGGTCTATTCCCCTGGATCGCCCGGGTGCAACGATTGCTTTTAGGATGGGCACCGTTCAGTTTTGGAGATGTGTTGTACGCATTGGCCGGACTGGCCTTGATCTATCAAGTCGTGCTGTTGGTGGGCGGATTGATCCGTCGAAAATTGAATCGGACCAAACTAGCCGAGTTGCTGCAACGGATCTTGTTTTTGTTATTGCTTGGTTATGTCGGATTCAATTTGCTCTGGGGATTGAATTACAATCGTCCCTCGTTGGCCGAACGATTAAGATTGGAGTTGCGCAATCCCTCCGCAGCTGAATTGGACAGTCTGGCTGTCGACCTGATCCGAAAACTGGATCGTTACGGGGCTCAGGTTACACCGGAGCAGCGCGACTCATTCAATCGGAAACGGCAACTTTTTTTCGGGGCCATCGACGCCTATCGATCCCTTGCCCAGACCGATCACACGTTTGACTATACCTTTCGTTCCATCAAGCCATCGCTGTACAGCTATCCGGGCAATTATCTCGGTTTTCAAGGTTATTACAATCCCTTTACCGGCGAGGCACAGGTCAATACCACGATCCCTCGTTTCTTGGAACCCTTCGTCACTACACATGAGATTGCCCATCAACTGGGCTATGCCCGCGAACAAGAAGCCAATTTTGTCGGTGTACTTGCTTGTGCCCATTCCAAAGAGCCTGCCTTTCGGTATTCGATGTACTTCGATCTGTTCCTATACACGCTGGGGGAGATTTCCATGCAGGATACGTCGCGTGCCCGGATGTATCGAGATCAAGCCCCGAAGCAAGTGCTGGCCGATATCGAGTCATATCGGACGTTTATTCGGAAACATCGAAATCCGATCGAACGCGGGGTGATGTGGCTTTATGGAGAGTTCTTGCGTGCCAACAATCAGCCCAACGGAAAATATACCTACAACGAAGTGGTGGCCTGGGTGATCGCCTATCGGCGTACATTCGGGACCGAATCCCTTTGATCGACCGCATGAAAAAAATCGGGCAATTCTTACTAGCGCTCCTTATCCCCTTGACCATTGGAGGTGTCAGCGGCTATTTCACCGTGGAAGCCATTCCGGGCTGGTACCGCACCATCGAGAAACCGGAATGGAATCCGCCCAATTGGGTGTTTGGTCCGGTATGGACCACCCTCTATGTGTTGATGGGGATCGCGATGTATTTGATTTGGACCCAACCGCGCACCAAGAACCGTCAGCGAGCGTTATACCTGAATGCAGCTCAGCTAATCCTGAATTTTTTCTGGTCGTTGATTTTTTTTAATCTGCATGCCATCGGATGGGCATTGATAGAGATATTATCAATGTGGGTACTGATCGTAACCACGATGTTCGCGTACGATAAAGTACATAAGCCGGCGGCCTGGCTCTTGTTGCCCTACATCATTTGGGTGAGCTTTGCAACGATTCTGAATTTCGCCATCTGGCGACTCAACTGATCAGAATTTATTCTTCCACATCATCGACTCGATGGGTCGATCGGGTTGATTGCTGTATTTGGCATTTTTCTTGCTCTGATAGTCGGTCAAGATCTCGCCGTCTACCGGGAAATAGATCAACTGACCGATGGGCATGCCTTTGTAAATGCGCACGGGTTGCTTGACCGATATCTCGAGTGTCCAGTTTCCGCAAAATCCCACATCGCCTTTTCCGGCCGTAGCGTGGATGTCAATGCCCAGTCGACCTGTTGATGATTTCCCTTCCAGGAACGGAACATGCGCGTGGGTCTCGGTGTACTCTTCCGTCACGCCCAAGTAGAATACATGGGGCAGCAATACGTATCCCTCGTCCGGGATCTCGAAATACTCGATGGTGTTGTGTTTTTTGGCATCCAGTTCTGTATCCACATAGGTGGCAAGGGTCTTTCCCAAGTGAACGTCGTAGGAATTGGAGCCCAGGCATTCGGGACGGTATGGGCGGATCTGGATGGTGCCCTTTTCAATTTCTTGGAGGATGCGCGAGTCGGAGAGGATCATGGCAGAGTTTCTGTTACTTCGTGGTGCCGAATATCCGAACGGAAAAAGGATTTAGACCGAAACATGCCTGTTTTTTTTCAACATACCGAATCCAACCTTCAACTGCTGGTCTGGGGGATGCAGGAACCCGCTACTTTTTTTGAAGCGTCGCTTCCTCCCTCCATTATGAAGTCGGCGCCGCGCCATCCCGATCGGAGACGTCAGTTTTTAACCGGCCGTTTTCTATTGAATACGTTGATGCCTGATTTCCCGATCGATGACATCATACTGGCCGATTCAGGCAGACCTTTTCTGTCTGATGAAAGCAACCAATTTTCCATTTCACACACTATACATTTTGCATCGGTCGTGGTGAGCCAAACGAAAGCCGTCGGTATCGATGTGGAAGTTGTTTCGGAAAGGGCCCGACGGGTGCGTAGAAAATATTTAGGTGAAGACGAGGAGCTGTTGTTGAAAAATCTTTCGTTGCCTGATCATTCAAGCGACGATCACCACTACACGCTGGCCTGGTCCATCAAAGAAGCTGCCTTCAAGGCCATGCATCAAACCGGGGTGGATTTCATTCGGGATTTGCCCATCGAACGGATCGATCCAATCGAAGATTCTTGGACGGTGAAAATCGGCGGGAAGGCGAGGGGGATGCAAATCAATGCCCGGTTTGTTGGTCCGGTTTGTTTGGCATGGGCAGTGAGGGAAGTAGAGGGTAGAAAGTAGAGGGTTAAACCCTCAACAGCCCCTAGGGCGCGCTACTCTAAACTATCATCGCCTTCGCCGAGTAAGTTCAAGTCCACGTTGCTGCCTGAAATGCCTTCGATGGAGCCACGGATATGAGCAGCATTCAGTAACACTTTTTCCAATTGTTTTTCGCGTTGTTTCCAAAGTTTTTCCATGGCGTCACGTTCGCGTTGGATGGAGTTTCGCATGGATAAAAACCCTTCTCGGATGGCTTGCCATTGTTCTCCGAATTCGCGGCTGTTGAGATAATCGTACAGTAGGTGCATTTTATCGCCCTTGTTTTCTTGACTCTTCGTGGCATTGTATATCCGAATGACGGCTTCACGAAGTAGTTGAACAACGGCTTTTACATCTTGGAAGGTGCAGATCCAAACGCCTTCTTTTTGCCCGAAGCTGTTCATGTCTTTGGGCAGCGTTTGAGTGACGATCAGGGCCACGTCGGCTCCTTGGCTGCGCATGTCGTTCTTGATCTTTTCGATCCAATCGGCTGCGAATTCCTTGGTGCGTTTGCTTTCAAAAATGATCTTTCCGCAATCTTGCGCAAAGGGATTGCGCACGGTTTGAATGCAATCGGCGCCGCGTACGCCTTTGCCCACTTCTTCAATGAGGTCAAAAGGGAAGGCACTGCGCAACATTTCTTCCAGCAGTAATTCTTGCGCTTCTCCTTGTGATTGCATGCTGCCTTGTTCGGCCTTGCGGCGCATTTCCTCGGCGAGTTTTTGTTGGGCTTGGAGTTGCATTTCCAGTTCTTTCATCCGGAGTTGGTATTCGGTTTCCACCGATTGTACACGTTGATCTTCCTGCTTGCGAATTTCAGCAGACAGCATTTCGCGTTCTTCCAATAGTTTTTTCTGCAGGGTGATCTCCAGTTCCGCTTCTTTGTCTTTTAGTTCTTGTTGTTTGCGAAGGAATTCCAGTTGTTGTTCGCGGGCGGCCTTTAGTTTGTCTTCGTTTTGCTTATTGATTTCGGCCAGCGATTGCAATTGGATCTCATAGTCGCCTTTTAGTTGTTGGCGTAGCTGGGTTTCAACCTGGTCGCGCAACTGTGATTTTTCTTTGTCTAGTTGCGTTTGGAACTCCGCGGTCTTCTGTTTCTGCCACTCGATCACTTTGGCACGGGTCTCTTTTTCGACCTCTTCGCGGATGGCATCGCCGGGGGCGAAGCTGTGTTGACAATTGGGACAGCGGATCTCAGGAGACATGACCGGGTGTTTCAACAAATGTAACTAACTCCCCAACTCTCTAAACTCCAAACTCTAAACTCTAAACTAATCCCGGCCCTAGGGGCCGGGATTAAGTGCCCCGGATCGGAGTTGAACCGATACGGCCCTTGCGGGCCACAGGATTTTAAGTCCGGCGTGTCTACCAATTTCACCACCGGGGCAAAAAAAATCCTCCGCCAAAGGCAGGAGGATCGTGGAGCGGAAGACCGGGCTCGAACCGGCCACCCCGACCTTGGCAAGGTCGTGCTCTACCAAATGAGCTACTTCCGCTTAAAAGAACGATTTGACGGGTTGCCGTCAGGGCGACAAAAGTAAGGTCGCCTGCGCAACCAAAAAAATTTTAGCCCCGCTTATTTGTACTTGGGTGTGTACAGCGTGCTCTCTTGCACGGGTACATTGATCTTTTCAAATCGCTTGGTGAACAGCATGAAGCTGGCTCCAAACAGAAAAGCTACCAGGCATCCGACATGCAGATAAAATAAAAATCCAGAAGAAGAAACCCAGCTGTGGGTAAAATCACGCTTTTCTACTTTCGCTACTTCTTGTTGATATTCTTGTTCGGCGTTCATGAAGAGAATTTGTGCGGTAAAGATAAGAAACTCGATTATTTCTTAGGAGTGGAAGGGAAAATTTCAGCAAAATGCTTTCGTCCGCGGACAAAATGCTCCCAGACCATATTCTTGCGGGTCAATCCTTCGAGCCCGTTCAATGTACTGCCTCCCCAAACGTATTTGAAACCGCGGGTGAGAAGCCAAATAAGCACACTCCAGTGCGCTTTTGCGATCGATACAAAATAACCGGGGTCTCCGCCGAAAAGACCTTTCCAAGCCGATAATCCATCCAACGCAAATCGAACCGGCAACACCCAGCACTTGCGGCCAAATGATAAGTTCTTGATCAACATGAGGTGGTTGTTTCGGAAATTCAAATAGGTCTTCAACGAATTACCACGGGGCAAGGTGCCACCCCCGAGATGATGCACCACCGATTCGGGGCAAGCATAGATTTTATACCCCCGTCTTTGAATGCGCCAGCAGAGATCGATCTCTTCCTGGTGCGCGAAAAAATACGGGTCGAATCCGCCCACTTCCCGAAAAACCGAGGCCCGAATGAATAAAGCTGCTCCACTGGCCCAAAAAATGGGCACTGAATCGTTGTATTGGCCCTGGTCGGTTTCACAATGATCGAAGATCCGTCCGCGCGCAAAAGGATATCCAAACGCATCCAGCCAGCCCCCGGCCGCTCCGGCATAATCGAACCGGTCGGGGTGTTGGACCGATAAGATCTTAGGCTGACAGGCGGCGATGTTCGGGTCGGATTCCAGCAGGTCGACCAACGGAGTGATCCAACCCGGTTCAACGGCCACATCGGAATTGAGGATCATGAAATAGTCGGCCGAAACTTGCTCCAAGGCACGATTGTACCCTTCGGCAAATCCGTAGTTACGATCCAGTTGGATGACCCGCACGCTCGGGAACTCCTGTTTCACTACAGCCAGCGATTCGTCGGTCGATCCATTGTCGGCCACCACGATCTCCAAATTCGGATGATTAGTTTTCAGCACCCCGGGCAAAAACCGCCGGAGGTGATGGGCGCCGTTCCAATTCAGGATAACAATGGCTGTATGTGGATGTGTAGGCAAAGGAAAAAGATGCCTCAAATGTAAGTCACCTGCGGGAGGTTCGTTATTTTGTAGCTATGATTCCTGCTTGGTTGAATTGGCGGACCTGGTTGGCGGTATTGGCCATGGTCATTGTAACGGGTACCATTTTTTATTCGCAGTACCTGGCTCAAAAAATTGCTCGGGAGGAGCGAGCTTACGTAGAGCTCTGGGCCGAGGCCGTCAATTACAATATCCGTTCAGGCCCCAACGATCAGGCGCTGGCCTTATCAACCCGCATCACCAACCAAAACGAACGGATTCCGATCATTCAAACGGACGCACAAGACCGTCCCACCGGCACCTATTCCAATTTGGAAATATCCGATGCACAAATCGATGATGCCTATTTAACGCGTAAAGTGGCCGAATTCAAGCGTCAGCATGCGCCCATCCGGCTTACGATCGGGGAAGACCCCGGACAAGTCAGTTTGTTCTACTACGGCGATTCGGCTCTCCTCAACGAAGTGCGCTATTACCCCTTGGTGCAGTTGCTAATCGTGGGTTTGTTCATTTTCATCACCCTGAATTCCCTGCGAACCCGCCACAAAGCACAAGAAAATCAGGTCTGGGCCGGTATGGCCAAAGAAACGGCTCATCAACTGGGTACGCCGGTATCTTCTCTGGAAGCTTGGGTGGAGCTGTTGCGAGAAGATCCGCAGCAACAAAAATTGGCCAAGGAGTTGGGACGGGATGTGGCACGTTTGCGATTGGTGTCGGACCGATTTGGGAAGATCGGAAGCACGCCTCAATTGGAACGAATGGACTTGATCCCGCTGATCCGAGAAATGGTGGACTACATGCGGGGGCGTTCTTCTGATAAGGTGCAGATCGTTTTTGATGCGGATGGATCGAGCAGCCTGATGGTGCCGGTATCGGCCACCTTGTTTGAATGGGTGATCGAGAATTTATTGAAGAATGCGTTGGATGCGTTGGATGGGGTGGGGCAGATCCGGGTTCGGGTTATAGCAAACGCGGATCGAGTGTGGATCGAGGTCTCCGATACGGGCAAGGGAATTTCGCCCGCACATGTGCGGAAGGTATTTGAGCCCGGATTCAGTACGAAGAAGCGAGGCTGGGGATTGGGACTGTCGCTGGCCAAACGCATCATCGAGCAGTATCACGGCGGCGAATTATCGGTGGTTTCCTCCGAGATCGGAAAAGGGACTACGTTTCGGATCGTACTGAATGCAAAAACAGCTTAAATTTGCTCCCCCTGCCCAGGTGGCGAAATTGGTAGACGCACTACCTTGAGGTGGTAGCGCTGGAAACGG
>Ga0102921_1000197_pt1 | contig 20863 bp, 18 predicted proteins | sample Colrivmeta156802_FD_78205 | JGI IMG/M metagenome (GOLD analysis project Ga0102921, IMG submission 78205) | Estuarine microbial communities from the Columbia River estuary - metaG 1568-02 | ecosystem: Environmental > Aquatic > Marine > Intertidal zone > Estuary | place: USA: Columbia River...
AATAAGCCTTCTTTGCCTTTTGCATATAATGAATTAGCCATTATATGCCGACTTCCGAAGAGACAATAACTCTATATTTATATCCAGTCTCGAAATAAGTTTTGCTATCTGTGTAGTAAACCGGAGTTGCGTCGGTAGATGGAAAATCTATATAAACATCTGGTTTCCATGAATGCATGGAAACTTGAGCCGGAAGTGCTTCCCATCTGGTTGGCGTTTTTTGTATCTTCTTACGTTGTGCTTTAAAATACTTACTGGTTAAAAAGTTTGATGCTGGACGAGAACTAAATGAGATAATAGTTCTTCCATTATTCTCATCATTTCCTATATAAAAATCTCCATTATTTGGACTGACAGATTCTATATAGAAATTAGGATTTTTAGCTAATATTTGATAACCAGTTTCAATATCTGTTCTAATAGATTTATCTTCTACTAAAACTTCATTTAAAACAGTAGCTTTACTTTCCTGTAGGATTGACGGAGTTGCTGACTGTGTTTGACTCGTAAAGCTAATTCTTTCTTCAGGGACAGTCATACCCGAGGAATCTAGTAAATTTTGAACGCGGACAACATAGTCTATATTACCGGATAGAATGACATCCCAATATAAAGTTAAAGTTCTACTAATCTGATTATAATCAGTAATAGTGTTAATAGTCCTAAATGGGGAATTTATCTGAACAGGTGTAGCTGCGTCAGTATATACTAAAAAATTTGCATCAACTAAGGATGCTATTTTAATAGTCCTACCGAATTTAATATTAACAGTATTAACGCTTACTGTAGCGTTATCAATAAGATATAAGGCCACTCAACACACTCCAAATTCAAAACCTATTGTAATAGTAATAAATCAATTCAATAAAAAGCAGAGGGGGCAGTAGATTTCTCTACCGCCCCCAAGCTTCAGGGTAATTTGTAACTATAACGACCCTAAGGTTTCTATCAGGCTATGTCGTTAGTAACCTGTACTTCGTAGTTACGGCTGAGTCTGACGTTCTTAGCAACAGTGATACCTTCACCATCACCCAGCATCACGATGTCGTAACGCTCTTTCATCTTGAGCTGGCGAATATCGCGGCCCGGATCGTCGAACTGATCGGTACTCATCTCGTCTTTGACGAGAAGTGTTCCGACTTCATTACGGTCGATGAGGAAGAGGTCTGATTTAGCTGCTGTTGCACCACTCTTAGCCGTGAAGCTAACGAAAGGAGAAACAATAACGTTCAATCCCATAGGGGCAGTCTGATTCAATGCGCCATCTGCAGACTGGGGACGATAGCCCCAGCTTGTTCCAACGCCCGATGCTGCGCCACCTTGATGGAAGACGGCATCCTTGAGGAAGATCGACCACATGAGGGGGTGTAGAATAAAGTCTGTTGGAATATGGTTTTCAGCCATGAGAACGGCAGCCATGTCGATGATATCGTCCCACTTGACTGTCTTATTGGCAGCGCCATTAATGTCAAGACCGGTTGTGTCATCGTAGCCAGCGTCGTCGTTGTCAAAAACGATTGTAGCTGCATCTTTGAATCGGCTCAGAGCAATTTGCTCCTTAAGGCGAGCCATAGCACGGCCAGCTGCGCGAACATGTAGACCAACAATGTCCCAAAGTGAATCAGCGATCACTTCTTCTGTGAAAGAAAGCTTAACGCCCTTCTTTGAGACTTTGCCCTCTACCTGCTTTGCGAAAGCGAGTGCTTGTTCTGGATACTCTTGTCCTTCTGGGATCTCAGCAGCTTGAATAGCATTGACGGCCGGGAATTCCAATGAACGTCCCTTGCCGAGACGAACAGTGGAAAGCAATGGAGTCACTAAAAGCTGTGGCTCTGCTGCTTCTCTGAGCGTACGTGAGAGAACTTTCGGGAAAAGTGCTGCTGCGTCTGACGATGCAAAAGCTTCCTTAATTGTTACTCTATTTTCTGCGTCGATATACCCGTCCTCGGTCATTGCTGTCTCCCAAGCTGGGAGACCCGAGAGGAGCTCTTGGATTGTCTTAGTCATCTTAGGAATATTCCTCCTGTGTTATTGTTTCTTATTTATTAGAGTGTCAGGTTGACGCGGAATGCACCAATGACATTAGTTACATCTAGATTCGAACGAATACCGAGCTTACCATTATTAGGACCAGCCTTGGTAAGTTCATAAACGGTCTTCAACGCACCCGGATCTGATGGAAGCTGCATGTAGCTGAGGAGGCCGTCATCAAAGTTTGTAGCAAACTTTTCGACTTCGACAACCTTACCTACTTGCAAGTAGCTGTATACGGAGCTGCTATCGAGGAAATCGGTAGCTGCAGCCAATACTGGACGTCCCATTACGTCGGAACGAACTACTGAACCAACTGTCACGTTATTGTTAATGCCGCTGACCATTGGATACTCTACATAGCCGTGAGTGATAAATCCAGCACCCTGTGAGGTACCTTTATCGAAGGGTCTGTAAAGATCATACTGTGCGCAACCGATAGGAATCGAACGAGCAGGCACAGTGACTGTGTCAGTTGCTCCGGACGAGTAAGCGGGTGTTGCACCAGCTGTGGGGTCCCATGCTGTATTGCTCATGTCATCGCCCCATACCTTGCTTGAACCCGTACCGTTAGCAGGAACAATACGAGCGTCACCGTTAGCATCGGCTACAACTGAAAGGATGGTTCCCTTCGGGATGACAATCTCAAAACGATCATCTTCACTGTCGTAATACCATGTGGGTAGACCGGGGTGTGGCAACAAGTATGCTGCGGGGGCTATGCCCTCGGAAACAACGAAGCGACCAGAACCGGTCTTACTATGTACTTTGCGAAATTTTGCTAAACTCATTTTTTATCTCCTTAGTTTTAAAGTTTACGTCTACCCATAAGGGCATCAACTAGAATTTGTTCGAAAGACTCTTTGGGATCTGAAGCCTTAATGGGCTCCTCTTCCATGTCTATAGTAAGCACATTTTCTTCTTTTACCGAAACTTCGGCTTCTGAAGCAATTGTGGGCATATTCAACATCTCGCCAATTCTTTTACCAGACTTACTTGGTGTCTTAGCAAGATCTCTCAGGCTATCAGCTAAAGAAGATGCTGTTCTTGTAGAATACTCTTCGATTAGTTTCTCACGATCATCTGATAGTTCAAAACCAAGTCCGATTCTAGTATCAACAACTCTTTCAATCAATGTTCTATGTAATGCACTCTTGAGTTTTTTATTTTCTTCTTCAAGGGATTGAATTCTAGCTTTTGCAATTGCATCCTGCTCAGAGACTACATTTGTGTCAGTGAGGTCTGCTCCTGCTGTTTCTTTCCCTTGATCTTCTTCGGCCTCAGATGAATTAGCTGAATCAACTTCTTGATTACCTATTTCTTCTGCTTCTTCAGGCAAAGCCTTAGATCCATTTTCTTTCGACTCAGATTCCTCAGAAGCCACTTCTTCTACAGTGGTCTCGGAATCTGCCTCGGTGACAACGACTTCTGATTCAATCGTTTCTTCTGATTCAATCGCCTCTTCTAATTCTTCTGATTCCTTAGCTACTGAGATTGTAGAAAGATCATCACTTAATTCTTGGACTGCAGCGAGGATATCATCGCCGTTAGTGTCTTGATCCATATTGGAATTCTCCTGACAATTATCGATATTTTTATTCTGATCAGATAGTAATGAACTATCATTGTATTTGTAATTTTCGTTCTCCTGTATGGACAGGGCCGTTAGAAATGCTCCCTTTAGTTGGAGATAAATTGGCTTAGACTCTTTCTTCTTCATATCAGAAAGAATTGATCTATTCTCTTGAATTGAGAAGATATCCTCATTATCCATACTTAAAACAAATGCGTTACTTCGTGCAATCCAATTTTCTGAATCAAAAAGCTCTGCTTTACCATCAACAGCTTTTAGGGATCTAACGCCAGACTTTTGATCTGCGGGTTGATTGACGAATGAATACTCTTTAAAGCTAATGTCTTGCATATCTACATAAGCGAGTTTACCTTTATAGACTTTGCCTCTTTTGTATTTTACAACCTTCGGCCTGCCTGATGCATCTTCCGTTGCTAAATCTTCTCCTGAGACGCTACAGACTGCTTTACCAGCCCTTCCGCCAACGGAGCCAGTCAAGTATCTCTTATCAAGAACTTTTTGAGCAGCAACGGGATCAGTAATTGCTATTTGTAAACGAACGAATGAGGAACCATCTTCTTCTTTGTCCATTTTTGCAGCCATAACCCTGCCAATAGCTTCTGTATTTAAATCATGATTAAGGATGATTGGCTTTGGATATGGATCCACCCATGATTGGAGTGCTTTTTCTAATTCTTGTGCGGAATAATTATTGTAGTTAGAAGTGAGACCCTCATGGATTGCAGCGACTTCTATTATTAAACCGTGCTTTGAATTAAATGACTCTGAAAAATTGATATCCGACTTAGAGAAGTCAGGAAGTTCTAATGTAAAATTTTCTATAAAGTCAAATGACATGTAAATCACCTATTGATGTATAATTCTTTTTTATATAGTAAGTTTATTTTTATAACATTAAACAAATTTATATGAATATATCAGACTTTAGCATAGTTGTCTGATAAAGATTCATATCTATTATCTCCGTTTTGGAGAAATGACTGATAAAATACTTCTGACATAATATGTGGAGCGTAAATATACGATGCACAGTATAGCTTAAAATTTTCTTTTTTGCAAGCTAGTGACCAGCCGACATCTTCACCCTGTTGATGAACATCATAAGATATATTGTTATATACATCTTTACTCATCATTTTTGCAGCCATGATTACATCTGATTGAAAATATGTTCCAAGTTCATATTTTTCTTTTCTATAAGCTTTTGATGTATCATCCTGTCTCCAGTCCATGACGCTCGGATATAGTGTTCCAATTGGCGTCATAAACATGAGTGGATTAACTGCATCTGCTCCAGCTTTAATATGAGCTATTAATAGTTCTATTGTATTTGGATTTGTTAATAGAATATCTGAATCTAAACTAAAATAATAATCTGGTTGGATATCTCTAACTGTTTGCAATAGAGAGTTTCTCAAAGAAACCATATTTACATACTTAGATATATTCCATTGTCTTCCATTGTTTGAATGTTCAAAATGAGGAATATCTTCTCTTACCTTAATTTCAAAGTAAGGTATATTTTTATCGAATCTTTTCCAAGCTTCTAATGAAGCTATTGTTTCTTTATCATCTGGAGAAACTTCAAAAACAAAACCAATTTCCTTGAAATTAACTGATTGGTTTATCAGGCAACGTATCCAATGTGGAAGAATCCATGATCTCTTGTACATTGGAGTCCCAATTAAGAGTTTCATGAATTATTTCTTTTCTTCCTCTGATATTTCAGTGGTAGTTTCTTTTGCCTTCGTAATTGGTTTCTCTTGCGCGGGCGCGGGCGCGGGTGTAGGCGCGGGCTCAGGAGATAGATCTTCTTTAGTGGATACAATCTCTTCAAGTGTATCGATTCTATCAATTAGCTGGGTAATGATATCGAAAATTACTTCAAGAGCTAATCTAGTTTGACCATTATCTACGACCTTTTGAAGGCCCTTAACAGCGTCTTCTGTTCCTAGGTATTGGGATAATTTTTCATTATTTATTATCATTTTGTTCGACATTGATTTCATCCTTTTCATCATTTGTATAAACTATAGTATACTCTGATTCAAGCGCATTTTCAACTAGTGTCAACCAAGCGTTATCTGATCTTCTAATATTTGCTGAGGTGCTTCTTCCCTGCTGATTAGTCGGGCGAATTACATTACCCGCACCTTTTCTTTTATTAGGAACATTTGTTTGACCTTTTTGTGCTGGCTCTTGTTTGTCGGCGTTCATAGTGGCGTCTTTAGACTTCAGTGAAGCACTTAGTTCTGTTTGTTTTTTATTCGCATTTATTTGAATTTGTGATTGAATAGCTGCATAGAAATCTTTTGGATCGTGATCGGCGTCCATGCCTAATTCCATTCTAGCTTCTGACAGTCCTATTAAATTACTTGTAAACTTTTGAATAGTATGAGTTTCTTTTTTAACTTGAGTATCAACATCTATTTCGTTGAACTTAAAGTAACAACGATCTGATGCATCACTTTCAAGTGGATTAGTCATAGGGTCAAATCCACCTTCAAGTAAAAGCTCATTAAACAAATGTACTCTTACCATTTCAGAGAAAAGCTTTTGATATTGCTTGACCTTGTCGTAAAGAGCTGTATCCAATCTATCTGTCATTGATCTGTTACCGCCGCCCATTGACATACCAAGGTGATGAGGCGCAACACCCAATCCAACAGATACTCTTTCCTTAAAATGATCAAGATACTTAGATGCATCGAGTGCGGTATTGGCAGCCCCGATAACTTCTATGTTGTGACGGAAAGGTAAGATCAATCCACCTTCTGCTCTAAGATTTTCTAATTCTTGGCCAGCGGTGCTTATCTCATGAGGTTCTGCTGGTTGATCTGCAGTTCCTATGGTGTACTTGTACAATGGGAATAGTTCTCTATGAACCAGGTTTTGAATATCCTCTTCGATTTGTCGAAGAGCGACAATGTCATCCAAGGCCGATTCTATGAATGGCGTCCCAAATGCTCTGCCAGTTTTCTTGTCGATATAGACATGAATGACTTTGTCTGCGCTCCATACGGGGTCACGATCTGATGGCATATACGTCAGCGGATCTGTGCTCTGTTCATATTTCTGTGGTCTATTGTGTCTATCTCTTAAAATCCTTACTTGCTCAGTAGGTATTAAGTAATAACCAACAACAGGCTGACTAGCATTGACTCCCTCTAAAGGACTTGGAAAGTATTCCGATATGTCTCCACGTGCCTTAACAATGAATGCGTTCCCATATTTAAAGAGATGATCTGTGACTTCTATTAGAAAATCTAAGAAAGGGCGCTTCATTGCCAATTCCATATAATCTATTCTTTGATATAAGTAGGAAATTGCTTCAGGATTTTCACCTACAATTTTCCAATTTTCTTTCCAGAATAACTCTTTATATTTATTTAAAGCCTGCTTTACATATGAATCGGTGTCAGCTGCCTGCATGATTCTATGGAAATCATACGGAGAAGGTTCGAATGTAGATCTTTTGCTATAAAAATAAGTATTACCTTGAAAACCGAGAGCTAACGATGCGACTTTCATCGATCTACTAACTGATTTGATTTCTTCGCCATCTAGTGCTTTGGCTGTAAAATTATTATTTTTATCAACTTGCCTAAACGGCAAATAGTCAAAGACTGCCATGTATCTCTCCAATATGAAAACTATATATAATAGTAGCTAAAGTGGTGTTTTTTTATAAGTTAATCAGTTAACGTCGAGATTAGCTTTATCAAAAGCGTTTTTCATAATGATATTTTTAACAGCTTCAATCCAAAAAATTGTCTCTGCTTCATTAAAATCGCTTCTGTACTGGAGATTTGCGTTTGAAATCTTAATTTCAATTGAAAATTCCTTAGCTTCTACTGGCTCAGTTGTTTGAATTTCTTCAATTATTTCAGTTGTTTCTTCTGACATTTTATTTACCTCACTCAAAGTTGTCTGTTTTTGTTTGTTTAATTGTTTTTTCTGTTTTACCTGGTTGCATTGCAGCGATTAAGTTTGCGACTTTGATGTTCAGCTGCTTAATCGTTGCCTCTTTTATGACCAAATCGGTTGTTAACTGGCCAATTTTTTCGCTGAATGTTTGAACTAGAATGTTAATATCTAAATCGTCCATATTTACCTTTCGTCAAAATTCTAAACAATTATTATATCACATTGGATAGGAGTCTAGCAGAGTATTTACGTATACTTCTTGATCATTTAGTCTTTTAGAATATGTTCGATACATTTCCATAATCCAATGTTTGACGAATTCTGGCACTATCGGATCCTCTTGATCTTTAATAAGTAGTGTGGAATCATTCTTGATATACTTTTCTACCGTTTGTGCAGGTATCTCTAGTAAAGCATTTCTCACTTCTAAGGGCATTTGAATCGCTCTGAGCACCCTATCGCTAATGACTGCTATTGGTTCCCTATTGCCAAACTCCAAATACGCTAGACCCCATTCTATAATAAGTCTAAACAATTCTTCCAAGGTAGAGCCTATACACTGCGGGTGTATGGCCCAAAGACTTTTCGAATCTTCTTTAGAAAATTGGTCTATGTAATCTTGATCAATTTCATCGTAAGTTATTATGGCGTGCGGTGCTAAATCTAAAACGGTTTCATGTCTAGTTACAATCTTAAATTTTCCTAAAGGATTGTCATCTAGTCTTTCTATCCCATGATTAGAAATTGTTTTAGACATAAAATCCATTGTTCCATGAGTTATGTCTTCAAAACTTTTAATCATATAATTATTATTAGAGCAAACATCACCATAAAAACTTTCACTATATGTTGGAACTGCTCTCCACAATAGGAAACCTCTATATTTTCTTTCGCATGGATTTCTTAATTCAATATCCCAGTTAAGTCTATTTTGATTCCATGAATAAGTGAACTCTGCCGAAAGCTTTGGTTCCTCAACTGGAGGTCTCCAACAATTCATATCTTTGCTCCAGACCCAGTTATTATGCGGTTGCTTTTCTTGGTCTTTATTATCCACTAAATCATCAAAAGAGAAATGTGATATTGTTAAAATATCTGAATTTTCCCCTATAGCTTTTGCTTGAATCCCGGCTTGACTATTAAGAAATGTGATTAATTGTTTTAAAGTATAAATTTTAATATTAAAAAAATTAATTGATTCCTTTTTTAAATTAGAAATCTTAAAATTGTCATCAACTTGAGACACACTTATCCCTTCATGCGTTTCGAGTATAATTTGATCAGAAGAAGGAATGTATTTTTTTAAAACGTCGTAAATATTAATCGCTTGATTTTCTTTTAAAAAAGTAATATATTTCATAAATTACACCTTAATGTTCAGTTGATTCATCAAACGGAGGGGGCGTACTTGTGTCGAATATATCCCTACGTCCATTCATAACTTCTAATGAATAATCAGAATTATTATTTACAAATTCTTTTAGTTCTTCAATTGAATGAATTTTAATATTAAAAAAGTTAATTGATTCTTCTGTCAAATTTGAAAAATCAAAATCATCATCAACTTTGGAAATAGATAATTGACCAAAATAAGAATTAAGTAAAAAGAATGTTTTATCACTATGCGGGAAAAGGGTACCTAAAGTTTCGTATATATTTATATTATTCTTATATTGACAAAACGTTACATATTTCATTTTTTTTTAATCATCCAATGTTTCATAGGTTGCTTGTAGTTGCACTTCTGTTATTGTAGCATAGTATAGATTATCGCCCGAATAAAGAGCTGAATCTATATCGAAAGATATATTATACGGTGGAGAGTTTAGCGCATCTGGAGTTACTATATATGTCTCATATGCCGACAGATTATTTATATCACCATATTGTGTATAATTGATTCCATCAACAACAAGACTAGATATTCGAGGTGAACCAGTAGGGCCAACCCTAATGGAGAACTTATATAGTTTTGCATTCCTATGACCATCGGGTAATGACGGAGTAAAGTTTGCCGAGAATGATTCTGTCACTCTGGATGATACTTTGGTAGTTGTAGGAATCGTATATGTCGCAGATCCTGATGCCACAGAGAGTGGAACATCAGCTCCATATTCACCATCGGTTTGTGTAAAGTAGTTATCTGCCGCTGATGTATAATTACTAGTTCCACCAAAAACGCTAACATCATTACCAGCTGTTTTGTAAACAAATAAGGTGCCACCAAAAGAGTTAGTATTGTTAGCTGGCGTTGTTCCTCTTGGTGCTAAAAATACCGTTGATCCAGAAGACGACATCACAAAGTATCGTTGATTAAAGGCGCTATTACTGCTACTTACAACGGTAACCTCATCTGCGTATTGTAGAATACATCTTGAATCTGACTCTAAAGCCAGTATGACATATGGTGAGTACGCGGTACTTCTTGCTATAGAAGAAATGCCATATCTCAAGCTAGTTACTGTCGTAGTGATTGATGGGTATGAGGATGAAATTGCGTGATTGGAGTCTAAAAAGTAAAGGTTTTGGGCATAATAGGCAGTGCGCGCAAAGGCTGTTATTACTTTAAACTCCGTAGCAGTTCCAGATACATTACGATATGGATAAGAGAACCATATAGAACCTTGATTCCCATCTGAACCCATGGAAGAAGAATATCCTGAGGCGTTAGAACTCGATGTTGTACTACTGGCTGATATCCAGCCAGTAGTTTTAGTAGTCCATGTTTTTCCTCTTATTGCTTCAGTGTACTGTCCATTATTACTCCATGGCCCATATATCCCAAGGTCAGAATAATATACTCTTGCTCTAAATCGGTATTCTCTTGTTTGAACTACGGAGAAATTTTGTCCATAATAACTTGTACCAGTTCCGGTAACAACTTCAGTTCCAAGGAATGAAGTTGTACCTAGCCAGGCAAGATTACCCCTAGTTCTATATTGCCATTCCCACTGAATTTTTGCATTACCATTATTGTATGCGTTAATATCAGTAAGAATAGGTAAATTAGTATCTGTAGTGCCATTAAAACCATCGAATCTGAATGGTATCATTGCAATATGAAGTGGATACGTGCTTGTTGCACTAGAAAAAGAACTATAAATACTAGAAGAGTCTACTGGCGATCCATAGTAAGTTCTTGCACGACAATAGTATGGAGTGTTCGGCGTCAAGCCAGTAAATTGGACTGTTCTAGAAGCAGTTGTATTATCTAGGGGAAGAATACTACTATTAAGTACTTGTACCGGTGCACTTCCATTTTCTGTCCATATCTCAAATCGAATATATGCTGCAGCTCCGTTAGTCGAATAGTTGGAGCTAGAGCTTGATGAAAATGACAGTTTTGTGGAACTGATTGTTCCTGTATTTGTTGGTGTTGTTGGAGTTGTTTTTGAATAGGATGCTGTTGAGGCATCGAGTGTTGATACTGCACTAAATTCTACAAAAGTTCCCTCTGCGTCATAGAACGCGATGTAGCTAGAAAAGTTATAGGACGTTCCTGGACTTAGATCAGAAAAAGTAAATGTTTGATTTATTGCGCTGGTTGTTGGATCAACTGGGCTACTTTGAAAATTCCCTGAGTTACTTGTTCTATAAGCATAAACTTTTTTGTTATCAGAACCTGATGCTATGACTCTCACAGTAACAGAAGTTGGAGTTGCGCTTACAAAGCTAAACGCTGGAGGAGTGTTGCTTGTTATTCTTGAATAAAAAGTTTTCCATGCACTTCCATCATATATCTCTCCCTTATTAACATTAGTGAATGTGGCATCTCCTGTAGTAGGGTTAACTGCAGTGCATATTTCTGGATCACTTATTGTTTGCCAGTCATTTGTTCCGGTGCCGGTTCTAATTTGTATAGTCATAATAAATCCTTAATAAGAAAGATATATATCCCCAATAGCACCAGTACTGGGTCTGGCGTTGCTGGCCCCAGCTCGAATATTTCTTAGAATCATAGTATTTAAAGCTCCGCTACTAGTTGTCACGCCACCACCAAAACCATTGATACTTGATGTAACAACTCCACCACTAAACCAAGCTACTCCAGTTGGAGAAATAAATGATAAAGTTGGCCCAGACCCTGCGTATATACTACCATTATATCCTCCTGGATCCCCGATGCTCCAGCCACCTATTGATCCAGATGATGCTGTTATTTGACCATTAAAAAAAGCGTTACCAGAAGAGTCTATGCCAAAGTTTTTAGATCTTATTACTCCATTATCCAAATTTATTTGCATACCTGCGGTTGAGAAATTGCCGGTTGAATAAGTATACCCAGTTGATTCAATTGTTCCAGTTCTTATTTTCCCACCAGATATTGTTGTAATATTAGAATTTATATCTGAAGCTGCCTGACCTGGTTGCAATGATGTTGAACCACTAGCTGCACCCGAGGCAATAGTTGACCCTGTTGTTGAGCCTATCACTACATCTCCGGCAATGGTTAGCTGTTGAAGAGCTGCGGTACCAGTCCCCGCGCCAACTGCCGCCGCTGTAAAAACACTTCCTACAATATATGTGGATCCCGTAGTCCCTGCAGCGGTATTCCACTGAGCTTGGGTCGTACCAGTTAAAGATACAATTTTATAACTTTTACCAACAATAAAATTTCCAGCTATTGTTAAATTTCCCCAGGTTAATTTATTCCCTAAAGAAAATTGACTAGTATTATCAACGTAGAATCCTGTATTAACATTATTGAAAGCTCCTGTTCCAATATATATTGCATTAGAAGAAATTGCTACACCACCAATAGTTCCAGCCTGAATAGTTCCTTGAAAGGTTAATGAATTTCCATTCCATGAAACAAAATTAGTCGCATTTCCAGTTCTGAACTGTCCGTTGGTGTACCAATAGTTGAATCCTCCAGAGCCCAGTGTCATTCCACCTGCACCAGCATTTATGGAGTCATTAATATTTAACAGGTTTCCGCCTGAACCCACACTGATACTATCTGCAGCTAAGTTTGCTTGGACCTGAACATCAGATCCAATTGTTATACTGTCATTGTCATATGTAATACCATCTGGTCCACCTAAACTAAAACTACCATCTCCTTTAATCTGCCACCCTTGTAATCCAAAAGTGTCACTATAAGTAGTCGACTGAATAATGGAGTTTGCTCCATTAAGATTAATAGTATGAGCCCCAATTGTTCCGGCAGTTAATTTTGAAACGGTTAAAGATCCAATATATTGGTTATCAATTAAAGGAGTGTGTGGATCAGTTCGAACTAATGGAGTCCATGGTCCTGCATTCCCGGTTGTGTCGATAGTTCTTGCTCTACCCCAAAAAGGCAAAAGCCCCTCATCTGGATCATAATCTTCCTCTAATTGAAGATTACTTACCCTGACAGTAAAGACGTTGGCGTCAGCAAAACCAGTTAATGGACCATCTTCATCGGACATATTGGAATTTTCATATAATTCATATTCATATCTACTTATATCTAAGTCTTGGCTATAATCAAAAACAAACATAACATTTTCCAACCCTGCAAATAGCTGGAGATTAGTTAGTGCGGATGGTGTCGTTGCATCATTTGGGACTTGAAATCTAATAGTGTCTGAATAATCAGAAAGAACATTTAAATCAGAATTCTTAGCCCTAACGGTAAGAACATATTCTTTTCCAGGCTTTAAATTTTCTATTTTCTTTTTTATAATAGCCATCTTATCTGATTCCACCTATAGATACAAAAACTGCTTGATCACTAATTTCTTCTTTGCCAATAGTTAAGTATAAATTATAACTAAAAGAATAAGAAGATATTTTAACGTTATTCCCAGAGGATATAATATTTTTATCGGCAATTGTTTGAAGTTCTAAATTATAATCTCGATAATTTAAATCATTATTTTCATATAAAAGAACATTTTCTTGGGATGTTGAATTATAGCAATCTACTGTTGTCCAGTCAAGCTCTAATTCCATATTGGGAAATTGTGTATTTTGTAAACCGGTTAATTTAAATTTAAACTTTCCATAATCAGGTCCTTTATTTCCGTATATTTGAATACTTGGTCCTGTAAAAGTAAAGTATAATTTTGCGCCTGCGTTTGAGGAAAGTCCGTTATCCCAGTCGAGGTTTGGATTTATAAACGAAAAATTATAAGATGATTCCGAGCCCGCAACTACATCATAATCAGTTATATCTACTTCAGAAAATAATGAATTAAACTGCGCTTGTCCCTGTGATGTCACCTGGTAATCTTCAGAGTTAAATAATTTAATATATCGTAAATTTCCAGTTTTGTAATATATACTATATTGACTTATTGTTTCTATGTCTGCTGCATGATCTTCTGCAGCTTGAAAATACAACGTATTATTATTAATGATATTATTTACTGGAGTAAATTCAAAGTCTGACCCAATAGTTTCATAAACTACTAGATATGAAGAATGGTCGTCTAAAAGATTTAAGGAACTATTATAATATTTTTCTATTTCTAGATCAGTTACATCTATGAATAGCCATGTATTTTTTAATATTTTATCATTAGGCGTGAACTTGTTAATAGTTCTTTTGACGAGCGGATAAGAATAAGCTGTGGATTCTCCTTGTTTAAAATATTTAAACCATGTCATATTAAATTACTTCCGTATATAAAATTTCATATTCATGAGTATTCAATGTAATGTCATCTACTTCAATAGAAATAATTGTATCAAATACTGGAATTCCGCCAGGAATTATATCAGACACAAATCCATCAACTGTTACAGATAAAGGCTTGATGGCATATATTGCGTCAGTTGTATTTTGAATTCTAATATTATCATAATCGATATCTGTAGACTTAATTCGATGAGAACCATCTGATCCCGTGTGCGCGTGCTCACTTAGATCAACTCCATCTATAGTAATTCCTTCTTCTACGAATATATCTCCAGTAATATTTCCTTTATCTTTTAATAAATACTGAGGATGATCATTATCTAATAATCCATCAAGTCGCGAATGACTAGATAGGAATGTATTATTTCTATTGGTATTAGTATAAATATTTCTAAATAATGCAGAATAAATATCATTTTCTACTGTTTTTAAAACTTGTCTTTTTTGGACAGATTTGTTTCCTAATTGAGAAATATAGTTTGCGTACTTTCTTTTTTCGTGAATTAAAGACATCATGGAATCTACGCGTGCAGACATCATTTCAAATCTCTGCATACAGTCCGCATGGATAGAGGCAAAGTTTCCTTTTATCAGATTTGTAGCGACTACTAACTCTCCGGATAACATTGGATTATCTTTAGAAAATCTGGTTGTTAAAAAATCAAATTCTAACGGATTGGATATATCCTTAGATATTCTTAATGACGGACTAATAAATCTATTATAAAATATTTCACAATTATCTACTAAATCTCTTTTTAGTGAGGCTATTTGATCATTAATTTCAGCGTCGACTGCGTTTAATCTAATCGCAAAAAAAGCTTGGAATTGAGCGGCTTGTTTTTTAGATATCTTATCCAGTTCGGCATCGGGTATTTCTGCTGGCTTTGAAACGATTGTTTTTGCAATCCGTTGCGAATAGTGTACTGCGATTTTCCCCCATGTGTCATATTGTAACGCGATTTGCTGCTGTGTTGGATTTTCATATTCATCCCCAAAATCAAGTAGTAGTGAATTTTTAATATAACTAATTTCATTTAAAAATAAGTTTAATAATTTTCTTAATTGATAAAAATATGAGAATGTTGCTTGAGTTACGGCTTGATCATATTCATTAACTAATCTTCTTCCTGCTGTAGATGCGTGTCTTTCGGCAAATAAATATTCGTCGAAACATATATATCCTGGTGGATTATCTTTTGTTGCTGTGTCTGGGTTACTAATAATCGGCATGATGCTCATCTGGTCATCTTCTATAAATTCAGCTGTGCGAAAAACAGTTTCTTCTTTTTTATCTGGAATATCCATTAGGGGCGATGCTTCGTTCCAAATTCTAAAATGGGATTCTTCAAGATCTGGATCAAGATATGGATTAATATATATTTTTCTTAATAAATTATTTTCTATATTATTTTTAGTGCCGACTAACATATTTTCAGAATTTAATATCTGCTGCTTAACAGAACTTAACGGAATAAAATAATCAGTTCTAAAGTTATAGTCTGAAGCGTTCGGAAGAATTGCTGCTAAACCTGGTGGCCTTTCATTTGTAGCAGTTTTGTCTCTGTAAAAAGTGTCGCCAAATTTATAATCTGCATATATTTCTTTGGAGTCAGTTGAGTAATTTTGGATATTGTTTATAGACATAATGATCCTTAAAACATCTTTCTAGAGATTCGACTACTGGAATTCTTCTTGCGACTCATCCCAGTGGATAAAGCTTGAACTCTTCCAGTAATAAAACTACTGGGATTCTTTTCTTCTTCATCATCTTTAGTACCAGGTTTAGTCATAAAAAACTCATTGGAAAATGATTGAGTCTTGTCTGCATAATTGGTTCTAGCAAATTCCCCATAGTTTTGGGTGACAGCCAACAGCGACAGCATTAGGGCGTCATGGGCGTGGTCTACAGCTGATCCACCAGCTTCAAAGACTGGTCTACCACTACTGGTCATTCTAACAACTACATATGAAATTAATTGAAGATACATTTCTTCATCATCTTCTGAAAATAGTATATCTTCGCGCTCTAAATACTGACGAAGATTATCGACCATATAAGGTTTCATTTCTTTCTTAATCATTAATTTAGTATAAGGATCTCGAACTTCTATGGACTCCCCAAATCCAATGCCCTTAACTCTTTCTTTCATTTTTGAAGATGGATTTTCGACGCCGTATTTTCTTAATAGTTCTACTTGGACTTCTCCATATCCACGGTCAACATATATATGTTTGGGATTAAAAATTTGATTAAGTTCGATGATTCTATCTACCGCGCGCGTGAGCGTGTATTCAGACTTACTAATTTCTTCTCGATAGTATAGTCTTACTTTACCCCTAAATCTTGGGTCCTCATAGTTGTCAGCGCAGACCTCTAAAACGACTATATTAGTACCTGCTCCATACTTATCCCAGTCAACACCAATTACATGGAATGATCGAGCAGACATAATCTCAGCATGATACTTCCATGGTGGAGATATGAATGCCCTGTCTATAAACTTTCTTGGATATACTCCTTCTGAGTCTTCTCCCCAGTCAGCTTCTATTTCATGTCGATATCCACTAGAAGAATATTGTTCTCTAAATTCTTCTTCTTGTTCTTTACTGAAAAATGGATTACAGTATGATGGAAACCAGAACTCTTTGAACCTTGGACTATTGCACCATTCCCAAAATCTTTCTCTACGACCAGTTGGAGTAGATGCACCGATCATTACTTTGTCTGGTTGGTCTTCTGCGGTTTTCTGAAGCATAGCATATAGTGCATCGAGGTCGTCCGCATGCATATAGTCCATTTCGTCAAGGACAATTAAGTGTGCTTCCTGACCACGAGCAACATCACTCTTTCCGCCTGACTTCATACCAGAAGTGAAGAATCTAATAGTTGATCCATTAGAAAACTGAATCATAAACTGCGGGCTAGTAACTTTTCTGGTAATAGAATTAGTTACTACTTCATTTTTTGCTGATATTCTTAATATTTCTTGATAGATAAGTTCTACCTGAGTTTTCATTGGCGCGATAACCAATGATCTTCCATCTTTGTGGGTATAACTATAATGCAATAGTTGTATTGCGAGACTGAATGTTTTACCCAGACGACGACCAGCTCTAAGAACTTTTCTTAAAGATGGATCTCGCAAAATAAGAATTTGATATACTCTCAAATCTGCTTGCAAAAATTGTTTAGCCCAAACAACGGCGTCTTTTGCAATATGTAGTTGCCTTTGATGTTCTGAACTAATTCCCGCAGATAATAATTCTTTATCTAATTCAAATGGTTCATCTATAAGAAGTGATAACTCTTGATTAGTTAATTGCCTATTTAATACTGGTGTTCCATCATTCCAAGATAAATGGTTCAATTTATTTTCAAAAACCCATTCAATTCTATTAATTTGTTTTATTAATTCAGGATCTTGTGCTTTGATTATTTCAAGAAGATCTTCTCTTGACAGAGCTTCTAAAGATTCTCTAAATTGTTTTGTCTTACTTGATACAGTCATAAATCATCCATAGTGGGCAGCCATCATTGCGCCCTCTGATCCTAGCATACTTCTCGCATTTAATCTAGAATTCTGAATAGCCATAACTCCTCGTGATCTTGAAGTCGCTGCTGCCTCTGTATCCTTATACCCCATTCCAAATGATGGTTTATAGATATCTCCTTGTAAAGATTTTCCAGCGTCTTTAGCTAAGTTAATTCCGCTCTTAACAACTTCTCCTGCCATCTTACCCAAGTCATAGACTAAGGCTGCTGTAGCTATAACATTCAGTCCAGGTATAGCTAATGCTGCTGCTCTAGCTCCAAGTACCTTTGCTCCAGACTTTGTACCTAGTGCTTCCATGACTCCTTTACTGCCAAGTGTTTTAAAAGCGCCTTGTTCTAGAACATGATGTGCTGCCTCTAAGCCAACTTTGCCCGCAATTTGCTTTTGACCCAAAGATTCTGCCATTTGGGCAACTGCTTTTTCTGCGCCACTCAAAGCTTTTCCTTCTAGTCCACCTTTACGAGCATATCCCTGAGCTCCTCTGAAATAACCAGCTGCATATCTAGTTGCCTCGCCAGACATAGATGATGCTATTAGGTTACCTCTAGATCCACTTTTTAGACCGTCGTCTAGAATGCTTATATTTTGTCCGAATTGAACATTAACATCTCTAAATTGATTAGAAAAAGGCACCATTTGTCCTGCGCCTTTTCTTGCAGCTCTACCAGCTGGGCCTGCTCCTCTTCCATAATACATTTGAGGGCCTCTCTTGCTGGTACCAGCAAAAGATTTGCCTTTTCTGACATGAAGTCTTCCAGTTTTAACATTTGGCTCCAACATAGCTCCGCCACCTGGCAAAAATTGACCACCAGTATACGTTCTTCCATTCATAACAACTCTTTGACCAGCTGGCACTCGAAGTTGTGTAGTTAGATCGTGTCTAAGAACTCCTGGAAGTGTTTTTTCAGCCATCAGTCCTGGATTGTTCATCGCAGCTAAACTGCGTATATTTCTATCTAGTATGCCTAATTTTTTTTGAGCTCTAGCTGCACGTCCCCCTGTTCCAGCAGCTCTCCTTTCCAATAGGTCCGCTTTTCTACCCGCACTTACAAAAGAAAGTAAACCTGGACCAAATGCTGATTCTCCTGCAGCAGCTGTTGATCCCGTGCTTTGAGCAAATTTTCTACCCATTTTAGTATTACCTAAGAAACCTGATGCGCCGAATGGAGTATACATTCCACCTTGGCCCATCGTACTTATTGAATGAAGACGACCCAAAGCTCTTGGTCTTGCAGTCATGTTGTTAACTCTAGATCCACGGAAGAATCCAGCTTTTTGAGTTGGGTTTGCCCCCAGTAAACTTCCTACTCCACTAGTGGAGGCAGTTTGTGTAGCTAGTCTTTCTGCTCGCCTTCCAAGGATTCCACGACCACCTGCTATCCTACCTCCACCAACAAAATTAGCTTTATTTCTTGCTGAAAGAACTCCATCTTGATCCATGACCCTAAATTTATTGGCCATTCGTGAGCCTTTTGCATGCTTATAGTCCATGTAACCACCACGCATTATGGTGTTAGATCCTCTTGCGGAGCTAAATCCTATGGAAGTTGCTATACCTGGTAGATTTTCTACCATACGCATTGCTAAAGGTGCCTGGACATTGGACATATCCATGGCTTCTTGCATTACTTGTTCTCTCATAACTGCCATTATTAATAACCCTTTCTGGAGTTATGCATTCCTAAAACTATATTTCCTGATGCACCCGTATCATTCATTATTTGCTGTGTACCTCTACCGGAGTAAGGTGAACTAGCAAAGAATTCTGCATTGTCGTTCATGTAAGATTTGGTCGAAATTCCAGCTGCAGTTATAGGTGCTGCACCGCCGATAGTAGCTCCCATGCCTGCGCCCATGACTCCACCAACTATTCCCTTAGCAACTTTTCCAAATGTGCTACCGCCAGATTTAGCCCCTAGTAGAGCCCCTCCTATACCTCCTGCTACTCCTCCAAGTCCAGCTCCAGCAACTGTTTGTCCACCTATACCGTCAGAAGCGAGTGTTCCCATGCCTCCACCAACTACGGCTCCTATTAGAGCTCCTGCTACTCCACTTTTAATTCCTTTTCTTGCACCTAACATTCCTCCTGCAGCAGCGCCGAGCGTTCCGCCCATAAGAGCTCCTCCAGCAGCTGCTCCTGGAGCTCCTGGTAGAATTGAATTAGTTTTAGTAAAATCTTTAGGACTAGTCATTTGTATAGCTGTACCTAACGGACCGCCTATCCCTGCACCAACTAATGACCTGGCAGAAAATTTACTTCCCATAAAGTATCTGTCTGCATTTTCATCTCCAAGACCAACTTCCAATGCAGCATCTCTTGCTGCTGGGCCAACTTTACTTGCAAGACCAGCAGTTCCTGCAATAGCTCCAATTGCCATCAAGGATCCTCTATTCGTACCAAGACGAGACAAACTTCTCCCAGCTGCTCCTCCTGCTCCTCCTGCTACTCTCCCTAATGAGCTTAAAATTGACATTTAGCTATCCTCCAAAAAGATGATTATATTTATTTGGGCCCATTTGAGTATGCCCAATTTTTGCTCGATCTAGATTTCCAACAACTCCAGCAGTGACTAATGGATCTTTTCTAACAGAAGAGACTTGGCTGAATACTCTACTTGACACCCTCATGTCATCGGTAGTTATATTTCTTTCAGTAGGCTGTTGTTGTAAGGTTTCTTCATAAAGCTGTTTTTCTCTACCCTTTTTATAAGCATAGTAACCAGTAGCTGCTATTCCTAAACCTAATGCCCCATATCCCATTTTAACTTTATGGGACGCATAGAATTCTGCTATTTTATTAACCTCAAGGCCAGATTTACCACGACGAATATTTTTTCCAATTTTTGTAGCACTAGATGGATCTGCTTCTATCATCTCTGTAAGTTGATTAGCGTTATGTACTGACTTAGATATCTTTCTTCCATTGCCAAGATCTACAAGTTCTTCAGCTTCTTTTACCTGACCCGATAGTCCGGCAGCGTCTGCTGCTTCGCGGTCAAAGTATGGACCAACAACAAAATTATCTGCTGTATGACCTGTCCTCTGCTCTGCAGCTGTTCTAGTGTTTAGGAATGCATCATTATCAGTTGGGATACCTAATTGTTGTATATTGGATATAATTTCTGC
>Ga0102921_1000198_pt1 | contig 20854 bp, 28 predicted proteins | sample Colrivmeta156802_FD_78205 | JGI IMG/M metagenome (GOLD analysis project Ga0102921, IMG submission 78205) | Estuarine microbial communities from the Columbia River estuary - metaG 1568-02 | ecosystem: Environmental > Aquatic > Marine > Intertidal zone > Estuary | place: USA: Columbia River...
AGGCCTTTCCAATAATATAACTCATAATTTTATTTTTTATATATGTGTATCTTCAAATACCAATTCCTCCAATCCTTGTTTTTGTCTATAATCGTTTATTGCAGATTTGATAGCATCTTCTGCTAATACTGAACAGTGGATTTTAACAGGAGGTAGATTTAGTTCTTCTACTAATTCCATATTGTCCATTTTAACTGCTTCGTCTAATGTCATACCCTTCAACCACTCCGTTGCTAATGAAGATGCTGCAATTGCACTTCCGCAACCGAATGTTTTGAATTTTGCATCAGTTATAACATTGTCATTTACTTCTATTTGTAGTCTCATTACATCACCACATTCCGGTGCTCCCACTAAACCTGTACCCACATTGGATTTTGATTTGTCCAAAGTTCCTACATTTTTTGGGTTTTGGTAATGGTCAATTACCTTTTCACTATATGCCATATTATCTGTTTATCTATAAATATACGACAAATTTATTACTTTACCAAATCTTTATCCGATTTGCCAAGTTCTAATACCTAATTTATTCCATGTAAAAGGTTGATGATATCCCATTTTTAATTTATCCAATGCTTTAATTACATCGTATTTTGTATTATTTGGACAATAGAAAAACATAAATCCACCACCACCGGCTCCACTTATCTTTCCACCGGTTGCACCAGCTTCCAATGCCGTTTTGTATAGTAATTCTATTTCAGGTGTACTAATACCCTTAGCTAACATTTTCTTTTGCTGAAACCCGTAATCTAATATTTCACCTAAATCATCAATCGTTCCTTTAATCAAACAATCTTTCATCAATTTTGCCTGTTCTACTAATGCATGAAGTGATAGTGTGGATGTTTTATTTTTATCTTTCATCTTTTGTACCTGTTCAGTCAATACATCGGAACTATTGCGAGTAAAATTGGTAAAATAAAGAACTACATTATTTTCCATTTCATCTTGTACACTATCCTTTATACGAAGTGGGTTGACTATTACATCATCACCTTTAAATTCCATATAATTAAATCCACCAAATGCTGCTTCGTATTGGTCTTGCTTACCACCATTTTCTTTTAACTCCACTCTTTCAATTTGAATTGCCATTTCAGCAATATCATATTCACCTAATGGTAAGTTGAACAATTCCATATAAACACCAATAAGAGAAACTATAAGAGTAGATGACGTACCTAAACCACTACCCGTTGGAACATCCTGATTGGAAACAATGTTATATCCAATTGGTTCTATTTTATATCGTTTACAAATGTGATTATGAGTTGCTTTAAACAACTTTAATCCATATGAACAATCTAACTCATCACTAAAATCATGCTCTTCAAATTCGTCTTTATTTATCCATTTAAACGTAACTCTGGTATCATCCCTCAATTCCAAAGATGTGTGAGTAAATAAACGAATGGTAGTATTGATTACAGCACCTGTGTGGTACTTGCAATAATCAGGCATATCCGTACCTCCACCACCAAAACTAATTCTGAATGGAACTTTGCTCCTGTAAGTTTTTTTCTTCATCTTCTGTTATTTGTCCTCCGTTTTCTGCGTACCAATTTTTTACATTTCGTTCACCTACTAATAAGAAAAAGCAATTATAACATAATGCTCTAATATTGTCTAATTTTCTATTATTCAAATTTCCATCAAGGAAGTCAATTAACAATGGCATTTTACCATCCGTAATTCTTTCTTCACTAAACCCACAACTACTACAAATTTTTGGAATATATCCACTATTAAATAGTTTGTTTTTAAATTTATGTAATGGGTAGTGTAAGTGTTTACCTTCAATAATATCGTCAATATGATATTTTTTGTTTTTGATTGTTTTGGCCTTTTCAATTCCAATACCATATGGGTTTTTAAGGTCGTCAAATACACCATACATCTTTGCGTATTTCTTATATGTGTTATAAGATACACCCAATGTTCTTGCGGCTTCAAATGCTGAACGTGACTTTTCTTGTGCTGCTTTGATTTGGGATTCCATTAAAGGTCTTGCTCCTAATCCTCTTTTTGTAGTTCTACTATTTTCTAAATTTGGGAAAAACCCTTCTACTTCTTGGTTTTCATTTTCCATACTAATAACTATTTAATTGTACTAATAAGTATATCAAAAATTATTTTTTATGTACTCAGATAAAATACTTGCAATTTTTTCATTTCCCACTATACCAGCATGTGTATCAATTTTTACACCCAATTCATCATTTATTGTTAATTTATTATCAACAATCCAATGATGCATTTTTTTGTTATCAAAAAATAAAAAATTATAATCATTTGTTATAGCATTATGATTTAAAAATTCTTTAAATCCGGCACAATCTATTAATATAAATTTTAAACCAACATTTGACATATATGAAATTAAACCTAATAAATTTATAAATGATTTTTTTGCTTCTAAATCAACATTAATAAAATTATCAAAACAATTTGTTAAATCATCATATATTTTTAAAATATCAGAAACATCATATCCATTTCTAATATTTGTTAAATCTTTGGTTGGATTTTTTATAGTTCCCCACGTTATATTTATGAATCTATCAAGTTTATTTGAATAAAATTCATCTCTCCACATTGGAGGTAACTCTAATATAAATAATGTATTTTTTGATATATTTTTTTTATCAAAAATAAATTGATATGTTTTTCTTATCAATCTATTTAATGAACCACCGGGTACGGCTTCATTTATTATTTTTGTTTGAAAATTAGTAGCGATTATATTTGGATAAGAAAAATCAATATGATTTTGTATTTCAATGTTTAATTTTTCTTTATATATTTTTTTTATTTCAATTAAATCCAAACCATTTCCACAACTAAAACTAGAACCATTTACATATATTGAATTAAAACTCATTATAATATAAATTTTAATAATTTTTTAAATGTGTCATCTGAATTTTCCGATGTGTCCAAATCTATATAAAATTCCGTTGGTGGTTCGTAGTCTAATGCAAATTTATCCTCTCTACCTCTAATCTTCTTTGTATGACAATATATCTCTTGTACTTTACATTGAGACTTAAATTCTTCTCTTAATTCTTTGTAAGGACTAACTAAACTGATTACAACATCGTTCCCTGATGCATCTAAAAACTTAGCTATATCAAATGCTTTTTGGATATTTTTTTCTCTACCTTCCTTTGAATAATCTTGATTGGGAAATATTTCTCTTAATTGGTCACCATCTATTTGAAACACAGATTTTCTCCAATTCTTTTTATCCGTTTGTAACCACATTTGTAACTTCTTAGCCAAAGTAGTTTTACCACTTCCCGGCTGACCTGTGAAAAGGTATATCATAACTATTTATTTTTTAATGCGAATTGTGCCGCTTTGTATGCTGGTTTAGTTTTATCGTATCCTAATGCTGTTTTGATTTTGATTTTATTACCGGTCTCTGGATTTTTGATTGTTTTATCTAAATCTCTTTTTGGTAATAATGATTTCAAACTCATATCATTTTTTTTAGGTTCAACTCGTTTACTTGCTTCCTTATCTTTTTGGGATTTCATATCAGATTGTTTTGGTGGTGCAGGAATATCGTGTTTGACATGACTAACCTTCATTTTGATATCAGGATATTTGTCTTTAAGTTTGTTTACTGCAGTAATGTTTTTATGAGAATCATCTATAAAAAATACATCATTATATCCTGCTTTAATTTTATCTTCAATCCAATCTGCTTTGTCTTGAGGGTTATTAGATGCTAGCGCAACTACATATATACCTTCCAATCCAATATCTTGTAAATAATCTTTAACAGGTTTGTATGCACTTCTAGCAGTTAATATTACTACCTTTCTTTCACCTTCTGCGTTTACAACCGTTTTTAATAACTTAGTAACACCTTTAATTTCTTGGGGTTGTTTAACTTGTTCAAAATCTGAAAAATCATAATTGTCTCCGTCTTTTGGTTCATATATTGCGTATTCTCCAGGAGTTAATTTTGATTTCTTTCCGTCTTTACTTGTAATGTATATGTGAGATTTTGTTTTAACCAATGTATCATCAAAGTCAAATATTCTTAATTTTTTGGTTTCTTCTTCTTGCAATGGTGTAAATGCGTTTACCATTGGGTTTCCGTAAACTTTACCCAATTCAATATTACGGCCGTCTAACTTTGCAAATCGTTGACCGAAGAAAAATTCTTTAAGTAAATTAACCATTTAATTGTCTCTTTGCTTTTGGTAGTGCTTTTTCTAATTTATCATTCTCTTTTGTAAGGAATTCAACCTTAACACTCAATGCTGCTACTTCTTTTGTAAGTGCTAATACCATATTACGAAGGTCATCTTTTTCTCTTGATGCTGCTTCTAACAATCCTTCTAATTTAGAGATACGGTCTTTACAATCGTGTCTGATAAAATCCTCATCTCTTTCTTTGTGCATTTGTCTTTTTTCATAATAACGAAATGCTCCTGCCGAACCTAATACGGTTACTATTGATATTATTACTGTGTATAAGTTTTCCATTATGCTTCTTCTCCTCCTTCTAATTTATGAAAACTTGTGTTAGCTTGGTTAATAAATTGCATTGCCTGTGAAATATGGTCTTGAATCCAACCTGGTAAATTCATTTCTTTTTCTCCTACTTTACCTTTTAATTCAGTTGCGTTACGAATAATATCATCTAATTGGCCACCTGCCATTGAAACTTCGTGGTCTTGTGTTTCAGGACCTTCATTTAACTTACTTTTAAGTAATTCGGTCATTTTATTATAGACTTGTTCTCCACCATCTTGTCCAAATCTATATGCTCCACCCAATTTTTCATAGATTTGAATCTTATGTTTCATTGGAAGTTTTTTCTCATTTACTGCTTTCCAAATTTTGGGATGTGTTATTTCAAATTTCATATTTTATTATTGTATATACGGATATAAATATTGAAAAAATTCTAAATGACCCAATTTATTAAAATGTTTGTCTCCATCCGAACACCAATATTGTGGATTTTTTTTAATAAAGTTATCAAAAAAACTAAATTGGTTATTATATTGTATTATATTGTCTGAAAATTTATGTCTTACTACAAATTGAAAGTGTGAAAATCCGTATTTTTCGTTTATAGGGTCTAAATCTCTATCAATACACCAAATATAAAATTTAACACCAATGGTTTTTAAATAATTAAATATAAATTCCATTTTTACTAAATCTTGTTTGATATATTCATCCATATCCAATGATTTATATTCAAAAAAATCCATCTCTACTTTTATAAATCTATCATCATACCCAATAGCAACCGTAGTATTTTGAAATGGGTCTAATACTCTATTATAAAATCCAATTTCAAAAATAACAATATCATCTTTTTTTATATCTTCGTATTTTTCAAAAAATTTGTTTATTATTTCACCATTAGAAGCACCTATAATAGCATGATTTATAAGATTTAAATTTAATTTTTCAGATAATAAAATCGGCCAAGAATCGTTTATTTCAACTTCGTTAGTAGAGGTAAAATTTGTTGAAAATGAATCACCAAATATGTACAAATTATTCATATTTACTTCTATTGGTGTTATTTTATTTTATTTAGTTCTTCTTGAAATACTGAATATGATTGTTTTTTAAATTCTTCTTTTCTATCAATTCTTTTTATTAAAGTATCATAGTGTATTCTATTTCTATAAATATAATTCTCACAAACAATATAATTCTTCAATTTAAACTGATATATGTTTTCACCTGTTTCATTTAATTTTTCAATTCCCCACATTAAAAATGTATCATCAGGTCCATATGCTCCCATTGATTCAGGTAAGGGTATTCTATCCAATAATGGTTTTGATAAAAGTGTAAACCATCCTGCACCAAATTTAGTTTTAGGTTGTCCTGAAACATTATTAAGTACAGTTTCTAATTCTACATCTCCAACCTCACCACTTTCAGAAAATGGGTTATTGGTTTTACAATAGTCTAATGGTTTGTTTAAATAATTTGAGTTAACTAAACAATCCCAAGTCGTATCCCAATATTTAACAATTTCCGGTGTAATAAAATATTTATCAATGTGTTTATCGGTTTCATTTAATCTATCAATACTTGCTTCCATATAGTACAATATTTTATCATCAAAGCAAATATCCGTATCTAACCAAATAAAATGAGTTGCATCGGTAATTTCTTTGTGTGCATACCTTTTACATTGAAATGCTCCCATAACTTCTTCTCTAATTTGCATTACAGAACTACCTGCCCAATTCGTCAATGACTTTAATGAATTGAATCTATCTATAAAAAATTGTTTATCAACTTTAGAATTACTCCAATCTATTAAATACTCAGATACTGAAAGTGAGATATAAAATGAATAATTTTCTCCTTTGATATATTTAGATGCTTTATTTAAATCCACCAATACCCTTTCTAAATCATCCAACTCATGTGGCATTACGAATGATGTTATAACTATTTTTTTCATTTGTATTTATTTTCTATTAATTGTTTAAGTTCTTCGTTTCTATCATATTGATGAACTAATGTATACAATTCACCTTTTGAATTTTTTATTTCATTTCCATCTATGGTTGATAATTCTTCGGTATATGGTAGTATATCTCCCTTTTTTAACTTTAAATGCAACTGTGCTGCAAATCCTTCTTGTTGTTTTACAAACTGAACTTTGTCTTTCCATTGGTACATATGAATTAAAATGTTATATGCTGCTTGGTCAGATAATTGTTCAGGATTAGATGTGGTTAAACTCCATCTATAAATGTCAATAAATAAATCTCTAATTGCTTCTTTTTTACCTACAATAGTACCTGCACAATATATTTCCTCATTTTGTAACCACTCCCATTCCATAGGAAAACTGGTTCCCGCATTTAATCTTGCCCATTCTTCATCTCCAAATTTTAATGATTCTGAAAATGCCAAAATATCTCGTCTCATCCATTTATTTAACCATTCGGTTGGGTCTTTTTGAAATATAATATCTTTAACATCCACCCAAATAATTACATCAGTTTCGTATTGATGTAATAAAGAATACATATCTCTAAATCTTTGTAATATAATATGTTGTTGTGGTTCTGATTGAACTATTAACCAACCTTTATTTGTAAGATATTCAATTGTGTCTTGCGATATATCATATACCAACATTAACTTTTCTCCTGCAAATCCACTCATATCAATGGATTCAACAAATGGTCTAATTTGTTCTATTCCATATTTAGTTATGCACCCTACTATTGTGTATTTCATATTCTTTTATATTATCAGTCATTATTGCATAACATTTTGTAATGTTACCAATGTATCCCATTTCAGGCATACAACATATTGAATTTTCTATTAATTCTTTTCCAGGTTTTACTAATACTTTTCCTGTGGCTATTATTGTATAATCATCGTTTTCATGCCAAAAGTAATTTGTACTATGCCATTTTCTAAATTCATTTAATGCTAACCAATTTTTACAATGTATCCATAATTTAGGATTGAATAAAAAATCGGTTCTAATTCTATATTGTGGTTCATCATGTCCTAACCACCAGTCACCATCTATATATCTGGCATCTACTTCTACATCATATCCCAATGAAATTGCTTCATTTATGTAATCTGGATGATTTTCTCTTTCGATATTTTTTCCGTTTATATTTCCTCTATGTGCTATATATACCATATTCAAATATACTAAAATTATTTGTTTTTACCAAATTGTTGATTATAATCTTTCCAATAGTGATATGTCCAAATTAATTCTTTTTGTGTTTTTATTCCACTTTTTAAAATAGTTTGCCAAGCTTCAAAGTTTTTTACTTCTTCTGGTGTTCCAAATACACTAACATAATCGGTATCATAAATTGTAACATTCAACCCATCTCTAACCATTAAATTATATACCAATGTTACATAATATTCACCATTATAATTTATATCCAAATCCATCAATTCTTTAAAATACTTTTTAACATATTTTCCTTTTGCAAAATAGTATGTTCCAGTAGATGCATGCTCTTCCATTGGTTTGTCGGTATATGGTTCCTTTTCTTTTATTTCAATTAACTTACCACCATCTTCTTTTATATGTGCCATAAAAGTTGGACTTAATCTATGTGGGTGAAATCCAACATGCGAAAGGATACATCCATCTGAATTTTTAATATTATCTTTAAAATCATTATAGTCCCAAAGATATGGATTATCACAATAGGTAACTATAACTTCTTCATCATCTTTTATATCTAAATTTTTTAAAGTATAAACTGGCCCCTTTTTATGATTTGGAATGATATGTATTTCTGAATTTTTTACCAATTTATTTATTATTTCAATTATATTGGTATTTGTTGAATGATGTTGATTTATAACAAATACAAATTCATCATTTTCAATATCAAACATTTCAATAATGTATTCTATTATTCTCTTTCCATTAACTTCTATTAAAGGTTTTGGGTCTACATATCCTGCTTTAATAAATCTATCACCCACTCCTGCCATTGGTACTATAATCTTCATTTTCTATATTTTTCTGATTTTAGATTTTTTAAATATTCAACGTCATCATCGGATAATTGTTTAATTTTACCCAGCCGATTTGCATAATATAAAATATAATTATGAGCTGCATTGGTTTCGTAGTCATCTATTACAACTGCATCTGGAAATGTAAATATATCTTTATCTGATATTTTATAAAATGCATATGTAAATTCTACAAAATCATTTACATTTTTTCTAATGTATTCTTTTGTAAAACTATTAATACGGGAAATTAAATGTATACATCTATAATAGTTGTCAGATGAAACTATTAGTCCATGATTTTCTAAAAATACAACATCTTCTATATCATTTGTATTTAAAATTTTACTTGTAAGTTCTAAACCAGGATTGTAATAATCTAAATAGGTATATTGAAAATCTTCCGTTTTAAATAATTCATCTATGATATCCTTTCCATTTTCTAAAGATAAAATACAATTCAAATAAATTGGATGAACATGAAATACATACTTTTTAAATGCAGTATGAAATCCGGTTTCCATTGATGGTTTTTTGTATATGGTATTTGATGATAGTGCAACCAATACATCATCCAAATCATTATCGGTAGGTATATTTTTAAAATCTACATCTTTATAGTTTATGATAGAATATCCCTTACCATATTTAATATCTTTTAATTTACCTCCTGATTCTTTTATAATTAACTTATCACCAATTTTTGAAGATATGTTTCCACCCTTTGATTGTGTAATACTTGTTCTATTACCCAAAACAACATTCATCCAAACAAACTCTTCCAATTCATGATGCATCTTTTTAATAAAATCAAATAACATATAGTCAACATCGGTTTTACATTCAATATCCAAACCATGTAAATTACTCAATTTGATTATTACATTTGCTTTTTCAATTTGGATTTTTCTTATATGTTCCGAATCTTTTTTTCTATTTGTTATCGTTTCTATAACATCTTCTTTTGTATACCCCCTTTCTAATGTATCTCTTTCAATTTTAAAATCAGTCATTAGATTTTCATCGGTATCAATGTATATTTTTAAATCAGATAGTTCTTCAGATTGTTTTGTATAAAAAGAATGTAATCCTTCGTTTATAATATATTTTTTAGGTGAAACCCAAATTTCTTGGTCAAATTTTCCTGTATTATGATTGTAGACTTTTCTTAATACCTTTGACCCCTCTTTAAGAGACATGAGTTGTAAATCACCCAGTTGTAAATTATTTGCAAGTGGATTTAGATGCGTTATTGCATTCCACATCATATCACCTCTTTCCCATTTATGTAAATCATCTCCAGATATTAAAGTAGTATTATCATACCCATAATATATTCTAATGAAATTTGCAATGGTTGATTTTCCGGAAGCAGAATCGCCGGCAATACTAATTATAAATGGTTTATCTACCATATTTTTGCCAATCATTATGCATGAATAATCCTTCATTGTGTCCAACTTTGAATTCTTGCTGAACCCACCATTTTCCAATATTACCTTCTAATGCAATGCCATCGCCGGCAAATTGCTTAACGGTATCTAAATAAAATTGTTTTTTGTATAAGCAAGGATTGTTTGTCCAATTACCATATCGAGAAGTAGTCCAAAACATATCTTCCGTTTTGAATATGTATTGAGGAAATTCAACATATGGGTCTAACCAATGTAGTGAATCCAATAGATGTGGTGAATGTGCACCAATCTCATCATCATAGTAAGTTAATTCTTGTCCTCTATGTCTAAATGAAAAATGTGGATTACCTGGATTCTTTCTATGTCTTAATCTAACAACATCCATTCCCATTTCAATTGCTTGATAACTTCTCTTTAATGTATCGTATGTAGTTTCTTTATCTTCAATTAAATTCCAATCATGTTCTAATACTAAAACATAATCCGATTTTGCATTTTCAGTAAGTTTGATAAATGCTTGGCCAATTCCAATATTCGTTTGCAGTCCAATACAATCAATACCAAAATGAGATGCAATTTGGATATCTTGTGGTGTTACTTCCTGAAATAAAATGGTTACATCATTCACCATATCAAATAAACCATTCTCATAATAAGTGGTTAGTGTATCTACTAATACTTGTCCACTATGCCAACTCAATATTCCTATACTAATTGGTAATTTTTCCATTTCTCAAATAATTTATAAAATTTTCATAATCTTTTTTCTTAACTTCGTCCCATTCCTTTTCATCCGATGTGGTTGACATTTCCGTTTCTACTTTGAAATTTCTTAAACAGGCTTTTGGTGAGGGGTTTACATCCTTTATAATATTATCACCATACCATATTTTTATATTGTCCGGTATATCAATCCAATTTTTCTTATTTAACAAAATCATACAACCCCAACCCCAATCATTTACACCAGGTTGCCATACATCTAAATAAGGGCCTTTGGTTTCATCCATTTTTTCTTTATAATTACCCTCACCCATCCCAATGATGCCAAACTGATTTAATATATTCTCATCAATGACTCCAAATATATTGGTATCAAAATTTATATCGTCATTAACTAATGCAATTAAATCATTTTTTGCAATCTTTATTCCTAAATTCCATGCAGGATTAACATATATATTTTCCTCAACTTGAACCAATTTTACTTTATCTAATGCTTCATAATATTCAAAAAATTTACCAGCATTATCTATTAAAATAATTTCATCAACATAATCACATTTAATCAAATCAAAAAGTAATTTATGTAGTCTATTTGATTTCCAAAGTGTTGGTATTACAATGCTGTATTTATCCATTGTATAAATTGTTCGGGTGAAATAATATTCAACATATTCCATTTGTTCATAGAATAGTGAGAATATGTTTTATAATTAGATTTTGTTTCATATGGAATATTTGTTCCTCTACGAATGATACCACAACCATAATCGGTATCAACTACTCTAATATCCAAATCAATTGTTTCAACTCTTAATTCAGCAATTGCTTTCCATACATCACCAGTCCACTCTCCACCATGGTCATCTCTGGCTTGCATTTTTTCAGTAGTTGGCAAACAATCATGACAAACAATAGTTCCATTTTCTGATAAATGGTTTAATGAATTTTCTACATCTTTAAGAACTTGGTCATCGTGATGTAATCCGTCTATAAAAATAATATCATATTTGACATCTTCCGATATTGATTCAAAGTATTCATCGGATGTTCCAACGAATGTAACTTCTCCTCTTGGAAATGGGTCAACCGAAACTTTATGTTCTACATCTATTAAATCAAAATTAGATGTAGGGTCTTGTGTTCCAACTTCTAAATAAGATTTGTAACCATACTTTTTGATAAGTACATTAATTATGTCTGTGCGCTTCATATGCTTTTATTAATTTATCAACTCTTTGTATTTGGGTATGATTTGCTATAACTTTTACCATTCCATTATATGCAATTCTTTCTCTTTCTTCTTCGTTTTCATTATAGTAGTTCATCTTTTCTATACAATCAAACATATCATTATATAAAACAATATCTTCGCCATCAACGAATAATTCTTCTAAACCTCTACTGATATCCAACTTATCCGTTAATACCATTTTACCACATGCCATACCTTCAAAAATTCTACGAGTTATTTCTTGCCATCTACTATTTTGAATCACCATCAATCCTTTATTCAAAAATTTAGTGTGTTCTTCTGCATTCATTCCATTTTGATTTCCAATTGCTCCTTCTGCCCAATTTGTAAGATAATCTAAAAATTCAGACCCACCTCTACCTCTACTTGTTACTCCCACATATTCAGGTTCTAAATTCATTGGAAACTGAACCATAGTATCTGCCCAATGTGGAACCCAATCTGCATTAATACCACATATTCTATATTCTTCTGCTGATACTTTGTCAGGTGTGATTGTATAATGAAACCTACTTGCTTTTGGATAGTTTCTTTCAAAATTTTGAGGGTCATCTCCACTTTCTTGTATCCAAAATGTATTAGGTTTTAAACTTTTATCCAACCACTTTGAATCAATTCTACCCCAATCCATAAACAATACGATATCCGTTGGAATATCTTGTTGAATCCACAATTGTAATGCAGAATCATCATTTGCCGTAATTGGTACGATTTCGGTTTCCCAACCTCTTTCTTTAAATTCATTAAGTAAAGACAAAGGAGTTGACCAGGTTTCATTTGGACTATGATTATATATGAATGTTATTTTCATAAAGTATCGTAATAATTATTTTGTCTTTCTTGTCTGTCTATTGTTTTAGGGTGTCTGATACAATATATTTCATCTGCAGGGAAATTGGTATAAGATTCAAATCCTACAATTCTTTCATGTACTTTATTTACCCAATAAATTTTGTCAGAATTTTTATAGATACGAGTTTGAACATCAGGAAAATTAACCCATCCTTTTTCGTTTACATTCCATCCCCATTTTTGAATATGTGCTTCGGTTAACCCTTCAACAGTATTGATTCTTGGAACTAACACCAAATCTTTATCAATATTATTATCCAATATATCTTCTAAATTATGTATTAAATCATTTATTAAATATTCATCCGCATCTAATTGGAATATCCATTCACCTTTACATTCTGAGTTTAATAGATTTTTCCACTTTGCAAAATCATTATCAAATTCAGATTCTATCAATGTTATATGGTCTACATTTCCCTGTAACTCCAAATATTCTACTAATTCAATGGGTGCTTTTGGTGTATCTAAAAGAACTACTATTTCTGAATTTTCTCCTTTGTAGTTTAATAACTGATTTACCAACCTAATGGTTTCCTCTACCTCATTACAGGCAGTAATTGCGTAACTTAATTTCATTAAAATATTTTTTCGTCTGTTGAATTTGTATAACTCCATGCACTACCACTAGGATATCCATATGCAGTTGATGTACTTCCAAATCCAAATGGTGGATTAGCTATTGTTATAGAACCAACACCCGGTGTTGTTGTAAATACAGTACCTCCTGTTCCATTTGGTGTTTGATAAAATCCCTGGTCATTAACTCTAAATGTATTATGGTCTACAATTACTCCACCCATAGGGATTGTATTGTCATCCACATGTGCTAATTGTTCTTTTAGTGTGTCCCATTGTTTTGGAGTAATGTTAAATTCATGTACTCCCTCTGTGAATCCTTTTAACCAAAGGACAAATTCTTTTGATGTCATATTATTTTTAATTTATTTTTGGGTTCTAAATGTTCTATAATTTGTTGAGCCAATTCATAATGTCCTTTCTCCCCATAATGTCCGTCTTTTATAATACCATTTGTTTCAGTTGTTAAATCCGTATGATGTACAACTGGTATAGTTAAATTTAATTTTTGGTCGTATCCAAATTTATTATAACACCAACTCCAATGAATAACTTTTACTTCTTTTAATTTTGCCCAGTCATTTATAAAGGATATCCAATAATTTACTTCGTTTTGATACAAAGTTTTAAATTGGTCTCTATTTAAAAGAATTTGTTCGGCCACTTCTTTTGTAACATATGTACCATCTACACACGCATACTCTGGCGTATTTTGTAAACCAACCGCAAATATGGGTACCCAAGATGGTTGATTTGTTATTAATGCACCCAATCTATATCTTAATAAAACTGTCCAACCAAATATTAAAATGTCATCTTTTTTTACATCGTTATGTATTTTTAAAAATGATTCAAATATTTCGTTATTTCCCGTTCCACCTTTGCCTAAATTTTTATAATCAAACTTATAATAGTCGGCAATAACTTCTGATGTTGTTTTTGGTAAATATCCATAATAAGATTTTACCGAACCAGGACCATCTTGAAATAATGCGGTCATTGAGTCACCAAATGCCCATACCATATTACTATTCATATATTATTCTCTTTTTTTTCCTTTTACATTTATAAATTTTGCTTTTCTTTCGGTCGGTGTTACACCAGTTATATCAAAATCAAGTTCCACTATATCTTCCAATCCGTCTAATAAATAAGTTCTATAAGCTTCATCGGTTACTATTGGTACTTTACTTACAATGTTTTGATATACTTGTTTTGAACCACCTTTTATTTCTAATAAATCATTTTCTTCATTTACAAATTTACCAAAAAATTTCTTTATTAAATCAGGTCTAATATTTGTAACCTTAACTGCATGAACTATATTTTTTGGCCTTGAAACAAATAAAGTAAATATTATAGGTGCATCATTTTGACTAAATGTACCGGTTACTCCATCTACATATTTATATTTTTTAATTTGATAAAATTTTCCTCTTTCCATTTTTGTTGGAGGAATTCTATTTTTATCATTTATAAATTTTTGATATATTGGATTATAATTTATCATTATTTATTTAACATTTTCAATTTTGGTAATTGTAACTGTTGAAATTTTGGTTGTATCTTTGTATAAATACCATACTGATTTAAAATAGTATCAAATAATTTAGTCATTTTTTCTAAACTAAAATTCTGTTTATTTTGTTTTCCTAATTGGAATGATGCTGTTTTATACTTATCATAATTCTTGTAAACATCTTTGATTACAACTAATGCTTTTGAAATATTTACATTGAACCATTGTGATTCTTTTAATAAGAATTGGTCAGCTGCTGATTCATGTACTGGCTTTAATTCACCTTCTAATAGAACTGCACCTTGTTTTAAGAAATCAATATGTCCACTCCAATTACTTACTAAGATTGGTTTACCTGTCAAACTGAATTCTAATAATGGTCTACCGAATCCCTCACCTTTTGTAAAGTTTAACATTGCTTTTACTTTTTTGTGTTCATATAATCCATTCATTTGTGATTCGGTTAAGTCACCATGCAAAAGATAGATTGGAACTTTTTGATAATCCTTACCTAACACATCTTTAATTTTTCTAATTGTAGTTTCTCTATCTATTACACTAAATCCTGCAGAACTGGTTTTAAGAACTAATGCAGGTTTTACCTTTTCGTTTTTGAATGCCATTGCGAATGTTTTAATCATCATTCCCACATTCTTTCTATCCTCACCTAAATCACCTCTTAACCAATGTCCTACGAATAGAAATGCAAAATCTTCTTTGATTGAATCTAATTCGGTAATATGTGCAACATATTCGGTTCCAAAGTTTTCATTAAAACCTTCAAATAAAATTTCAACAGGTTTTTGAATCCTATGTTGTGCTATTAATTGTCCTGATTGTTTATCGGCTTCATTATATACACTATCCACTAAACTCTTTTTTGAATGTTCAGATGGTACTATAATTAAATCCATTCTATTACAACCATGTACCCAATCTAATGGAGAATGTGTTGTTTCAATTGCTGCAGTAATACCAATGTTATAATGTCCTAAAGGTTGAAATTCATTTGGTACAGTGACCTGAATGTAAATATCAGGCTTTTGTTCAACTTTTGGAATAATATTATCTACTACCCACTTATGAAATGGGTTGTCATAATTAAGTGAATCCATTGGAGTATTGCCCCAACGAGTACTAATTACTTTAATTTCAAACTTATCTAATTTATAAAGAGAATGTAATAAATCTCTTGCGTGGTCACCATACCCACTTCTTGTTGCTATTGGTGCCTGAAATACTAATGTTGGTTTCATACTATAACTCTATTAATTTAAATTTTTCTTTTGGTTTCCAATTTTCAAATGCACCTTCCATACCATCAACCAATTCTTTACACATTGCTTCTCTACTTAACAAACCTTCTCCTAAGAAATGTTTTCTACCTTTTAATGCCGCTGCGTCTCTATCTTCTTTTGGCATTTTGTACCAATCCATAATTAAGGGTGCAATATCTTCAAAATCAACTCTATCATCAAAAATATATGGAGTAGGAACTGAACCTGTTGATGACCGAACTGGCCAAATTGGTTTAACCCAATCACCCCAAACTACACCTGCTTTTTTATGTCTATCGTGTAAAGAACCAATTTCAACATAATCTTCTGCAGTTATTAATTTACCCGTACCTTTATCTCTAAAACCGCATTGGTCTTGTAAACCACCTGTAACTGTTACTATAATTGGTGTTCCTGCCATTACCGACTCTGCCGTTGCTAATCCAAATCCTTCGTTAGATGCTACATTGATTGTGACATCACCAATATTATAAAGATAATTCAATTGTTCTTCGGAATATCTATTTGGTGCAAATACTACATTGGTTTCTGGAGAACAGCATTCATCAATGGTTCTTGGTAAATCCGTTCCATTTTCGTCCACAGGTTGAGTGTGCATTAATAAACATACTTTACTTCTTTGTTCAGGAGCAAGTGCTTCAACAAACTTATCAAATGCTAATATAACATCAATTGGTTGTTTTCTACGAATATTTCTATTATTCCAATAAAGAACAAATTCATATTCTTTATCTCCGAATATACTTTCTTTAAAATCTTTTGGAACTTCTACTGGTTTGTATAAATCCGAATTGATACCATGTGGTACATAACTTACTTGCCAATCTGCCGGTTTAGTCCAATGTTTCTCTCTATCCCAACCCCAAACTCTACGGGTAATACCATAAGTTTGTTTTGAAATACATCCAATCCAATCACAACTTTCGTAGTAATCTCTATTGTACTTTGGGTCTGGCAAATCATCCCAAATGTGATAAAAGAATAAAGGTACCGATTGACGAATTTCATGTTCTATATCATATAACCATAACCAATATCTAGGGTCAGTAAAGTGTAAGATTGCATCAGGTTTTTCAATCATCAATAATTGTCTGATTACATCCGCATTACCATATCCGTCAAATGGATATATTTTAACACTTGCATCTTTTACGCCTGTTTGTTCTCTAACACTATCGTTTAAATCAAATACTTTACCTGCTTCAGGATGTTTGATTGCTGCACCTAATTGTACCCAATCGTATTTATCCACCGTTCCTAAAACTAATTGCTTAGAAACATTTGCAATACCACTTGCCATTCTTAAATCATCCGAAAGTAACAGAATCTTCTTTTTTGCCATAACTTTTAAAATATATATTGTTTAATTTAAATTTTTTAATCCTCTATCACACAATCCTCTATGAAAAAATTCACACCATTCACATAGTTTAGTTGCGTTCTTTGGGTACTCTATGTCGGTTTTATAATTACCATCTTTGTCAAATACACTCTCTACAAACTCCGTAAATCCCTTCCAGGCTTTATTTACTGATACTTTACCATTTGCAGGTACATGCTTACTGATTCTATGTGTTGGAATATCCTCTCTTACTTCTACCTTTCTTTTCAAAATGATAAACTCAACATCAATCACATCTTCGGAAATACCAATCAATTCAGCATAGAACTTTTTATATAATAGGATTTGTGCACTTTTAACTGGGTCTGATTTTTGATACTTACTCCAACCTCTCGTAGAAGTTTTAAAGTCAATAATTCTGTATCTACCATTAAAGGTGTCTCTGATAATCAAATCTATGAAACCCATAAAGTTTACATTCTCTGAAATCTTTGTGTTTATAGGTTGTTCAATTGCTACCAACTCATCGTGTTTTAACGAAAAGAATTTGTTAAAGTTTTTCGGTTTCTGGAACCAATCTAATAAGACATTTCCATCCTCTAAAAACTCTACCATTTCTTCTTTGGTGCATATTGTTGTATTTCCTATTTCCCCTTCGGTTTCTTTAAGATATGCATCTCTCATTCTTTCTTTTAAATACTCTTGTAAATCAATCATCTTGTCAGCTTGTGACTTTGATATTCTTAAACATTTCTCTAAATAGTTTTGAAGTGTTTCGTGCATTGCAGTTCCAAAGATTGAATGAATATTAGAAGAACTTTCTCCTAATTTATCTATGTATGCTAATTTGTATTGTTGTGGACAGTTGTGCCACATGCTATATTGTGAAAATGATACTCTTGCCATAATAACTGTAATATAAGACAAATAATTGGATTTACCAAATTATATGAGTTTTATATTCTTTTTTTCAACTATCAAATCGTTTACAAAAGATAATTTTTCAGGTAATTCCAAATCATTAAATAATAGTGTATGTGCCACATTTCCTCTTAAATATTTTTTAGCATTTATTTTATCCCAATCTGTAACTTTGGAATTTTTTAAATATTCTAAATATTTTAAAATGGCAGATTTTAGTTTATCGGAAACTATTGTATTTAATTTTTCTTCAAATAATTTTATAGTATTATCTTTAGCTTCATCAAAATTTATAGTATTATACCAAAATGGATATTGTATATAATGAAAATTAATTAAATCATCATCTTCACCCAATTCTTCTAAAAATTCAAAAAAATTAAAAGAATTTAAAACCGAACAAGTGTATTGAAAATCATATGATACATTTTTATAATGGTCAATTGCCCATTTCATAATTAAAAAATTCTTTTTAAATATTTTAGTATCAAATCCGGTTCTAACAAATTCACCGACTTCACCAAGTCCATCTATTGAGATAGAAAAATGAACACTTCTGAAATCTTTTAGGTATTCAAATATAGTTTTTCCTTTATATTTTAAAATACTAAAGTTAGTATTATACATTATTGAAATGTGTTTTTTTTCTTTTATGGATTCCAATAATTCAAAATGTTCTTCCAAAACAAATGGTTCCCCACCTGCAAAATATAATATTTCTATATTTTTCATTGAATCTTCATTCAATTTAAAATTAACTTTATTTACTCCACTCAATTTTTCTTTACCAAAATATAAAACATTTTCGTTTATTTTGTAAAAGTCTTCTTTTTCTTCTTGCCATTTAGTTGAAAATCCATCATTACACGTTCTACATTTAAAATTACAAATATTAGATGGTCTCAAATCCAACGAAATAAAATTTGGTTCAATTTCACCTTTAAAATTCTTTTTATTAAAATATTTTTTTTCTAAACCTGCAATTTTTTTAATATGATGTTCGTTCCATCGTAATCTTGATGAATTTATATCTTGTTTTTCTAAATCATAACACGCCGTACAATATGAATTTTCAACACCATTTAACATATCCAACCTCAACTTTTTATATTCATCCGAATTGAATGCCGTATTAATATCGGTTGAATTTAAATCTATATCGGTAAATGTTTTTTGAGAATCGCAACATGCCTTTGCAGTTCCATCCATATAGCCATTAAAATGTATGAATGGTAATATACAAAATGTTTTATTTTCTATCATTATATTTTAAGCTTCAGTTTTGTAATTTGTTTTTTATCTATACCATATTTTTCACAAACATATTTAAGATATTCTCTACCTTCTCTTGTGGAATATAGTACCTCTAAATAGTCAATTGCCTGATTTTCCGAACAATCGTATTCTTTCTTTAAAAGGTCTATAATAAATTGTTCGTATTTATCTTCGGATTTTCCTTTAATATATTTCAAAAAGTATTTACCTTTTGGAATGACATTAATATACAAACCATACATTTCTTTTGGAGAAAGAGTTTGAGTTAGGGGTAAAATAGACGCAATCAATTCAACCCATTCAGGTTTCATTGATAAAAATCTATTAATCATAAAATTACTCCAAGTTTTCAAATCCTCATCCGTAAGTTTATCAAAATACTTTGGGTCTTGAATGGTAGTTATTGCATTAATATGGTCAAATAACTTTTGAGCCATTATTCTATGATTTTTGTTTCTTGTAATTCTTGTGGTAATAATTCATTTAATGCTTTACCACATGATGCACATACATATAATTCAATTGGCATAACCGAATCCTTTGGTGCACCTGTTAATAATCTAGATATTTTTTTGAATCTATATGCTGGTAGGAAAATCTTTCCACCACAATCACAATCCATATCTCTTGCGTCATTTAAATTAAAATTCGGGGGTAATTGTTGTTGTTCCATTATTTTATTATGTTTAATATTTGTATAATTGTAGACATAAATACGATTTCTTTATCTACTACTAATGCATCTTTTGAAAGACCATCTGCAATAGTTAAAATCACATTTGCTACATTTCCTGTTGCGTATTCATCCACTTTGTCGTATAACATTGTATACATTTCTGAATAGTCGTTTAATTTGTTGTCTGCTACTGCTTGTCTAATTTTCATAAACATATTTCTCTTATCGTCATTTTCTTTTAAAAGGTCAATAAGTTTAGTTGCAAAGTTTGCTTCAACCATTACTCTATGGTCTACTTTCAATTCTCCCTTTGCAGATTGTAATTGACAAGTATTAAGTATCCTTCTAATATCTGGATAATATGAATTAATCACATCAGCCATATTCTTTGGTTCATACTTAATCTTTTCAGCATCTAATATCTTTGCTACCTGAACTGCTACATCCTTTTTAGTCGGAGGAGTGATTGCGAAAGATTG
>Ga0102921_1000203_pt1 | contig 20779 bp, 21 predicted proteins | sample Colrivmeta156802_FD_78205 | JGI IMG/M metagenome (GOLD analysis project Ga0102921, IMG submission 78205) | Estuarine microbial communities from the Columbia River estuary - metaG 1568-02 | ecosystem: Environmental > Aquatic > Marine > Intertidal zone > Estuary | place: USA: Columbia River...
AGGTTTGCCTGTTTATGGAAAAAATGATTTCAATGCCCCCTTTGCCTCTGGGTCTGGACAGTATGATACCATGATCATTGTTCCCTGCTCAATGGGCACTTTGGGAAGGATTGCCAGTGGTATTTCTAATGACCTGATCACCCGAGCCGCAGATGTCATCCTGAAAGAACGCAGAAAATTGATTTGTGTTGCAAGGGAAACGCCTTACAACCTGATCCACATCAGAAACATGGAAGCCATTACACTGGCTGGTGGCATTGTTTGCCCTGCAACACCTTCCTTCTACAGCAAACCCACTACGGTTGAAGCCATTGCCTTGACCGTTGTAGACAGGGTACTTGACCTGGCTGGATTTGATGTACAGACCTATCGGTGGGGGAAATAACCCGCAATTAACGCAGGTCAATTACCTCAACACCAGGATATTTCTTCAGGTTGAATGCGAAACTATCATCGGGTATTGTTGCAGTAGTGGCCATGGAATTGATGGCATACAAATACCTGTTCCCATTTTTTTCAAAAACACGGGTTGACATGATCACCTTGCTGGCTTTGTCGACCTCAATGACTACCTTGAAAAATGGCTTTGTCTTATCGACAGGGGTCAATTCTACGACCTGGTAGGTCTTGCCAGCCTTTGTCACATCTGGATTGAGCATGAAAAGAAAGTCCTTGTCATAAAAATTGGTGAACAATTTTTGTGGAGTGATGGATCCGCTGCTGTTGTCTAGGGTAGAGACCTGCACCTCATTGGCCGCCATATCATAGGTCCAGATGGTTGCCCCATCACAAAAGATTTCCTGACCAGTGATGGAAACCTTGTATTTAACCCCCTTCATCATGACTGTTCCAGCCTTGGTACCTTGTACTTTACCTGTTGCATTTTCAATTTTCAATGCGAATGAAGCCTTTACACTTTTAAAAGTCTTGAACTTGGCACTAACAGCATCAAGTACTTTCTTGGCCTCTGCGTCACTTTTGCCCATTGCTTTAGGAACTTGTGCTGCTGCGGTAACGCATAGAATCATCAGGGAGAGAACTATTGGTAATGTGCGTTTACGCATGATCGTTGTGATTTGGTTGGGGCTGGCAAATATCCAAGCCAATGCAAAGAAAAGACTATTCCATTGATTTTAAAAACTGATCGAGTTCATACTCGGTTTTGAAAAGGACTTCCCGGACCTTGCTCCCTTTGCTGGGTCCCACTACACCGGCTGCCTCCAGTTGATCCATCAACCGGCCTGCACGGTTGTATCCGAGTTTTAACCTGCGCTGGATCAAAGAAGTAGAGCCCATGCCACTTTGCACAATCAGGGATGCAGCTTCGCTGAACAAGGGATCACGGCTGAGAAAATCAACCTCCCGGTCATCCATGTCTTTTTCATCCACCACTTCAGGAAGTTCGAACACAGAAGGATAGCCCTGCTGGCCACCAATGAAATTAGCAACCTTCTCTACTTCAGGGGTGTCAACAAAAGCACACTGAACCCTTGTAACTTCACCCTGGTAAGAAACCAGCATGTCTCCCCTTCCAATCAACTGCTCAGCACCACCAACATCCAGGATTGTTCTGCTGTCAATCTTGGAGGATACTTTAAAAGCAATCCTGGCAGGGAAATTGGCTTTGATCGTTCCAGTGATGATGTTTACTGATGGACGCTGTGTAGCCACAATCAGGTGAATGCCAATAGCCCTTGCCAACTGGGCAAGACGGGCAATGGGCGTTTCAATCTCTTTGCCGGCAGTCATGATCAGGTCTGCAAACTCGTCAATGACCAGTACAATAAAAGGAAGAAACTTATGCCCTTTTTCAGGATTGAGTTTTCTGGAAGCAAATTTCTCATTGTATTCCCGGATATTTCTGCAAACAGCCTCTTTCAACAAGTCATACCTTTCATCCATTTCTATACAAAGCGCATTGAGGGTATTGACCACTTTTCTGGTATCGGTAATGATGGCATCCTCCTCCCCCGGCAGTTTGGCGAGAAAATGTTTCTCAATTGTCCTGTAAATGCTCAATTCCACTTTTTTAGGATCCACCAGCACAAATTTCAACTGTGAAGGATGTTTCTTGTACAACAGTGAAACTAGAATGGCATTCAAACCCACCGATTTTCCTTGCCCCGTGGCACCCGCCATCAGCAGATGCGGCATTGCGGCAAGGTCTACGATGAAATTTTCATTGTCAATTTTTTTACCCAGGGCAATGGGCAATGCATAGTCATTTTTCTGGAACTTATCGGAAGCCAAGAGTGAACGCATGCCCACAATACTTTTCTTGACATTGGGAACTTCAATGCCAATGGTTCCCTTACCGGGAATTGGAGCAATGATGCGGATACCCAACGCCGAAAGGCTCAAAGCGATATCATCTTCCAGGTTCTTGATACGGGATATTCTCACCCCAGCCGCTGGAACAATTTCATACAAGGTTACTGTCGGCCCTACGGTAGCAAATATTTTCTGGATTTCAATATCATAGTTTCGAAGGGTACTAATGATCTGGGTCTTGTTGGCCTCCAGCTCATGCTGGTCCAGTACGATCTTTTCTCCTGTATGTTGGGCCAAAAGGTCTAGTGATGGGAACTTATACCCTTTGAGGTCTGCAATAGGGTCATAACGGGGTGAAGCCAATACTGCAGCTGCCTTGGGCGAAATTTCTTTTTCACTAAGCGCTGGCTTGATCTCCAGTGGAGGATCATCATCTATGCTTGCATCCTCTTCTATTGCATCAACTTCCCAAGGAAGATCATCAGGTACTGCAATGACCGGGACAACATCACCTGCTTCTTTTTCAACAAGTGCCAAAGGAGCTGTTTCAGTTGGGCGTTCTGTCAATGGAGAAAGGGTTTGTTGAGGCTTGAGGGAATTCCCTTCGGTCAAATCAAGCCTTGGCTGTATTATCTCAGGTTCAATAATCGGTGGGGTTGTTAAACCCTCCAATGACAGATCCTGCGCATCATTCTTTGATTTGGGAGAAAAAACCGGCCATTTGAAAATGGGATTGAACCGCCAAATGACATAGGAAAAAAGGGATAGTGAAATCAAAGCAAAAGTTCCAGCCCATCCGATTACAGCGGTAAGCCAGCTGGCCGCATACTTACCCAATGCACCGCCCCAATTGAAGACAGTATTTGGGGTGAAAAAAGCAGTGCTGACACTGCCAATGATTAAACCTGTAAGCAGGTAACGCAGGTTTCTAGCAATTGAAAACATGGGTTTATCAAACAAAAGATTTAACCCCAAAACAAAAAAGAGAGAGCAAAAAAGATAAGACGTAATACCAAATCCATACTCAAAAAAAACAAAGGCAGTAAAAGCACCCAGGCTACCCAACTGGTTGCTGATCTCCAATTCATTGGGCATCAGGATTTTTACCCCCATGTCCCTGACCTTGTCCTGGTCCTCCATCCATGTGAATAAATAGGAGGTAAATGCAACAAAAAGAAAGAAACCAAAGAACAACAGCACTGAGCCCAGTATTTTGTGGGTCCTTTCATCGCGAACAATGGACCGTATTTCAACCGTTTCCTCTTTTTCCTCTTTCAGCACCTCGGGGTCAGGAGTGTTTTTGGGAGTTCTTAAGCGATTACCCATTTGTAATTGATCAGTTTGAAGTGAGTTATTGCAATGATAACCTTAAAAATACAATATATTTTACTCATCTGCCTTGGGCACCTTCTCATGGTGTTCCCTTGGTGGTATAGAAACGAACATCATCAGCCAACCAAGGATGAACATCAGCCCTCCAAAAGGCGTAATCAAATTAATAATGTTAAGTTTTTCAAATCCTAGGTAGGTGAGCACGATTCTTAGATAGATAGAACCTGAAAAAAAAATAATACCCATTACAAAGAAATTGCCAGACCATAGCATGGCTTTCTTTTTGTAATGTCGGTACATCATCCCAACGATAAAGAGTCCAATGGCATGGGTCATCATGTACGTTGTGGCCGTCTGGAAACTGTCCAGCGACTGTTCGGTGAGGTGTTCTTTTAATGCATGGGCTCCAAAAGCGCCAAGCATGACGGAGATCATTGCAAGTATAGCGGCAGTTTTAAAAAAGGTTCTTTGCATGTTGAATGGTGTTTACGAATTCATCAATGGTTGTGTTGTGATGGGTGATCACTGATGTGGATTTTTCATAGGTTGGTTTCCGGTCCAGCAACTTTTGGTGGATAAAATCCTTCAAAGCATCATCTGAGAGACTGGCTATCAGCGGTCTTGTTTTCTTCTCCTTCAGCAACCGCTCCAAAATGATGTCTTCGGAAGGGTTGATCCAAACCGTCAATCCATGCGCATTCATCCATTCCATGTTATCATTGAAACAGGGCGTTCCTCCTCCACAAGAGATTATACCTAAAATATGATTTTTTTCTTGCGTTTCTGTAGTTCTGGCCATTAAATCTCCATAAACCTGCTTGATGGCGACTGATTCAAGGGCTCTAAATGACGGTTCACCCAATTTCTCAAAGATTTCACTGATGGAGATGTCTTGATTCTCCTCAATGAATTGGTCAAGGTCAACAAAAGGAACATGCAGATACTCAGACAAGCCTTTCGCGTAAAAAGACTTCCCAGAACCCATAAACCCTATCAAAAAAACAATCATCAGCGCTTCAATTGATTGATTACAAATGTACAATATTGTACGTCTTACCCGGTTTAGATTGACCCAAACCAATTTACCGGCCTTGAAGTTAATATTGCAGGCTTAAAAAACTATGATTAATTTCGCAGAAACCAGCAATCAGGCATGATTCAGATCAATAACAATATGGATCTTCAAGAGCAGTTTGAATTTTTCCTTCAGAAGGAAAATTCCATGCGCATGCCCGAATTCTTGAATGAACTGAACATCAGCGATGTAGGTCTACTCATTGAAGACAACAAGGAACATGCCACTGAGATCATGTCAGAACTGTCCATTCACAGGGCGGCAAGCACGTTCAAGATCATTGAACTGGGTGTCCAAAAAGACATTATTCAGGAACTCCCTCCCCTGAAAACTGCTGCGTTGCTGAATGAGCTCCCTGCGGATGACCGTACATCATTCCTGGAAGAGTTGTCCACCAATGCCGTAAGGGAGCTGATCAAACTGCTCAATCCGGAAGAAAGAAAAATCACCCTTTCGTTGTTGGGCTATCCTGAAGGAAGCGTTGGGCGTCTGATGACACCAGATTATATCGCAGTACAGTCAGACTGGACCATTGCAGAGGTATTGGAATATATCAGGGAAGTGGGACAAGAGTCTGAGACCATTGATGTTATCTATGTGATCAACGACCAAGGCCAACTGTTGGATGACGTCAGGATAAAAGAATTTTTATTATCGCCTCCAGACAAGATGGTGAGCGAACTCACGGATGGCCGGTACATAGAACTCAATGTATACGACGATCAGGAAAAGGCCAACCAGGTCTTCAAGATGAACAACAGGGTGGCCCTGCCCGTTGTTGACAACAACAATATTCTGCTGGGGATTGTGACCATTGATGACGTACTCTGGGTTGCCAATGAAGAATTTAGCGAGGACATGCAGAAAATGGGAGGTACCGAAGCCCTTGAAGAGCCTTACCTTGAAATATCTATTTTTAAACTTTTCAAAAAAAGGGTAGGCTGGCTTATTGTCCTCTTTTTGGGTGAAATGCTTACCGCCACTGCAATGGCCAGCTATGAGCATGCGTTGGACAAGGCCCTGATTCTTGCCCTTTTCATCCCCCTGATCATTTCAAGTGGAGGAAATACCGGCTCTCAAGCATCCTCACTGATTATTCAGGCACTTACCGTTGGAGAAGTGACCCTTGCAGATTGGTGGAAGGTCATGCGCAGGGAAATTGTCTCTGGCATCATGCTGGGCACTGTTCTGGGCATTATCGGTTTTTCTAGGGTGATGATATGGTCCCAAATATTCCCGGAAGTATATGGGGTGCATTATTTTCTGGTGGCCATGGTTGTTGGGGTTTCTCTGATCGGGGTGGTCATGTTCGGTACCATTTCAGGTTCCATGTTGCCCATTGTGCTTAAAAGATTAGGGGCTGACCCTGCGGTTTCCTCTGCTCCATTTGTAGCCACCCTGGTAGACGTTACCGGCGTAATCATTTACTTCAACTGCGCCTACTATTTCCTGCAAGGAACCATGCTTTAGATGGCCTGGTGGTTGAAAGGCTGTAAGACCATTTCACTCACAACGCCGCTTGCGGGCTGTTGGCACAGGAACCAAATTGACCTTGCCGCCTCTTCCTCACGGATCATTTTATCTTTCTGTACCCGCAAGTCGATTTCATCCCAAAAAGGAGAATCAACACCACCCAAAAACAGGTTGGTGATTCTTATCTCAGTCCTTTTCAACTCTTCCCTGATGCTTTGCATCATTCCAACAATGCCGTATTTGCTGGCAGAATAGGCAGCTGCACCAGCCATGGGTACTTTACCCAGCACTCCCGGAACATTGATGATCAATCCTTTTTTTGCTTCCTTCATTGCTGTCAGAAACGATTTTACAAAAAGAAATGCACCTACAAGGTTGGTTTGAATGGACCTGGAAAAATCATCCAAAGACAATTGCTCCATTGGTTTGATGATGCCTATTCCAGCAAGATTGATCAGGATGTCTGGCGTTCCGACTTGATGCAATACCGTGGAAGCCAACAATTCCATTTGGGGGCCATCACTGATATCTACCGCCAAAAAATGGGAAGGGGGAATTCCATTTGCGGCTGCAATATTGGACAACTTTTCATTGTTTCTTCCTGTGATAAAAACTTCTGCACCACTTTGGACAAGCAGCTTTACCAAACTGGATCCGATTCCACCAGTAGCACCTGCAACAACAATTTTTTTACCATTGAGCTTTTCCATACAAGAATTTAACATACAACATTGATTTATTGATTTTGTTTAATTATAGGGTTAAGCATTGGAACCTTTACCTTTGAAAATGAAAGGGCCCCGATGACAGCACAATACAATTCAGCGCAATGAAAATCAGTTCAATTGAAATCAGCAGGCTGACCATCCCGATGGAGCCATTTGTGATTGCAACAGAAACCTGCTATACGGCCAAAAATATCTACCTAAAAATCAATACTGATACTGACATATTCGGCGTTGGCGAGTGCAGCCCATTTCCCATGCTGGTAGGAGAAACCCAAGACAGTTGTTTTCATGTAGGAAAGGAACTTGCAAACATCATAAAAGGAAAAGATCCTCGCGCCATTGAGGAAAGAATGAATGCGTTGCATGCACACATTGCTTTCAACAGCACCATCAAAAGTGCTTTTGATATGGCATTGCACGACATTGCAGCAAAGGCGCTGAACATGCCTTTGTACAAGTTCCTTGGAGGGCAGAAAAAAGAGATTCAAACAGACCTCACCATTGGCATCAGCAGCCCAGAAAAAATGGCGGAGAAGGCCGTTGCCTTTGTTGAAAAGGGTGTCCGCATCATCAAGGTAAAACTCGGCAAAAATGGAAAGGAAGATGTTGAGCGAATCAAAAAAATAAGGGAGGCTGTAGGACAAAGCATACAACTCCGCATTGACGCCAACCAAGGATGGGACTACGCTACAGCATTGGAAACACTACAGGCCATTGAGCCATTCAATATTGCGTTTTGTGAACAACCGATGCACCACCATCTTGATCCCTTGTTGCCGGCATTGAAAAAAAATGTAGCTATTCCCATCATGGCAGATGAAAGTGTATTCAATCATTTTGATGCCGAAAGACTCATTTCCAGTGACAGCTGCAGTTATATCAATATCAAATTGGCGAAATCGGGTGGCATCCTTGAAGCCATCAAGATTGCGGACACCGCTGCTGTACACCATATTCCCTGCATGCTGGGTGGCATGGTGGAGAGCCGTCTGGCACTTACTGCAAAAGTTCACCTGGCCATGGCCCATGAGAACATCCGGTTCTACGACCTTGATACTTGCCTGCTGGGCCATCTTGTCGATCCAGTAATCGATGGAGCACGCTACAACAATTATTTTCTTGAGCTGGATGAGCTACCAGGAATTGGCGCTGACATTTCACCTGCATTTTTAAGTGGCGCTGAAAAAACCATCATCTAAAACAAACAACATGAAACCGAAAAAAGCGACTGAGTCAAATGTGATCATGACCGAATTGGTATTCCCCAATGATACCAACTTTTATGGTAACCTCATGGGTGGCAGGCTGATGTATTGGATGGATACTGCAGCGGCAATGTCAGCATGGAGACATTGCAACGCGCCATGTGTAACCGTTTCAGTAGACAATATGTCCTTTGATGCCCCCATAAAACTTGGCCAGGTAGTACATATCGAAGCACAGGTATCAAGGGCATTTAAATCATCCATGGAAGTGCATATCACCGTTTGGGGCGAAGACCTTACGCAACAGTACAAATACAAAAGCAACGAGGCATATTTGACTTTCGTTGCACTTGACCCCAACGGAAAACCAAGAATGGTTCCCGAGTTGACTCCTGAAACAGAGGAAGAAATAAAAGTTTATGACGGAGCATTGAGAAGAAGGCAGCTGAGGCTGGTGCTTGCAAAGAAAATGAAAGCAGAGGATGCAACCGAACTGAAGGCCCTGTTCACCAATTGATGCATCAGGCAGGAGAAATTGCGTGGTGGTGCTTTCCTTTCAGCATGAATTGTTTGCTTTGCTCTATGGCGTCCATGACCTGTTCAAGGATCTCCTCTACAGATTGTTCGTAATTGATCTGCAACGGTTCTTTAAAAATAACGGACAGCAATGTACCCTTTTTTTTGAACCTCAATCCCTTTCTGTTAAAAGCCCTCCAGAAACCATTGATGATCACTGGAACCACAACTGGCTTCATTGTCTTGATGATATGCGCAGTACCCTTCCTGCCAGGAGCAAAAGGTTTTGTGGTTCCCTGCGGAAAAGTAATGACCCACCGCTTCGCCAATGCCTCATTGATTTTGGAAGAATCATTCGCATCCACTTCCCGTTTGACATCTTTTCCTCCATCCCTCCAGGTTCTTTTGATGGTAATTGCTCCTGTCAATGTAAATAGCCTGGTAAGCAGGCTATCTTTCATGGTCTCTTCTGCAGCGATAAAGTTAACATCTACAAATGGGTTGATAAAATAAAAAGGAAGACCCAGCCTGTTTTTTCTGCCCCACTTTACAGCACAAAAAACATGGAGAAATGCAATTACATCTGCAAAATAAGTTTGATGATTGCTTACAAACAATACATTTTGTTTGGGAAGTGCCTCAATGTTTTCGGTACCACTGATCTTGATTTTATTGATGATGGCAAGACCAGGATAAGTGAAAATTCCTATAAGGGCATATACCAACTTCCTCACCAACTTAATATTTTTAAGTCTATCAATCATATTAGAATATTCAAGATAAGGATTATTCAATTATTCTTATCAATCTGTTGAGATTTGATCAGTCATTTGCAGTTCCTGAAAAGGATTTAAAAGATTAATTTTATTAAAAATCAATTGTGCATGAAAACAACCACCGCCATCTTCGATATGGATGGATTGCTGATCGATTCGGAGCCGCTCTGGTATGAAGCTGCTCAAGAATGCCTGACTACATTTGGAATAACCATTGGTGAAGAACAATATGGTGAGACAACCGGTCTTCGAACAAAAGAGTTCCTTCAGCATTGGTTTGATGTTTTCAATATTGACCAGGCCCACATTCCAACGACTGAAAAAGAAATTACAGACATCGTCATCGCCAAAGTAATGGACAGCGGAACCATGATGGAAGGGGTTCTTGAAGCAATGGAGTTGGTCAAAGAATCCTCTCTCAAAGTGGGGCTTGCAAGTTCTTCTCCTCTGGTACTGATCAAGGCCGTCCTTGATAAAACCAACATGCAACAGTATTTTTCAACCCTCTGTTCTGCAGAATTTTTACCCTTTGGAAAGCCCAACCCGCAGGTATTCATCAACTGTGCAATAGCATTGGGCAGCCACCCAGCTGCCTGCATCTGCTTTGAAGATTCTTTCAATGGCATGATTGCTGCGAAAGCGGCAAGGATGAAATGTATTGTTGTTCCCCACCCCGACCAGTACCACCAGGAGCGTTGGAATATTGCAGACCTCCGGCTTAACTCATTGCGCTCACTCACCGCAAAAGATTTTAATGCATTGCTGACATAATTGCTGACATAAAAAAAGTCCTGTGCAAATGCACAGGACCCTTATTGTTTGATGTCGGTGGATGATAAGTTTCCTTATTCTCCGCCTTCCATTTTCTTCTTGAGTTCAGCGAGAACACCAAGGTCGCCCAATGTTGATTTCTCAACCTTGTTCTGAATGTCCTTAACAGCTTTTTTGGTTTTTGCTGCATCGGCTTTCTTTTCCTTGACAACTGCTTCTTTCTCATCAGCTACAACCTGCTCCCAGATGCGTGCATGACTCAACACAATCCTCTTTTCGTTGCGATCAAACTCGATCACCACAAACTGGGCAGTTTCATCAGCGACAACTGTTTTGCCATCCTCTTTTGCAAGATGACGGGCTGGGGCAAATCCTTCAAGTCCATAAGGGAGCTGAACTACAGCGCCTTTATCATCCTTTTTAACAACAGTTCCTTCGTGTATGGAACCGATGGCAAAGGTTTCTTGAAGGGAATTCCAAGGATCTTCCTCGAGTTGTTTGTGTCCAAGTTGAAGCTTCCTGTTTTCCTTATCGATGTTCAAGATCATGATGTCAATCTGACTTCCTGATTTGGTGAACTCTGTAGGATGATTGTAACGCTTCAACCAGCTGAGGTCGCTGATATGGATCATGCCACCAATACCTGGCTCAAGTTCAACAAACACGCCGTATGGTGTGATATTTTTAACAAGGCCTGTATGACGACTGGACACAGGGTATTTATCCCCTATGATGTTCCAAGGATCTGATGTAAGTTGTTTGATGGAGAGACTCATCTTTCTGCTATCCTTGTCAAGTGTCACCACTTTTGCCTCGTACTCATCACCCAGCTTAAAGAACTCTTTTGCATTCACAGGTGTGTTTGCCCAAGTGATCTCGCTAACGTGAACAAGTCCTTCAACACCAGGAGTGATTTCAATGAATGCACCATAATCTTCAATGTTGACTACCCTGCCCTTGACATTCGCACCCTCAACAATTTCTGCTGAAAGTGTATCCCAAGGATGTGGCGTCAATTGCTTAAGACCGAGGCTAATCCTGCGTTTCTCATCATCGAAGTCGAGGACAACAACATTGAGTTTCTGATCGAGCTTGAGTACTTCAGAAGGATGGCTGATACGTCCCCAGCTGATATCTGTGATATAGAGAAGACCATCTACGCCACCAAGATCAAGGAATGCTCCAAAATCAGTGATGTTTTTGATGGTTCCTTCAAGTACCTGACCTTTTTCAAGTTTACCCATGATCTCAGCACGTTGTGCTTCGATATCGCTTTCGATAAGTGCCTTGTGGGAAACAACTGCATTCTTAATGGTTTCGTTGATCTTGACCACTTTGAATTCCATTGTTTTGCCAACAAACTGATCGTAGTCCGTAACGGGTTTAACGTCGATCTGTGATCCTGGGAGGAAGGTTTCCATGCCCATGATGTCAACGATAAGACCACCTTTGGTTTTGCTGGTAACCAAGCCAGAAACAACTTCACCCGATTTGTGCATCTCAACAATACGCTCCCAAGCACGTGTGATACGGGCTTGCTTGCGGCTGAGGTGCAGGTGACCTTCCCTGTCTTCCTTTTCAACAACCATTACTTCCACTACATCACCGGTCTTCAATCCATGAAGGTCCCTGAATTCGTTCAACGAAACAAGACCATCACTTTTGAAACCAATGTTGATCACCACGTCGGTTTTGGTAAGGCCCACAACGGTACCCTGAACCATTTCACCATCAGTGATTTGTTTGAATGTGCCCTCATAAACGGCATCATACTTGAGTTGCTCCTCGTTGTTGTAACGGGCAACGTTGCGCTTGTCAATGCTCCAATCGAAATCATCGTGAGCGGAGACTGTTAACGGATTAGCTAGTGTGTTGTTTTCTTCCACTATTAATTTCCTCCTTTTGTTTGGATTTCAGGCTGTTTTGTCAGCCTGATTTGGGGACGGCAAAGGTAATTGAAATACTGATTCAGACAGAAAAAAAACCTATTTTTTGGGCTATTTTTTCAAGCAATCTGGTCAAAAAATGGGGTTTTTCATTGGTTTTAACCCTTGGCGATCTTCCTGATGGCCTCAGTAAGCTTGTCCAGGTCTTTCAGAGAGGTATACACATTGGGTGTAACCCTTACGCCGTGGATGTTTTCCCAGTTGATGGCAACCGTATGGATCTTGTGTTTGGTGAACAATTCCCCGGCAACTTCTTCCGGTTTCTTGCCTTCAATGGCGATGCTGGCAATGGCGCAGGAAAGATGCTTGGACTTGGGTTGGTTAAAGGAAACCTTGGGAAGATCCTTGACTTGGTTGACCCAATGGTCTTTGAGCTGCCTCAACCTGGTTTCTTTGCGCTTGCTACCAATCACCTCATGAAAATCAACTGCCGCACCGATGGCCATTTCTGAAGCAAAGGATCGGGTACCCAGCGATTCAAATTTTCTGATATCCATGCCATCCGGCTCATTGTTGGAAAGCAAGGCCCATACATCCTTTATCTTGTCTTTTTTGATGTAGAGCATGCCACTACCAAATGGAGCACTCAACCACTTGTGGAGTGAGGTGGCAAAATAATCGCAACCGAGATCTGGAATCTTGAAATCAACATGGGCAAAAGTATGCGCGCCATCTGCAATCACTTCAATTCCCATGGCATGGGCAGCATCCGCAATCTTTCTAACAGGCATGATCTGGCCACACCAGTTGATCAGGTGGGTCACCATCACAACCTTGGTCTTGGAGGTAAAGGCCTTGGTATAACAGGCAGCAATCTCCTCTTCATTTTCCATGGGAAGTTGGAGGTCTACCCAAACCAACTTGATACCATCCCGTTTCTCCCTTTGCTTCCAGGCATTGATCATGTTGGGATAATCCTGTTTGGTAAGCACCACCTCATCCCCTGCCTTGAGGTTGAGTCCAAAAATAACCGTATTGAGGCCCTCTGTAGCATTCCGGTTGATGGCAATTTCTTCCTTGTCACAACCTGCCAACCCAGCGAGTTTTTCCCGCAGGGGTTCACGGCCCTGGTCCAGAATTTGCCACATGTAATAAGATGGCGCTTCATTGGCATATTGGTAATACCGGATATGTGCATCTTGAACAACCTTGGGTTGTGGGGCAACTCCACCATTGTTCAAATTGATGATGTTGGGACTGACCGTGTACGACGCTCTTACCCATCCCCAAAAATCTTCATCACTGGCCATTGAATCATGCGCGTTAAGATGATTTGTTGTGGCATATTTGCTGGCCTCGGCTGCAAATACAGGATCAATGGCAGACAAAAAAGGAAGTACCGCTGCAGACCGTAAAAAATTCCTTCTGGAAGATGGTGTTGGCATATGTTCCATTTTTTTATGTTGTTTTTGAAGCGATGCTTTTGGCAGCAATCCAACCACTTGACCATGCATGTTGAAAGTTATATCCTCCGGTAATGCCATCAACATTCATCACTTCACCCGCCACAAACATACCAGCAATTTTCTTGCTTTCCATTGTGAGGGGATTGATCTCTTCCAATTTGATACCACCCGCTGTAACAAACTCTTCTTTAAACGTTGTTTTCCCGCTTACGGTGTAGGGATCATTGCACAGGGATCTGGAGAGGCTTACCAGGGCTTGTTGAGGAATATTGGGCCAAATGTTTTCTGGATCGATGCCTGATTTTATCAGCAAATAAGTCCATAGCCTTGCACTGAGGTCAAAACTGTTTTTTGACCCGATGGCGTTGCGCACAATCGCCTTGCTATTTTTCAACGCATCCAGCATCATGCTTTCATGCGAATCAGGTACCCAATTAAGCCTTACCTCAAATCCATAATCTGCAGCATTCAATTCCCTTGCTGCGCGTGAGGACAACTTGAGAACGGCCGGTCCACTAAGCCCCCAATGTGTAATCAATACGGGTCCGGTTTCCTGTAATTTCAAGGAGGGAATTTTTACCATGGCATGCTTTGATGAAACGCCCATCAATGCGTGCAAATGTTTGTCAGGGATATTGAACGTGAACAAGGATGGGACGGGAGTCTCAATGGAATGGCCTGTATTTTCTAACCAATCAAACCCAGACAACTTAGGATGACCACCTGCGGCGATGCAAATAAAATCAGCTGTTTCAAGTGTGGATATTTGACTGGCAGTCAATACTGACAATTTGAATACTTCCTGGTCTTTGTGAATGGATACAACTTCGGCCTGCATCACTATCTTGACTTGGTATTGCTCAGCTTCTGCCATCAGACAATTGATGATGGTTTGGGACTGATCTGTTACAGGAAACATCCTGCCATCCTGTTCCGCTTTTAGCGAAACACCCCTTTCAGCAAACCAGTTGACCGTATCATTCGAAGAGAACTGATGCAAAGATTTCCGGATAAAATTTCTTCCCCGAGGATATGCATCCAGCATATCATCTACCATGGTAGATGCATGGGTTACATTGCATCTGCCACCACCACTGATGCGCACTTTAGCAAGCAGTTTGGTTGATTTTTCAAGGATGACAACATCTAGGTTGCTGTCTAACCTGGCAGCATTAACGGCACAAAAAAAACCGGATGCACCTCCTCCAATGACGATTAGTTTTTTTCTTGGGCTCATTTTTTCATCATCATGATGGAGGCAAACATTTCCAATCCATCCCAGAGGTTCTGAATACGAATATTTTCATTTTCCGCATGCTGGTTGTTGTCGTGGTTGGCCATAGGAACAGTAACTGGTTTGGTGTTGAGCATTTGCTCAAAAATAAAAAGCGGTAAACTTCCGCCCAGGGTTGGCAACAGCACTGGCTTTTCAGGAAGTGCCGCCGTTACTGCAGCCACAATCTGCTGCGCCATGGGATTGTCCATGGGTGTCTTTTGGGCGTTGTACCCCTCTGAACGTTTTACCATGCATATTTTATCATACAATGCCCTCTCCTCATTCGTTGGCTCAGCATCTGTCACGTGATAGCCCTGTGCTTTGATATGATCGATTACTTTTTGTTGTTGTCTTTTCCAATCATTGCCCGCAACCAGTCTCAGGTCTATGGAAGCAATTGCTTTTGTGGGAATCACATTGGCTGATTGTTTGCCAACTCCTGCGCTTTGTAACCCATTGATGTTGAGGGAAGGACGATTAAGGTTTTCGTTGATTGTTCCCATTCTTTCTGCTTTTTTAATGCCCAGCTCTTTTTTGAGATGTTCCTCAACAGCTGGAATTTTTGACAAGGCACTCTTTTCAGCTTCAGTAAGGGGAATAACGTCATCATAAAACCCTTTGATGGTTACCTCACCCTTGTTGTTTTTCATGCTGGCAAGCAAATGTGCCATTTCCATGGCGGGATTTGGCGCCCAGTTCCCATAATGGCCAGAGTGTAAAGGTCGCTTAGGACCAAAAACAGTCAACTCCACATGGGTATCTCCGCGTACACCAAAAACAACTTGCTTTCTACCAGACTGGTGCACTGGGCCATCGCTGATGACCCAAATGTCAGCATTCAGCAGTGTTTTGTACTGATCGAATATTTCATGAAGATGGGTTGATCCAGCCTCTTCTTCTCCTTCAAAAAAGAATTTGACATTGATGCCTGGGGAGATATGCAAGGCAGCAAGTGCCGCATAGGCGTTGATGATGGTGTAAACGCCAGCCTTATCATCTGAGCTTCCTCTTGCATAAATTCTCCATTCAGGATTGAATGCAGTTGATGGCTGTGGCCAGTCAATCAATTGCGCACCATTGGCAAGTGAACCATTGGCAAGCCGGGGTTTGAAGGGATGCAAACCCTCATTCCACTTCGTTGAGTCAACAGGTTGTCCGTCGTAATGGGCATAAAAAACAACTGTTTGTGTTGCCCCCGGAACCAACACTTCGCCATAAACAGCAGGCGGTTTATCGGAAGTTTTGGGATGAAGGAGTTGAACGTTTGAAATGCCTTTTGATTTCATGTAATCCGAGATCCAAGTGGCATTTTTCTTGATATTGGGCATATCATCTGCAACATTGGGAATCTTCAGAAAATCAACATAAGTAGCCAACAAATTATGTTCATTGGCTTTTCTGAAATCCCTGACTTTTAGCACCGGTTCAGATTGTGCAAATACAAAAAATGGAGACCACAAAAACAGGATGAATGTTCTCATGGGATAAAGTTAGCATATAGAAATGAGTAAATAAGGATCAGTAGCCGCTGTAAAGTGCCTGATTGGTATTTTCGTTTTGAATGATTTTTTCAAAACTGGAAAGAATGTCTACCCTACCACGTTTTATGCATATGGTATGCTCATAATGTGCTGAGAACTTACCGTCTCTTGTCCTTACGGTCCATCCATCAGGATCATAAATAACATCTCGCGTACCCATGTTGATCATGGGTTCTATGGCAATCACCATGTTTTCACGAAGCTTTGGTCCAGTACCCTTTTTACCATAATTAGGCACTTGTGGATCTTCATGCAGTTGCTTTCCCAATCCATGGCCAACCAATTCCCTTACCACACCATATTGATGCTGGCGCTCTGTATAGTCTTGGATAGCGAAGGAAATATCGCCAACCCTGCTTCCTGCAATGGCTTTTTCTACACCCAGTAAAAGTGAAGTTCTGGTAACCTGCATCAGCAGCTGATGCTCTTCAGCAACAGGAGCAATGCCAAACGTGTAGGCACTATCACCATGAAATCCATTTTTATAAACACCCACGTCAATGGATACAAGATCACCTTCTTTGATGGTATTGTTGTTGGGAAAACCATGAACAACAGCATCGTTTACAGATATACAAGTGGCGAAGGGATAACCACGATAATTTTTGAATGAGGGTACTGCCTTGTTGTCTAAGATAAATTCCTCTGCGCGTTTGTTCAGCATTTCGGTAGTTATACCAGCCTTTAGCATGATGGCTAACTCCGCAAGGGTGTTGCTTACCAAAAGAGCACTTTCACGAATAAGTTCTACTTCAGGAATTGTTTTGATTCTGATCATCTCAGATAGTGCTGGTGGTTGCAGGCTGTCTGCCTTGAATCCTACCACCTGACATCAAACCATCATACTGACGCATCAACAAGTGGGTTTCAATCTGCTGCAATGTATCAAGGATTACACCCACCATGATCAGGAGAGATGTACCACCGAAGAAAGATGCAAAAGATTGGGTAACACCTAGCTGCTGGGCAATACCGGGTAAAATACCGATAAAGGCAAGAAAAATAGCACCAGGCAACGTAATCCGATCCATTACCTGCCCAATATAATCTGCAGTTGGCTGACCTGGCTTAATTCCGGGGATGAAGCCGTTGTTTTGCTTGAGGTTATCGGCCATTTGCTTTGGATTGAATATGAGTGCAGTGTAAAGGAAGGTAAATGCGATTACCATAACCACGTAAATTAACATGTACCAAATATTGCTTGGATCGTTGAATATCCTGGCAAGACCCTTGCCTGATTCAAGGTTGGTAAATGAAGCCAATGTTGGCAGGAACATGATGGCTTGTGCAAAAATGATTGGCATTACACCAGAAGCATTGACCTTGAGTGGAAGGAACTGTCTGGCGCCGGAAAGAGATCTGCTGCCAACCAATTGTTTTGCATAACTGATGGGGACCTTTCGTACACCTTGTACAAGTAAAATTAAACCCAATATGATAGCAAATAAGAAAGCAATTTCAATCAAGAAAAGCAATAAACCACCACCGCCACTGGTTTGTTTGGCACCCAGTTCTCCAACAAAAGATTGGGGAAGACGGGCAAGGATACCAACCATGATGATGATTGATGTTCCATTACCAAGACCCTTGTCTTGAATTTTTTCACCAAGCCACATTACAAACAAGGTTCCAGCAGTTAATACAATGATGGTTGAAATCCAAAAATAAGGCTCGTAGGCTTCAATCAAAGCATCGCGGCTTACATTTTTGAGGTAAGCAACATAGGCTGCTGCCTGAAACAGGGTAACCAATGCGGTTAAATATCGGGTCCACTGGTTGATTTTTTTTCTTCCACTATCCCCTTCCTTTTGGACCTTTTGCATTTGAGGAACAAGAATGGTCATCAATTGCATAAAGATGGAAGCCGAGATATAAGGCATGATACCCAATGCGAAGATAGATGCGCTTGAGAAAGATCCACCGGCGAATGTATCAAACAAACCAAGCAAGCCCTTCTTGGCACTTTGCAGGTCCAATTTATTGGGATCAATACCAGGTAAAGCAACATGAGAACCGAATCGATAGATAAGGATCAGCAAAATGGTCACAGAGATCTTGCTGCGCAGATCATCAATGGTCCAGATGTTCTTAAATGTTTGAATGAATTTCTTCACTTGGAAATATTTTGTCCGTTATGTGTAAATGACCTTGGTCACTAAATATCGGAAATTATTTGATGATTTCAACAGAACCGCCAGCTGCTTCAATAACAGACTTGGCTTTTTCACTGATTGCATTCACCTTGAAATCAATTTTTGTAGAAATGGCCCCGTTACCAAGAATCTTGACCTTATCGGTACGGCTAACCAGACCATTGACATAAAGATTTTCCATGCTGAAAGAAGCAAGTGCGTATTTCTCAACCAACGTTTCAATTTGTCCGAGGTTGAATACTTTGTATTCTACCCTATCGTTGTTTTTGAAACCAATTTTTGGAATACGACGCTGAATTGGCATCTGACCACCTTCATGTCCTCTTTTAGATTTGTAACCTGAACGGCTTTGTGCTCCTTTGTTACCTTTGGTAGATGTTCCACCATGGCCTGATGCTTCACCACGACCAATTCTTTTTTCTTTTTTTGTAGCTCCTTTAGCGGGCCTTAAAGTATGTAATTTCATGATGCCTGTTTTACTCAACGCAGTCTGATGAGGACCACTCGTATTAAAAAATAATGTAAATCAATTGGTAGGTAATCCTTTAGATTTCCTCAACCTTAACAAGATGGTTTACTTTCCTGACCATACCTAGAATCTGTGGAGTTGCTTCCAGCTCAACAGATGCATTGACCTTGCGGAGGCCAAGTGCTTCCATGGTACGTTTTTGGCGTTCAGGACGGTCGATGACACTTTTTACTTTAGTTATTTTCAGCTTCTTCATATTGAAACCCCTAGGGGCATTGTTGCGTGATCAAATGTATTGAAGGAAAGATTATCCGTTGAAAACCCTTTTTAGTCCGATGCTCCTGGTTTTTGAAACATGAATAGGCTCACGCAACATACCCAAGGCTTTGAAAGTTGCTTTTACCACATTGTGTGGATTGGCTGAACCAAGTGATTTTGCAAGAACGTCAGTGATACCAACACTCTCCAACACAGCACGCATGCTTCCACCAGCAATAACACCAGTACCGTGGGCTGCAGGCTTTATCAAAACCTTTGCCGCGCCTTCTTTTGCAAGTTGATCGTGGGGTATGGTTCCTTTCATTACAGGAACCTTTATCAGGTTTTTCTTTGCGTCTTCTATTCCTTTGGTGATCGCTTCCTGGACTTCCTTGGCTTTACCAAGACCATGACCAACTACACCCTGTTCGTTACCAACAACTACGAGTGCCGAGAAACTGAACGCTCTTCCACCTTTTGTTGTTTTTACAACGCGGTTGATGGCTACAACTTTCTCCTTCAACTCAAGGTCTCCGGCTTTGACTCTGCTGTAATTTACTTTTGACATCTATTGAAATATTGATTTGAACAAAATTATGATTAGAACTTCAGGCCACCTTCACGTGCACCTTCTGCTACTGCTTTAACCCTTCCGTGATAAAGAAAACCACCGCGATCAAAAACACAACCGGCAAGACCTACAGCAATTGCTTTTTTGGCAATGGCTTCACCAACCATTTTGCCTTTTTCAGTCTTGTTTACCTTCTGTGCTTTAATATCCTTTTCCCGAGAAGAAGCTGATGCAAGCGTAACTCCGTTTACATCATCAATCAATTGCGCATAGATTTCGGTGTTGCTTCTAAAGACACTCAATCTTGGCATTGCTGCAGTTCCTGAGATCTTCTTTCGGATGGTATACTTGATCCTCTGTCTTCTTAATGATTTTACGTTCATCTTTTATGGTTTGTCCTGATGCTGCCAGGATAGTTAACGATTATTATTTACCAGCTGCTTTACCTGCCTTACGACGGATGAATTCACCCTTGTATTTGACACCTTTTCCTTTGTATGGCTCAGGTTTCCTCAGACCCCTGATTTTAGCCGCAACCTGGCCAAGCAATTGTTTGTCAGAACCTTCCAAGAAAATTCGTGGATTGTCTCCTTTTTCTTGGGTTGTTCTAACTGATAATTCCCTTGGAATTTCAAAAATGATGTTGTGGGAATAACCAAGAGAAAGATCAAGGATATTGGATTGGCTGGAGGCCTTATAACCAACACCCACCAATTCAAGCTCCTTTTTAAATCCAGCTGTAACTCCAACAACGAGATTATTAACCAAAGCTCTTGAGAGACCATGCAAAGCGCGATGCCTGATTTGATCTGTAGGACGCTTTAATTCAACAATATTACCATTTATTTCAACCGATATATCACGGTCAATGTCTTGGGTGAGTTGGCCTTTAGGACCTTTTACTGTTACAACATTACCTGTACCAACAGTAAGGGTTACTCCTGCAGGAAGTTCAATAAGCTTTTTACCTATACGAGACATAGTATTCTGGTTTTAAATCCCTACCGTATTG
>Ga0102921_1000208_pt1 | contig 20394 bp, 20 predicted proteins | sample Colrivmeta156802_FD_78205 | JGI IMG/M metagenome (GOLD analysis project Ga0102921, IMG submission 78205) | Estuarine microbial communities from the Columbia River estuary - metaG 1568-02 | ecosystem: Environmental > Aquatic > Marine > Intertidal zone > Estuary | place: USA: Columbia River...
AAGGTATGCCGCAAGACGTCCCTGACGCCACAACTGATACCGCTTCTCTTGAGAGATCACAACTCAGGGTGCTTGTGTGGCAAGGAGCCGGAGTAGCTTCAGTAAAGTGGACTCGCTTGTTTTGCAAAGCAGTAGCATGTCAAAGCATAGCTAGCGACAGCTCAATGTTGCTCTCAAGTGTTGGGGAGAACGGGAAACTTTTCAACCCAGAAGCGCCACAAGACGTGTGCGTACAGTTTCACGCTCACGGTAAAGACGCCTGGCTTCGCCTCACGTCGCGCGCCAACGAACAAGGTACCGTCTCAAACGTTCTAGAAGAAGTCTGTCCAAGCTCGGTCTTCCCCGGTATAGTGCCAGCAACCGCCACTACATACGCTAACTTGTCTGTAGGTCCGACTGCTGTCACCACAGATCCTTCTTGGTGACCAGCAGCTTCCGCTCGTTATCTCAAAGGCGCAACTAAATAAAGGCTAGGGTCTGTGTTTTAAATACTTGAAACTCTCTTCTCTAAAAACCTATCTATTTTAAAGAAGAGTTTCTGCTTTAGGAATTGGTGTGCTCAAAGCGTGCTTGGCAACTAAGAAAAGCGCAATCTATAAAACACGGAACGGTAGCTCAGCTGGTTAGAGCAGGGGACTCATAATCCCTCGGTCGCGGGTTCAAGTCCTGCCCGTTCCACAAAAAGGTTTAGACCTAAGTCTCCAGAAAGAGAAGTAGGTATCAGTTTGAAGTCTCACGTTTTTGTTTCAAACGCAGACGCCTAGGCGGTGTAAAAAGACGACTATGTCGTTCTGCTTTATTAACCATTAAAGTAAAAAGCTACTTCTTGGCGACACCACTACCGCGAGCTTCAAGTAGAACTTCGAGCCAGAAACGCTGCTTGTCTTGGCTGCGGAGCAGTGAAACGCTGTGATGCTCATGTAACACGCGCATCATGCGTACGCAGATTTCACGAGCAGCCTCAAGAGACGAGAGTTCAGCGTCTAGCAAGACTCTATAGACCTCATATTGACGCTGACCGTAGGAATCAGCTGCGAGTTCTTCTTCGTACTGCTCGACGTTCTCAACAACCGCCGCAAGGCTTCGCCACGGTTCAGACATAGCCGCAGCTCTCTTTATTCTGGATATGGTCTCTAAGTTCACTCCATCTATCGAGCTAATGATTCCAAAATGCACCTTAACTAGCTCTACCAGCTCCGCATCCGAGCAGTGCCCTATAAAGTCGAAGTTGCCGCTCTCTAATAGTTTCTTAATATCTTCATCATCTAAGACTTTAAGAGAGGCGTCTATTCTCTCTCGGAAGTCACTCGTGTTCTCTAATCCGTAAGGCATATTTTTGAGCATAAACAAAGCAGCTGCTTTTCTCTCTATGTCTCCCAAACCACCTAGGTACTCTCTAAATAAGGTGTGTTTTCTGCCGGCTCTACCCATTAAAGCGTCTCTCTCTAAAGATACCTTAAGAGAGACTCCGTCTGTGCTTAAAATGCCGTCTATCTCGCCAACGCCGTTTTGTTTCATCCAATCTTGTAAATCTCGTGTGTTGATCTCACCTGTGGCGCCGTCTGGACGCGGGTTTGCTTCCCACCTGTCAATCCTGGATCTTCCTTTACCTGAGCGAACAACAGATAAGGTTTTAATGGTGCCATCTGGCCAGGGGAGTTTAACTGCGACACTACCTGATTGAGCCCTCAGCCCCTCTTCTGTGTAAATGTAGTCGCAAATCACCAGGTACACTCTAGGCGCCCTCTGGTTTTTTCTATTCTTATAAATAACCCTCATGAGGGTTGCCGCTAGGTCCTCAGACACCTAAACCTGGTTTTTCTGAGCTCAGAAGAGAAATGCGCGACACAGGGTCGTCAACACGACAAGGCTGAACAGTGTGCCAGGACGTCTCTACTTACGTCAAGGAGTAGGTATAAAATAAAAGAACCGCGCATCTGTAGTTACACAGGTACGCGGCTCAGTAGATTTTTTTTAGTCCCAGATCATCATCCAATGGAGAGCTCCAATGAGTAATCCTAGGACCACGCTTTCAGCGATTTCTAACATAGACATATTACTCTTCCTTTGTTAGGCTATTATTTTGTGCTCACCACCGTGACTGCCAGTATAAGGCACTCAAGGGCCTTCGCCTCACGCGCCAGCCTGAAGTCGTAACCGGCAAAGACCCACACCACAGCGCTGGGTGTGGTTACGACGTACCTTTCTGGCGCTTAGCTATCGAGCAGGCCGTAGGCATTATAGACGCCCTGACGGCCATCGGGGTGAATGCCGAGAGTGTACGTGTTGCTTTCTCTGACTTCCAGAAATTCCTTTACGAAGAGTCAGCAGCATAAACACGACAACAAACGATCGATCTTAGATTATAAACACCTACCCAGCATCCTAAAACCTACTCCATCACCAACCCTGCGATCTAGTAGCACACTCTACACAAGGGTTTGATGCCAAGGTGCTGCTACTATCGTGCATAAGGCGTTATTTGGCGCGATTTCTCTCTGCGGCACAGACAAGGTGGTAGTATGGCTAGATGTAGTGACAAAAGGTTCTCAGCCGGTGGGCTCAACGTTCCCTCTGGATCTCGATGTGTCATCAACGGCGAAGCTACGGTAGTGGTTTCTGGTCGTCGCAAACCAAGAGAAGGTGAAGTTCACATCAAGGCTCTGCGCGAAATGGTCGCAGCCGGTGACTCTGTCTTGCTAGACGTCCCGGTCGCTGGTGTCCCAACTGGCCCCAATACCCCATTTATATCCCTCACGCCAGAGATGTTAGAGAGACCACAAGGATCTGAGGCTATGATGACTACTCTCGAGCTTATGAGCGCCGAGATTAGCTCAGAAACGCTCGCTGCTGTCGCTAATGAGCAGCTCAGGTCACTACATCTAAAGAGTAACGGCGGCAGTTCTGCCGGTCGAGCACGGTCTTCAGTAAAGGTGCTCGAGAAGTTCCTTCCATCTGGGTTCGTGCCAGCGCTGGTTTCTACAAGCGATCGATCAAGTCACCTCACGAGAATTTGTGGTGTTACGTCGCTACCAGAACTCGACAAGATGCGTATTGACGTCACCGAAGATAGACTCAGTGCCGTACGGGAGATAGCACAGTCTCAAGGGTGGCGCGCAGCTTCTGCCAGTGATCCGCAGGCAACCCTGCTCTGCCAAGAGTCCTCTGAGCATCTCTCACCTGCTGCTTGGATGGGTGTGTACTGCTCAACCACCGAGCGCCCGCTAATAAACTTGACACCGCATGACGTGACTATCTGTGACGCGCATGGGCGCGCAGAGCGCGCCTATCCATCCGCCGGGGTTGCTCGTGCCCGCCAAGAGGACCAGGTCATCGGCGAGATATATGGAGTACCCGTAGTACGCAGCTCATTTGGAGAACCTCAAGGTTTTCCAGATTCAGTGCATGACCCTAAAGACCCGACAGTTTTCGTAGTGAGCAAAATAACAGCTGATGCCGCCATAGCCGCTGGCATCGACCCGGTAAAGTTGGTTCTGACGAGTGGAACTGTGTTGGATGAAAACCGACAAATCATTGGTGTGCGACAGTTTGCAACAGCACCGAAAAGCCGCACAGCCCAGGAAGATAGATCCAGCAGCTACGACGTACCGAAAGACGCAGTGCTTGTTAATATGACACCCAGGGATCTTGTTCTCGCAGATCCTGAGACCAAAGTTGAGATACTGACGATTCCAGCAAGCGGTAAGCAAGCAATGGCTACAACCACCGACACTCCAGTGGGACTTCTACACGGGCAACAACTCACTGAGGTCACGTACGGATCAGTTGAGAACCTGCCAGACCCGCAGCCAGGTGTTCTGTACATCGTGTCTGTTATTGCAGCGTCTGCCGCTCCTGAGCGCACGGACTTGCTTCTCACTTCAAGACCTATTCGAAATGAAGCCGGCCAGATAGTAGCTGCTGGTGCCTTTGCGAGACCGTGAGTTTATAGATGGCTACTGTACCTAAAGGTAAGAACGCGAGATGTTCTGAACGAACTCTCTATGACAATAGCGGTGTGCCTATACATAGGTCATCTGCACCGACAGTATCTGTCGAAGGAGTACAGCAACGCCTTGTCTGGTGGAAACAGGCTGACGCGTCGAAAGGCGAAGTTCATCCTTGCGAGCTTCCAGATGGCACACATATCGTCACTGGCGCAGGTCATGAGTACCGGATAAAAGTGCGAGATGGTGAGCTTTTAGAAGACCGACTCATGCCTAAGAGCGTCGCAAGAGTGCTTGACAAAGCAGGTATCAGATCTCTCTCAAGTCTAGAACAAGCGCTCGCAGCCGGCTCTATAAACGGTCTGTCGGCAGAGCAAAAGAACCTTCTTCAAGAACGTCTCGCGCACCGCGCCAAGTTGAAGTCAGGTATTAAAGTAATAGTCGGCGGTCCTCCTCACTCGGGAAAGTCTGTGTTTATAGAGGGCCTAAAGCAGGTTCTCCCAGACAGCGATACGTTCTTATTCTCCGCCTGTCCAGATGGGGAAGGCGCGTGGCTGCAGAAGTACTACGATGATCCAGATGTTGTCCGTCTGCGCCAGAAAGGTCAGTTCACAGAGGACTTCGTGAAGCGTTCACGAGATGTCGTCAAAACTTGGGTGGGGCCGACACTGCGTACATGCCTGCGGCCGTACATCTTGTTCTACGCGACGCAGACCCTAGCGGTATAGTCATTGCCACTCGCGATAACTGGACAGGTAGAGCATACGGTCTTCCAGTCGGAGATCTACAGTATCTACTCCCGGCTTTGTCCGGGGCAGGGGTATACGTGCTAATCGGCGACAATGAGGACGCCGACGATGACATCCCGGTCGTCTATATAGGCGAGGCAGAGGACATAACTAGCCGACTGCGTCCAAATCACTCTCAACTGTCGCGCGCTGACATCGCGTGGCGACGTGTCGTGGTTTTTGCAAGTCAGTCAGACGATCTACACAAAGCTCACGTCCGGTGGCTCGAAGCTGAGCTCGTCAAGCTCGCTAAGCTAGCTTCTAGGTGTCGCCTCACTAACAGCAACACGCCACCTTCACCTCGTCTCCCTGAGTTTGATGAGGTATTCGTCCAAGCTTTCCTTGACAACATGCTAGTGCTCTATCCTTTATTGGGAGTAGATGTCTTTGTTCCTCCGCGTACGCCTCGTCGTTTACTGAACGCACCAGATACAGTTGAGACACTCACCGTAGAGAGAGCAGACTCAACAATAGACGTTGAGTTAGTGCTACGTGTAGCAGGCGACGTACGTGCCAGAGCACGCGTCGATGCAGATGGAAGGCTCATGATTCTTAAAGGGTCCAGTATCGCCAGACACGTTCAGACAAGCGAGCGTAACAAAACGGCAGCAACTCGACAGCTTCTCGTAGAAAACGGAAACGTGGTCGAGAGAGACGAAAACTGGTGGACTATAACCACAGATCACGGCCCTCTGTCTCCGTCGGCAGCAGGGCTTCTCGTGACCGGGTATTCAGTAAACGGCCGAGTTGTATGGCAAACTGATACCGGCGTCTCTTACGCAGATCTCACTCTGTAACGTTTCTCAAGACACGCGCGTAACTGCTACCAACTGTGTCTTCAACCAGCAGCCATCAGAGCTTCAGACACTAAGCTGGCTACATCTAGGTCGGAGTCTGCAGCGGCATAATCCATCTCGGCTAACAAATTAGTGTAAGCCCTGTCGTACATCGTCTGCTCTGCAGCTGAGAGCGGGTTTTTCTGTGACCAGACTGACAAGTCGCGAACAACGGCTACCACCTCTAGAATATGACCGCTGTGTAGTAACGCTTGGTTGCGCTTAAAGCGCCTTGACCACGACTTCGCAGTGCTTTTCTTGCGCTCTGCCAGTCCCGCAAGCACTGCGTCAAAGTCAGCTAGGGTGATAGGTGCTCGTAGATTACGCTCTGAGAGATTTACTACAGGTAGTGTCACTACGTGGTCATTGGACATCACCTTGAGAGACAGACACTCTGAGCGCTTAAGACCGTAGGTTACTACCCTCCGACCTATGACCAAGCATAGCCCGTGCTGCGGCAGGACCACAACATCTCCTTTGACAGGGTTCATCTCGAAAAGCTCCACATGCGAGATGAGACGGTACTGCTGCTATTTGATGATGAGAGTTTTTTCAGCATTTTAACCACGGCATTACAGTCAGCGTAAATAGATAACGCGCCTGGGTGTGCCGAGCCCGCAAAAGGCCCCACAGCCTGTTGTGGTTTCCACAAAAGACGACGGGAACCCTAAGAGAGTAGCGTTCGAAGCTTCTCCGAAGGCCTTGGTTGCGTCGCCGATACTCATCTTTATAGAAAACCGCCGCGCGCCGTCCCACCTCTCCCGTGCACTGCTGTAGTCTCTATATAGGCCTCAAGTCTGTTGATTCCCACAGCGTTTATCAAAGTAACTGCTGGACTTTATTTATAGATCTCACACTACGCTACTCTATGAAGAATACATCCTTCAATCGTTTCGTTTTACTCTGCTTCGGTATGACTAGAGACTAACTCTTCAAGGTCTTTAATAAACTTATCAGCAGCTTCTAGACTAGGTGACACAGCCGCCTCTCTCAATAGGTTTGTAGCATCAGACACGAGGTTGTCTATCTGCGAGCCTCTCATCACTAGTCTCTGCAGCTGCTCGGTGGTTACAGGGATTACGTACGCAGGCGGTAAATCCAGCCCTCCCTTTGCGTCTAGAATCAGGTGTGAGACCATTCTGTTCTCGTAGTGCGGAGCGACAAGTAAAGAGACTACGTCTCTGCCGTGGTCTTTCATAAACGTGTATAGGTGGCGAACCACAGGCTCAAGCTCATGCGATACGAGATTCACACCACCTTCACCCGTAGCTTCCACTAGTATGTATTTACCAGATTCAACGCGAACCCAACCGTCAGCTCCTCCGCCAGGTGCATGCACACGAGCTTTAAAATCGTGAGACACTTTAGTACGTACCCCTGATAGATGATCATGGTCGCTGTGTCCAGAAGTTAGTGCGAAAATAGCTCGCATAACTGCCCACTCGAATCGCTCCGGCTCGTTTCTGCCACGGTGCTCCTCCCAGTCAAGATCTTTGCAAAGAGCTACTCTACCAGCTTCCGTCAGGTCGTTAGCTAGAAACTCTGCAAATCGCTGACTTCTTCTCTTGCCGCGTTCTTGAAACGGGGTCTCTGCGCTGCTGCGCTGCCGTCGCTTTGCCTCTTTATAGCTAGACGGGTTAGGGTCTATACTTCCCAGAACTTCGCGACCAAACTCTGATAAGCCAAATCTGCGAGAACATAAGCTTAATCTACGAGAACCTTGGTCCTTGTTTTTTGGATTCTCCAACACAATAAGCTCGGTGTCGAGCATGTATCTAAGGTGGGTGTCTACTGAATCCATGTGATTGTATGACTTGCCATCTAGGATCGCTTTGATTAGGTTCTTTTTAGCATCCTCTAAGTCGCCGTTCAGTACTTGTTCTGCTATACTTTTAGTGATACGGCCCACGTCTCTCGCGTTAGGAAGCAAGTTTGCTTTATCTTCCAACGCAAACTGTAAAACCTCTTCCTCGCTTGTCGGATTTCTAGCCGCCAGTGCGTCAACAGCATCTTTTATTCTCTGTCTCGCTCCTCCACTCGAATCTGCGTAAGCCAGCCACTGGTCGAGTGTTATCGCAGCATCAAGGTCGTCTGTCGTGTGTTTCTTAAGCCTAGCCACCTCTTTCTTCCAGCCACCCTCTCTGTTATGAGGAGCCCTAAAGTAAGAAAGGTGGTCAAGACGTACCGAGCTCACACCAGCATCCTCACACGCCGCAAGAAACTGCATCGTACCTACCACGTCTCGTGTCGGGCTGCCGTCACGGTAAGGCGCCTGTACAAGAAGATACGCAAGCATCCCTGTAAAGTCAGAGTCTTCCAAGAGAGCTTTAGCGGCCGGGTATACTTTCAGCCAGGTATCCGCTGGTTTTGAAGGTTTAACTCTCTCAAACAACCCAAGGTGTTCCCCTACAAAGCACAGCTTGTTTATAACATCCGACGCTACAGGCTCTCTCATTAGCTGCCCAGCCGCTGTCATCCACTTCTCGCTAGTGTTGTGTTTCTCAAGCGTGATTTCGCCGTGTCTCTCCACCAATGTCGTAAGACGCTCAACAATGTTCCCCAGCGAACGTGCGCTGGTGTTTGTGTAAAGCACTCTGTGGAACACAAAACTAGACGTACTGCAGTTGGTGCCGCTTGGTGACGTAGTGATTACTTTTCCTCTTTTTTGTGACATAAATAAAGAATGCCGCACCTAATAGGCCACGCACGCTCCACACTAACTGTTAGTGTAAAACCACGTATTTGGCGTAAAAATTACTCTCTAGGGGAGAATCAGACCGGTTGCCGTGTTACTAACCACAGGCGACACAAGCAGCGGAAGGTTTGCTACAGGACCTGCTGGTTTGTAATTAACACCAAGCACTTCGCCGACTTTCACACGGCCAGCTGCGCCAGCCGAGATAGATCGAGTCACATCTAAGCCGCGCAGCTCTAAAAGCCCGCCGAAGATCTGTCTAGTAAGAGGCGCGTCAGAGTTTGAAAGCATAACATACACTCCACGCTCAGAGAGACCGCGTATTACACCAGCCATCGCGTAGTGGTCTAGCTGCAAAAAGTCGTCTTTAGCATATTTAGAGAATGACGAAGATGGGCTAAGAGGCAAGTACGGAGGGTCAAGATACACAACATCTCCTTCTTTAGCGTCATTAACTGCAGATACGTAAGAGCTGAGTCTTATCTGTGCTCCAGTTAGTCTTTTCGAGCATGACCTCAGAAGTTCTTCGTCGCATATCAGTGGTTTTGCTATATGGCCGTAAGGTACGTTAAACTCACCTCTTGAATTGACGCGCCATAAACCATTAAAGCATGTCTTGTTCAGGTATATAAATCTAGCAGCTCTCAAGACGTCTGAAGTTGGCCTGCTTTTCTTAACTTTCTCAAAGTCCCCTATGGCTGTTTTCTTAGACATTATTTTCAGACGCGTTATAAGACTCTCTACGTCGTCTCTTATAACAGTGTAAGCGCATATCAAGTCAGGATTGACGTCGTTTATAACTAGACGTTTCCCCGGCACATACAGGCCTCCGAGAGGGTCTCCTAACGCAAACATAACAGCCCCACCACCAACAAACGGCTCGTAGAAGCGGTTTTTCTCAGGGTTGAAAGATTTAGGAAAGGAGGGAACTATTGTCGGTACTAGTTTTCTCTTCCCTCCAGCCCAGCGGAGGAAAGGTGCGGGCTTCACTTCTGTCACAGATAGTATCGTGCTCACGTAGATCCCGGGGCGCACGTGGCATAGCGCGAGACGGCACTACTCTATCTCAATACGCGAGAGGGCAGCGCTACCCTCTCGGGGTTCTGTTTCAGACCACGCGGCGACCTTATCGGTCATAAACTTGGCTCTAGCTACAGACGCCCTCGGGGTCAAGTGTATACCATCAGAAACAAGGGCACTTGAGAAGGGGTTTGAAGCCCAGTCAAGCACAACGACCTGCTGGTTACTCCTGGCTTTTGAGGCTAGTACGCGGTTTAGTCTGGCAGAGTCAGACGAGAAAACTCGCGTGCGTAGATTGATCCATAGCACAGTTCGTCCTCTCGCTGCCGATACAAACGCATCTACCTGGCGACTAAACAGGTCTGAGGACACCGCGAACTTCGCATCGTTAGTACCTAGCGCTGCAACTACTACCGGACCGACATCTCCTCGACTGACTGCGTCTCTCAGCATCTCTGTAGCTCTCCAGGTAGCAAGGCCGTTCTCTGGTAAAAGAGTAGATTGAAACCCAGCATCACAGAGACGTCTAGCTAATCTCCCTACCTTAACTGTTGACACAGTGAGCGAGTCGCCAATCACGAACACGTTTGTACCTCGTACGCACGGCGACGCAGCTTCAGCAGGATGTGCGTCGTTTGTCTCTACAAAAAAGAGTGTAGTGTATAACATCGTAAGAACAGCAAGACCGCGACCCATCAGTCAGACCGTGTCAGCAAACCGTATATAGGCCACCGACACTCTCTAGGCCTTACGGGACACACCCGTCTTATCTCGTCAAAATTCAAGACAAAGCTGGAATCCAGTGCTTGCTCAAAGGCCCCGAAGTAGAGCTTCCAGACGGGTACGGGTACATAGATAAAGACGGTGTGCCACGTCGAACGGCGCGCTACGCATGGTGGCGACAAGACGCGCAGACATACATAAACGGTGCGATCATCCCTGAAGGGACGCTCGGCGAGGACGGCCAGACACATCGCGTGCTACCAGACACACAGATGCCAGATCCTCCAGCCGGGCTTTACTCTGACGAGATACCGTTGTTCGTCGGTCCACTACTGGCAAAGCGGGACTACGCAGCTTCTTGCACCACGCGTGGCGTGCGTCGACTACAGCGCCGGTAAAGGCGGACCACTCGTGTGCTACTAATGGGACGGCGAGAACCTGCTTGATGCCACAAAGTTCGTATCACAGCAGTAGAGCTGCGTGAGGACGAGTCCTGATAAGAGCTTTAGAGCTTTACGACGACGTAAGAGATGCTAGGAGCATCAGCGAAACGCCAACACCGACTGTGCCGCCGACGAAACCGGTAATGATGCGCAACATGGTAGCTGACGTGCGAGGGCGAGACAGGGCCTTGTACGACGCGAGAACAGCAATGAAACCGAGCGGCCACACAAGAAGCGAGACCAAACCAAGGTAACCAGCCGCGATAGCCCAACCTGACTGCCCGACTGGGATCAACAACGATAGCATCTCGTTATTCGAGCCTACCTGAGGTGGTGGCGGCATCGACGAGGTGTTCTGTGGGGTAGCCTGGTCGTCTTGCATGGTGCCTCCTTAAGGCGTAGCTCCAACGTCTGGAGTGAGACCAACTGTGCGCGGACTTATCAGTAGGCCAAGTAGCTGCCTGAAACGCGGTGGAACGGACTATAGAGTGCATGGAATCTCTAGCTTTATTGGTCGTGCTGATACTCACTTCTGCCTTGGCTCTCGGAGTGTGCGCCGTGGTGGCTGTTGCTATTGGGAGACGAGTCCGTAACTTGTTAATACGTATCCTTCTAGGGGTCGGGTCCGCAGGGTCTGCGGCTGTCGGCGGCGTTATGACATGGCAGCGCGTCGGGGCACCATTGAACGGTTTCTTCGTGTGCTGCTTCGTGTTTGGCGTGCTTGGCGTTGTCCAAGTATCACGTTCGCGAGAGAACGATCCCGGTTCGAGCAGCGCTGCGGCCGTCTTCGTGTCAGACGAGAACTCTTAGAGCGCGTACCGCACAGGACCGATGCGCGGACTATGTAACCCATGACTAAGTACGCATTTTATAGGCGGATACGCTACTCGCGACAGGGACAAACGCCATAGCGAGTCAGTCCTCTGGTTTTCTCAAGCTATCGCTACTGCACTTGTAGCCTCGATGCTGCTTGTCCCGTCACTCCGTCAAGCTTCGACTGGAGACTTACTCCTCGGTGCCATCTCAGGGTTCGGTTTCGCAGTTGGGGTGAAGTTGTTATACGCAGCTCTCTCTACCGGACGCATGGCTGTAGTAGCTCCAGTCTCGGCCGGTACGTGTTTTGTAATTTCAGCCCTCGGTGGCCTCTTAAACGATGGTTCGATCTCTACCACCCAGCTGTTTGGCATCGCAGCAGTTCTCACGTCAATCATAGCAGTCTCGCTCACACGCGACAACGGAGGTTCGATGCTACGTCCGTTGTTGCTCGCAACCTTTGCAGGCTGTGGATTCGGCTCTCAGCTCTTTGCTCTCTCATTTACCACGTCAGATATAGTCCCAGTCCAGCTCGCAGGTGAGATCGTCGCCTTTGTAGTGTTCTCTCTTAACGCGCTACGTGCCCGCGCCTCACTCCCGTCAGCTAACCGCGCTATCACTGCACTCTGTGGTGTACTTCGTGCATCTGGCACGTTCGCGTTCATCGCAGCAGTCACGTTTGCAAGCAACGCCGCAACTGGCGTTACAGCAAACCTCTTCCCTGTATTTACAGCCCTCGCAGCGTTTGTGGTACTACGCGAGCGTCTCACTTTAAGGCAGCTCGGCGCGTCTGTGTTAGCCGTTGTAGGACTAGTTCTTCTCGCTCTCTAGTCAGGTCTACAAGTGCTTTGATGTCACAGGCGTGCTATAGTAGAGCAAAGATAATAAAAGCCAGTAATGACTCTCGTTCTCGCTACCGCTACGAGGTTAGTGAGACGCCACACTTTAGTCTGTACAGGTGTAAAACCCGTACAGTTCTCGACACTCGCCATAAAGACCGGCTTCGGTGTGCCGCTAGTCTCGCGCAGATATGAGGTTTGAGAAGAGAGGTTTGAGAAGTATCTGAGTTACACGATTCTAGCAGACGACCAGAATAATTGATTTGGCCTGAGGTCTCTAGGACTATAGAAGACATGTCAAAAGCACAGCACAGACATAGTCGTGCAAGGTACGTACAGAAGCGCAAGAAGAAGACCGAACCACAGCAGCGCAGTACTGCACACACCGGCAGTCGAAGTGATGATACCTGGCAGGCCGCAACATCAGCACCAGGTGAGATCTACACACCAGCCGGAAACATACGAACTTCTGGCGCCCTGCTACGTGGTCTCTTGTCTCGCGATCCACGTCGCAGGGCGCTACAACGAGAAGGCTTAAGACCCCTGCTTTTCATATTACCGCTCATCGTATTAGTCGGTGTAGCCGTCTCTCTTTTAGTACAACTCTTCTGAAGCTGTTTAAACACCACTTGACACGCATGATCTACGCACGTAAAGCTACATTATACCACGCTCGAACAACAACACAACGCGCGTAAAGCAGATACTTCTACAGCACTAGGCAGCTCAGAGTTAGTTTAAAGCTACAAAGGTTCCCGCAACCCACGCCAAAACAGCACAGGCGCTCGAAGCTATAAATATTCTCTTATCTGGTTTAACTCCAGACGCAAAGTAGCTCTGCATGAGAAGTATCCCCGAGAGAGATCCAAAAGGTGTCGCAAAAGCACCTGCTGTCACTGCCACTAGAGCTGCAGACGCAGGAACGAATCCCTGTGCTACAAGTGTCGCAGCAACACCTGCCGCTGCGATGTCTGTAGTCGTTGCCGAGAGTGTAAACAAAACGAGACACAACAGCCACACAGAGTTGTCTCCGATGCTCTCTGCTATGACACCTCCAGCCGCACAGAGAACTACACCCATCGGTAAAACAAGCCACGCTGTTTGTTTCATCACCTCAGATGTGTTTAAAGCCATCATCTTTGATGAAGCTACAGAAGACACTAAAAGGAACACTCCAAGTAACCACTGCGGCAGCGATAACACGTCAAACACTGGCTGTAAGAGCACACACGCAAAGACAGCCAACACAACTTTATAGTCGCTAACTGCAGGTTTTTTGTAGTAAAGCGGTTCTATTTTAGATGTTCTCTCACTCTTGTGTGATACAGCTAATATAAACACTGTAGCTACCAGTAAAAGAACTAAAGACACGGGGAACACATTTTTTACGTAGCTAGCAAAATCCCACTCTGCTGCTGATTTAATAAGTACGTTAGTTGGTGATCCTTGGGGTAATGCGAGAGCAACGACGTTACTGCCGACAAAAAGTGCTGCACCTGTACGCCAAGGAGTGCGCGAGAAAACCGCAATAGGGGCAAGAGCTACCACAGCTGTGTCGTTTGAAGCCATCACAGCTACACCTGCCGCTAAAAACATCACAGCCACAGGATGTGTCCCTACCCGACGACCCAGACGCGCCACGGTGTCGTTCTGACTAGCCACAGCAGCTACCGATGTGTATCCTAGAATAACCACAAGGTCAGCTGCCTTCAAAAACGCTTTAGGCATGTCGGCACCCGCTACGTAAGCTAACAAGGCAGCAGCAGCGCAGCCTATCAAAACTGAGGCGATGCGCCGTGTAAAGTTCATCCGTAGAGTCAGTAATGTCGGTATCACTGCAAAAAGCACGACGCCAACACCTAAGAAAAGGCGCATAACAGTAAGGTACGAGAGCTGTGCGTCTCGGCACGACATCAATAGCTACCGTCTCACGCACCAAGCTACCACAACTACTCCAACTGCGCTTTAGCCAATAACATAGTTTGCAACCACCCTCACGGTCTGCTGTGCTTTTGTCTGTTACACTCAGCCTAAAGGACTACCCTCTGCCGTCTTCATTAAACCGTACATAGCGACTTATTTAAGCAGTAAAGGGTATGCACCAAAACCGGCACCGATTAGAGAGCTCGCAGCCGCCTACGACGAAAGCTCAATCTACGAACCAAGCGTCGAGCAAGGCCAGCCTTGCTGCGCTTTACTACAACAGGACGTCTCTCTTGATGACGACGTGCAGTACTACCAACTAGCACACGCTCTTTAAAGACACCGGTTTCATGTCTCACCGTGTCAGTCTCTATCGGAGAACGAACATCTTGTAGGGAGGCAGTATAAAGCGCTCGAAGTTCGTCACGGTTGAGCCGTTGGTATTCCAGTAACGACTGTGCAACTGTTTCTAACAGTCCAGCATGTTCGTTAAGTAGAGACGTAGCCCTCATGTGCGCATCGGCAAGCAGTGTATCAACAGCACGTTGTGAAGCTGTAGTATCTCTAGATCGTACAGATAAGCCAAGCGGCGTAAAGCCATATCTATTAACCATGTCAGAGGCGAGCACTGATGCGGACTGCAAGTCAGAAGACGCACCTTGCGTACAAGTACCACCTAGTAAGCGCTCCTCTGCTACTCGTCCTGAAAGTAGCGCTACGAGCTGTGCTTGAGCCGTGTCGCGCGTGAAGTAAACGTCTTCTGGGACTCCCATCCACGTGACGCCTCCTGCAGGGCCGCGCGGAATAATCGTGACTGCGTAAGGATCTTCAAGTTCGTCTAAAACCAAACCAGCAACAGCGTGTCCTGCTTCGTGCCATGCGGTGATGCGTTTGTCGCGGTCTGTTTGAACCATACCAGGCCGCGCACGTCCTAGTGCTACAAGCTCGACAGCGTCTGCAAAGCAGTCCATAGTAACGGTGTTTTGTTTTTTGCGTATAGCCCCCAGCGCAGCTTCGTTAGCCACTCTGGCAAGGTCTGCACCAGACATCCCTGGAGTACGAGCCGCGATGGTCTTTAGACTGACGTCTTTGCTCAGGCGCTTGTTACGTACGTGCTTCTCAAGAATCGCTTCTCGCCCTGTGAGGTCTGGCACAGGTACCTCTATTCGACGATCAAGCCGTCCAGGTCGCAGTACTGCCGGGTCTAAAACATCGGGCCGGTTTGTAGCTGCGATAGTGATTATATCTGAAGACACAAAACCATCTAGCTCTGTAAGTAGCGCAATGAGTGTATTCTCGTGCTCGGCGCCAGCTCCTTGGTTGAGGCCACCGTCTGCGCCGCGGCGGCGTGCCACGGCGTCTATCTCGTCGATGAACACGATAGCACGCTTATGGCTACGCGCTCCTGCGTATAGCTCGCGGATGCGTTTTGCGCCCACTCCTACAAACATCTCCACAAAGTCAGAGCCGTTAGCTGAGATGAAAGGCACGCCTGCTTCAGCAGCAACGCTTCTAGCTAACAACGTTTTACCAGTACCTGGCGGCCCTACAAGTAGCGCGCCTTTAGGGATCACTGCTCCAAAGTCATGATATTTCTTCGGGTCTTTGAGAAAGTCGACAAGTTCGCGTAGGTCCTCGAGTGCTTCTTCACAGCCTGCAACCAGATCAAAGCCCGCTTCCTCCTCAGGTACTCGACCTGCGTTAGTCCGCTCATCCCGCATCTTCCCAATCACTAAAAGAGCAAGAAATCCAAGCACGATCCAGCCCCAAGTGGGCATATCTGAGAGGGTGGCAGAGAACATACGTATAATTGTCCACTAAATCCACCATTAGCCACCATTACAGGCACTAACCACTATCATGGTTGTTTGGTAAGGGTTATATGAGTTCAGGGTGTAAAACGACGACGACTGGGACCATCTACCTGCGTATATACCTGTATATACACCCATGCCTTCACTTGAAGCGCTATCCCGTAAAGCCCGCTTGTGTTCCAGGTCTACAGCAGGATACGTACATACACGCTCAGGTACAAGTCACCATTCGCAGTTTCCAGCTGCCACCACAGCAGAGCTCGGGTTTATGCGAACGCACACGGCTGCGCCTTCGTAAGAGAGCTCAACTTGTTTCAGTACCGGGTCTAGCTGCTTAATGTCTGCGACAATCAAACCATTCTCACGCACCACGAGCGGTTGCCCGTCAGCTCCTCGCAACGTCTGCGTCACCTCACCCCCGCCAAGACCAGCGTGAAACTCTAGACCAGCCTCGACCAACAGTTTAAAGTACGACTCTGTACTCTGCCCACCATCGCTGAACTCCGGTTGCCTGACGAAATACTCCGCCGTGTTTAAGAGCTCTGTTACCCATGTACTAACAACGTACTCCCGGCCAACTTTATCCGGAACTATCTCCTCAGCACCAGGAACGACGATACGCACGGGGTTGTAAGACACAGTTAGCCAGTACGCCTCTCTAGACCCAATCAATCCTAGTTCTTCAGCTTGGACGACACGTCCTTGGTCATCCAGGATAATGTGCGCAGCCACAGACGTCTGCTCAGAACGCACGACGTATGCACACCTGCCGGGCTTTGACCATGCGGCGTCTTCACTTACCACGTAGTCTTCGCGCGACATATTCAAGCCACTCGGCCCATTGTCAGCCCACGCCTTCAAGCTCGCATCAGGCCCGATAAAGTAATCAAGGTATCCAAACAGATTCCCGATCGCCGGATCTGTCGTTACAAGATTCTCGACGTACTCCACGTCACTACTATCAGCCTTCACCCACTTTCCAGCCGCCTCCGGAAGTGCGCTCTCGAGAAAGCTCACATACACTGCAGACTCATCTAGGACGACCTCGGCGTAGTCTTCTAATGGTTCAGGCGGCATACGCGTTAAAAACGCGTATCGACGCAGTCCGGAACCGTCACGTTCGAAAACCTCGTCTACCAACAAAGAGTCGCCCTCACCTCTAGTGCGTGCCCGCGTCATACGCATCGAGACGGGGCCTTCTAACCTTCGCCCAATAGCCGTGAGAGGATCGTGTGATGAACACGAAACGTGCTTAGAGGCTACAGCATCAGAGGCTGCAGTTGTAGAGGGCTGGCTGTCTCTACAGCCAGCGAGAAAGACTAGCATTAGTATAGCAGTAACACGAACTGACGGCATCCCTCTGAAAGTCCGAGCCTGTCAGACAGAGGCCTGACACATTCAGACTGAGACCGTTGCCCACACAACACTCACTCTTAAAGGAAAAGATCAGCCGCCTCAATCAGCGATAACCTGCTCGGCGTGCTCTGCAAGTAGAGCACGTCACTGTTTAGGTATGACTAACTCAACTTCACCGATGACCGTAGGAGTCCCGCGCGAGACAAAGGTCGCCGAACACAGAGTCGCTCTCACCCCTGAAGCTGTGCGTGAGCTCACTTCACACGGCGTTAGTGTCTCTGTTGAGACTCTCGCCGGCGAGGGTGCGTCAATATCTGACGAGCAGTACGAGGCTGCCGGTGCGTCAATTGTCCAGACACCTGATGAGGCATGGGCACAGCAGTTAGTAGTGAAGGTAAAAGAGCCTCAGCCGTCTGAGTTTGGGTATCTACGTGAAGATTTGACTCTCTTCACGTATCTGCATCTCGCTGCATACCCAAACGTAGCAGCAGCGCTTCTTAACTCCAGGACAACATCGATAGCGTACGAGACCGTACAGGCTCCAAACGGTTCTCTCCCTCTTCTAGCCCCTATGAGTGAGATCGCAGGCCGGCTCGCTCCCCAGATGGCAGCTCATCATTTAGAGAGACACAACGGAGGCCGCGGAGTGCTTCTCTCGGGTGCTCCCGGCGTCAAGCCAGCTAGTGTCGTAGTTGTCGGCGCTGGTGTTGTAGGTTTTAACGCCGCCCGCATAGCTGCAGGTATGGGCTCAGACGTGACTCTTTTAGATAAGAACGTAGATCGTCTCCGCTGGGTAGATGACGTCAACATTGGTAAAATCCGCACCGTCACATCTAATCGTGGTGCGCTCGAGCAGGCCGTGCGTGATGCAGACGTTGTCATCGGTGCAGTGCTCGTTCCTGGCGGTCGCGCGCCGGTGGTTGTAACTGAGGAGATGGTTGCTTCGATGCGTTCCGGCTCTCTAGTTCTCGACGTTGCTGTAGATCAAGGCGGATGTATAGCCACAACTAAAGAAACCACGCATCTCAATCCGACTTTCACTCTACACTCAGTCCTTCACTACGCCGTAGGAAACATGCCTGGTGCCGTGCCTCACACCTCTACTTACGCTCTAGCAAACGTGACGCTCCCTTACGTCGCGCTCGTTGCCGCAAGACGTGTAGCTAACGCCCTCAGCGAGAACGCCAACTTAGTACCAGGTCTCACTACTGTGTCCGGCAGGTTTGCAAACAGAGACGTCGCTACAGCTCTCAGTTCAGAGTCTCTGACGCTACCTGACGCTCTGGCTCTTCTCTAATTAGCTCAGATATCAAAGCAAGAGATCTATCAGCCAAACCTCACACCACCCTGATGTGTAACCAGGATACTCCCACAGGCCTGCACCTAAACGTGTCGCTCCAGAGTTAAGCAGACCTCGCTTTGCAGATACGTTAGAGTCCCAAGTCACACTTAGTAAGTGTGTTACTCCAGATTTTAAAAAGTCATGTCTCAGTAACTCTGTTGTTTTGTTTATCAAACGCATCCCTCGCGCGGCGCTAAGAAGCCACACTTCTCGCTCAAACGTCCCTGCTGGTGTCTCAAAACCACACGCGCTGTGTATCGGTCCTATCTCGTACCAGCCAACTGGTACGTCATCAAGAAACACGATATAAGCGCGTCCCGCACGTTCAGACGCATACTCTCTAGCCTCCTTTACGTTCATTTCTTCAGGTAAGTAAGTTGCATCAACTAACTGAGAGTCAAAGCTAGCCTCTATAAGCATACCAACGACGTCATCAGATAGATCTTCATTAACGCTGCTCACGCGTAGCAGACCTGCTGGAGTTAGCGTCTCGTGCCCCATAGCTACAGTGTCGCCCTCTTAGCTGGGGCCAAAACTGGGCTAAAACGAGTCTCGGTGTCCTACGAGTGTCTTCGGCAACAGACACCAACGCTCTCACCACATGTTTCTTCGGGTGTCGTGATTCGCATAGACGTCTTTACACACTGCTGTATGGTGTATAAGTTTCACAAATCACAACTTGCTTTGAAACCTCGAGAGCTGTCTGCGCTCTTTCTCGGTTGGTTTTTAATATCGCTCGCTATATCTCTCCTTATTAAAGCCGACCTCGGTGTTGCTCCTTTTGACGTTCTAAACACAGCCATCTCTAGTAGAGCTGGCGTGTCAGTTGGTGTCGCAACCTGGGTGTCTGCAGCTGGTCTGTTGGCTCTAGCTTGCGTTTTAGGTGCAAAGCCTGGAGTTGGTACTCTCGTGGGTCCTCTCTTTATAGGTGCCGGCATAGACCTCTTATCGCCCCTAGTCCCGCACAGCAATATTTTGCTGCTTAGGTTTGTCACCGTTATCTCTGCTCTCTTTATTCTGTATCCAGGTGTTTGCCTGGTTTTGCTGTCTCGTCTCGGAGCTGGCCCCACTGAGGTTTTAATGACGGCTGTAACTAAAAGAGGTTTAAGCATCACAAAAGCCAGGTGGTGTATAGAATCTGCCTGTCTTGCTGTGGGTGTTTTTCTTGGTGGCTCTTTTGGATTAGTTACTGTACTGGTGGTACTCTCAGCCGGTCCTCTCATAGCGGCCTTATTAAAGCCGATAGCTAGACTCGCGCGTCTAGATCCTCTGTGATGTCAGGGCAGAGCTTTAACTATACCGCGCACAGCTAAATAATTTAACCCAGCCGCGATTATGGTCATCACGTGCCAAAACTCGTGGTATCCAAATACTCTCTCAGATAGTCTTGGTAGAGATTTTGAAAAGAGAGCAGCTCCGATCGAGTAAATCACACCAGACGCTAAAACCGCTACGGCACACAGCCTGCTAGTCTGCCACAGCCACGGTAGTATGATAACTGTAGTCCAGCCTATTATTGGGTAAAGATTACTAGCAAGTCTGTCTCTTCTCCCTGTTATCTTCAAAAAAGCTCCAATAACAGCTGATATCCACACCGTCGCTAACAGTGGTACCCCAATGCTTCTCGGTGGAACTAGAAGACTTATAGGTGTTATCGTTGCAGCAATAAGCAGGTATATAGCAGCATGGTCAGCGCGTTTCATTATAGATTGAGATCTAGGCGTGCGCGCAAAAACATGATACAGGGCCGATACACCAAAAACTGTTATCATTCCCAGGGCAAACACGCACACTCCAGCTCTTGAAACACTTGTGTGCGCAGAGGCTATCAGAGCTATAGATACAGGGCCTGAGA
>Ga0102921_1000210_pt1 | contig 20343 bp, 21 predicted proteins | sample Colrivmeta156802_FD_78205 | JGI IMG/M metagenome (GOLD analysis project Ga0102921, IMG submission 78205) | Estuarine microbial communities from the Columbia River estuary - metaG 1568-02 | ecosystem: Environmental > Aquatic > Marine > Intertidal zone > Estuary | place: USA: Columbia River...
AACCTTTGATTACCGGTGCGTTGTCACCATCATATTTATAGAAAGAAAGTAATTCACGAATTTCCATCTCAACTAACTCAAGAAGTTCTTCGTCATCTACCATGTCTACTTTGTTCATGAAAACAACCATCGCAGGAACACCTACTTGACGACCAAGAAGGATGTGCTCACGTGTTTGTGGCATCGGACCATCAGTTGCAGCAACTACCAAAATAGCACCATCCATCTGAGCAGCACCAGTAACCATGTTCTTTACGTAATCCGCGTGACCTGGACAGTCAACGTGCGCATAGTGACGGTTCGCTGTTTCGTACTCAATGTGTGAGGTGTTAATTGTAATCCCTCTTTCTTTCTCTTCAGGAGCGTTATCAATTGAAGAGAAGTCTCGCATTTGCGCAAGACCTTTTGACGCTAATACGCTGGAAATTGCAGCAGTAAGCGTAGTTTTACCGTGGTCAACGTGTCCAATGGTTCCAATGTTCACGTGTGGTTTCGAACGATCGAAATTTTCCTTAGCCATTTTACTTTATTTATTACTAGTTAATACTCTGTGTTAACATGATTCCGAAGAATCAATTCTTTTTCATTGAGCCAATGACGAGATTTGAACTCGTGACCTCTTCCTTACCAAGGAAGCGCTCTACCCCTGAGCTACACCGGCACGCAGTTGAGCGGGAGACGAGGGTCGAACTCGCGACATTCAGCTTGGAAGGCTGACGCTCTACCAACTGAGCTACTCCCGCTTATAATTTGCAGTTTCTTGTGGGGAGAGCAGGATTCGAACCTGCGAAGGTATGAACCAACAGATTTACAGTCTGTCCTCGTTGGCCGCTTGAGTATCTCCCCAACAATTTCGAGCCGATGGAGGGATTCGAACCCCCGACCAGCTGATTACAAATCAGCTGCTCTGGCCAACTGAGCTACATCGGCAATTATTGGTAATCATGAAATAAAGAACATTCCCGTTAAAATTCGGATTGCAAATGTACAAAGCTTTTTTTTATTTAAAAAATTTTTCGTGATTTTTTTGAGATTTATTCACTTTCAAATCAAATTGCGTTGGGTTTCATACCTTTACAACCATAATTATGAAGTCTATTCTAGTATGTGTTACCTCAGACTTGGCTACCGATAACCGGGTTTTACGCCATTGTGAACTCATGCATCAGATGGGCTTTAAGGTACAATTAATTGGAAGGATCCTTCCATGGAGCCCAACCATGCCGCTACTTTCCTACCGGGTGCATCGCGTAAAACTACCATTTCTTAAAGGACCTCTGTTCTATCTGAGCTATCAAATTTGGCTTTTCTTTTATTTACTTTTTAAAAAAACAGACATACTTTGGGCAAATGACCTAGATACCGTATTACCTTGTTTTTTAGTTAGTAAACTACGACGCCAACTTTTTATAGTGGATTCACACGAACTCTTTACAGAAGTTCCAGAACTCAGCAAGTCTCCAATCAAAAAATCCATTTGGCTGTTCATTGAAAAAAATGTTGCAGTGAAAGCTGATGTATTTATTACGGTAAATCAATCGTTAGCTAGAATCTTTCAACAAAAATATGGGATCAACCCAAAGGTAGTACGCAATGTCCCCAAACGGATTGACCTGGCCCCAGCTCATTCTAGAAACTTAATACATATTCCCGAAGGCGACTTATTGGTTGTAATTCAAGGATCTGGAATTAATAAAGGAAGAGGCTTAGATGAAACATTAGATGGTATCAGTACCTTGAATGGTGTTAGTTTATTAATCATTGGAGGTGGAAATGCCATTGATGAAGCGAAACTAAAAACAAAAACACTCGGCATTCAATCCAAGGTTCATTTTATTGCTCGTGTTCCCTATCAAGAAATGATGCGATACACGCAAATGGCATCGATAGGACTTGCCTTTGACGCAGATCCCTGCTTAAATTTTCATTACGCATTGCCGAATAAAATTTTCGATTATTTCCACGCAGGTATTGCAGTGATTAGTGGACCTCAACCTGAAATATCCAACCTGGTTTCCACCTATGAATGCGGCTACTTGATGAAACAGATTACCCCTGAATCTATACGGTGGGCGATTACTTTCTACCAAAAACATCCAGATCTACTCGCTACACACCAACGAAATTCAAAAAAAGCAGCAGAAACAGAGCATTGGGACCAAGAGAAAATAGCGCTCGAAGCAATCCTTCAAACCTTATAATTTTTTACACGCAGTGTGCGATCCAGTAGGTATAATTTATAAAAATCAAATCCATAAATCATCCCAAACGATTGCCCCGCTGTAAGTCGCTTGATTAGGAAGGGCACACAAATGAAGGCCGTCAATCGCAGCAATCCAAGTAAATAATATTCGTTAAGCTTCTGGTAAACACTGAGTAAGCGCACATGGGCAATAAATGTCTCTCGATTTGACGCATAGTCGATACACCGAGAAAGATTACCAATAGCCTCCTTTGTCTTTGCCAAAAATGCCTCATTCGAATCCAGTATTGCATTTCTTACCGGATTATCCACGTGATGGGTCTTATACCCATTTGAACGCAGTTCAAACCCAAATAAAGTGTCTTCATGTCCATAACCAGACAGCAACTCATTGAAGGTGACCTTCTCAAATACCGACTTTCGAATAAGCACATTATTGGTTTTGAATCCACCCCCATTACGGTTGCGTTCTTCTATCGTTTTACTTTCTCGAACCGTGCTGACTTTCCATCGTAAAAAATGTGAAGAAGGCGGAGGATCTACTTGATAAACACTACCTCCAGAGCATACCGCAATGGAAGAATTTTCTGCAACTTCTGTCCAATTTAATACAAAGTTTGTGGAAATAACTTCTGAATCCCCGTCTAAAAACAAGATAGCTTGACCTTTTGCAGCGTGGACCAATAGGTTTCTGGTGCCTGCCCTTCCACGATTTATTGAATTGCGAATCACCCGAACTTCAGGAAATTCAGATGGGTTGATCAAAATTGGAGAAGGGGAACAATCATCACAAACTACAATTTCAACATCACCTGATGCAGATATTAGCTGACTTTGCAAGGCACGTAATAACGCATCTACACTACAGTTATAGGCTGGAATGCAAATGCTGAGCATTATGCCATAGTATTCGGCGTGCCAAAATGCATGGGAGGCATTCCAGCTTGAGGCTCCTCGATTACACCAAAATTCTGCTCGTATTTCTCTATGTTATCTGCTAATGCATGTAAAAATCGTTTTGCATTTTGAGGAGTCATTAATACCCTAGATCTAACCTTACCTTTCGGCATACCGGGCATCATTTGAATGAAATCACAAACAACCTCTGCAGGGGAATGTGTAATTACCGCCAGGTTAGAATACACCCCTAGGGCAATATCTTCTGACAATTCGATATTCATTTGGTTTTCTTGTTGATCCATTGTTTATTTAATTTCTGTTATCGTATCTGTAAATTTAATCCCAAATTCTTCCAATTCCTTCAATACTGGCAAATATATTTCTTTTTGTACCGGAATGTGAACCCCAGGATTGGAATAACCGTGCAACATAAGCTTTGCTATAATACCGATAGGCAAACCAACTGTATTAGACATAGCAGTATAGACATTGTCTTCGCCTAAGGCCACCATGGAGGATGTGATTTTGGTGCGGCCCGAGACGTGTTCAAATTCAAATTCATGCAGCATTACCAACATATCCTTGTCGCTAGGTTTTAAAACCCAAGCACGTTGAAGCAGACATTGCAATAACGAAGCAGGACTAGCATCTTCTTGAAATATTAATTCATCCCCATTGAAAAACCCTATTTCTTGAAATAAAATTAAAAGGTGTTCGCGTTCTGGCCTCAAGAATTTCTTTAATTTAACCTCGACACTGTCCACAGGGTGATATGGTAAAAACGCATTTAATAATTGACGTGGACTTAACAAGCGACTATTATCAAGGATGTAACTATCATCGGTAAGTCCGAGTTCGATTAACACATTCCATCCCTGACAAAAATCAGGTTTACGAAGCGTTCCACGATATATGGTTTCAACCTCATCGATGTTATATATATCAATATACTTTAGAGAATCCCTATTCGCATAGCCATCAAACGATCCATATCCATCAATTTCAAACCGTTCAGTTCGCTTAAAAAGCTGTGAATATGGGATATATTTAAGTTCCTTGTTTTGTCGGAATGCGGCTACACCTCCCTGTCCGGCGACAATAACATTTCTTGGATTCCAAGTGAATTTATAATGCCATGAATTATCGTCAGATTCTGGGGCGATCAGGCCACCACAAAAGGATTTAAATGCCTTTAGCATTGCTCCCTTCTCGCGTTTTTCATCCATAATCTTCATGGCGCTCATGTGATCTATTCCGGGGTCAACGCCTGTCTCGTTTAAGATTGTAACCCCTTTAGCTAAGGCCTCTTCATGAAGCTCCTTCATAGCCGCTGAAACATAGCTCGGCGTAATTAAGTCTGTACGCAAATCAATGCAATCACGCGCAACTTCTGGATGAAATTTTGCAGGCAGCATGGAAATCACCAAATCCACATGAGCAATAACGGCTCTTCGTTGATCTGCATCACCTGCATCTATTTTAACAAGTTGAATTCGTTCGTTTGAACCAAAGGTAGATTTTAGGGGTTCAATATCAGCATTCCCGATTTTAAGTATCCATTGTTCCGATACTAGGCGTTCAGAAAGATAGCGAAGTAAGGAGGAAGCCGACAACCCTGCTCCTAATACCAGTATGGTTTTCATCGATGCTAGTGAATATTTTCGAGGATGGGTCGGACCGCATTAAACAGCACTTCTTCATCCCATGGTTTAGAAATAAAGGAATCGAGTAGGTTATCTTTAATTAAACTATCTACAGAAACAGGATTAGCTTGCCCCGACAACATCACACATTTAAGGGATGGATATTTTTCTTTAATGGAACGAATCAATTGAGCCCCTGTCATTTGAGGCATGTGATAATCAACAATAATGAAAATAATATCAATCTTTTCAGCAACCAAATTATCTATATTCAATAAGGCTTCCGAAGGATCCGTAAAATACTCTAAGAGGGTACATTTTTGGTCCAAAATTTTACCTAATTGAAAGCCTAACATCTGCAGGATATATGGGTCATCATCCACACAAACAACCGCGTATTTTATATCATCCATAAAACAAAGGTATTACATTAATTCAATCTCAACCTCATTTTTTTGATCTGATTCATGATTTAAACGTTTGAACGTGAATGAAAAAGTAGTCCAATCATCTGTTGATTCGAGGACCATGTGTGCCACATGTTCATCCAACACACTCTTGACTATACTTAGACCAAGACCTGAACCATTTCGTCGTGCTTTTGTCGTGTAAAACTTATCAAACATATACTGTTTTACCTCATCAGGAATTTTAGGTCCATTATTTGCAATATGTACCGTTACCTCATCCAAGGTAGTTTCCGTATAAATTTTTATAATTCCTCGTTCTTTATATTGATCCAGAGACTCGATCGCATTTTTTATAATGTTTGACCACAGCTGAAACAATTTTATATCAAAGCCATCGATGAATACGTTGCGATCTACATTAAAAATTAACTCAACACTTCGTTTGATATCATAATTAAAGACATTAAGTACTGTATTAATGTTATCGTGCAAATTCACTGGACCTTTATCACTGTTTCGTTGATCCTTAATAAAGGAACGAAGATCTTGTACCACATTTGTTGCCCGATCGGATGATGTTAAAATGGTTTCAATGAAATTCCTGACAATTTGCAAGCTATAAATTAGCTCTAAAAATTCAAATGGATTAGCACAGTGCATCACCTGTTCAATGAACTCCTCTTGGTCAGGCAACACCCTTGTTTTAACGAGCATTGCTACAAACTTAGCTCTTTCATCCATCGCTACATCCGGGTAGTTCTTTGCTAAAAACAGGTCAATGGCTTTCATTTCCTTACGCTGTTGTAATCCTCCGACAAACAATTCACCTTGACGTTCTATAGATCGATTTAACGCGATATTAATCTGAGCTTCCGTACATTTAGAAACCACGTTTCCAAATAAATTGTCAAGTGTAAAACGAATACTTTCAGCGCCGATTTTAATCGCGCCGAGTGGCGTATTTAAATCATGAGCAATACCTGAAGCAATTTCTCCAATGGTAACTAACTTCTCTTGATCCGACATCGACTTTGTAAGCTCCATATTTCGATTCGTTTCCTCCGCAACCCGCCGCTCAAGATCCGCATTTATTTCAAGGATTTCGATTTGTAATCTCTCTTTTGACTTCTGTTCATCAATAGCTGATATTTTTTGGGACAACAAGTTTGAAATAGTCATTAAAACCCTCAAATGCAGGTCTGTAAAAAACCCTTTCCGTTCATGTTCGGAATCGATTACACCCCAGATTTTTCGTCCCAATTTAATGGGGACGGCGACTTCAGATAAGCGTGATTCATCGTCTACAATGTAGCGTTCATCGGTAGTAGTATCTTCAACCAAAAGAGCTTTACCCGTTTTAGCTACCGTTCCTACGATACCTTGTCCAAGCGGGATTTTCATGGTGTCTTTTAGCACCCGGCGACGTTTTGTTTTATTCCCCATCGCAGCTACCTGAACCAACGATTTTTCTTCCAATTTATAAATCACACAGTCTTCAAAATCTAATTGAGAAATAACATTCTCCACAATATCCCAGCAAATTTCTTTGTAATCCGTTCCATTTAAAAAAGAATCCGCTAATACATTAATGGTTTTTTCTGCCTGAATGATTTTTTGCAATTCTGCATTGATTTGATTGATTGTCAAATTAGACTCATGAATCGCTTTTATGTTTCGTATTCGTTCTTTTACATTAACAAGCATTCGAGACAAGAGTACGAGGAGCACTTTTTCATCGGCATAAAACGTACGATAATCTTTCACTGCATCAAGTCCAACAAAACCAATGCTCACCCCTTCATGCATCAACGGAAGTGCAATAAGCGATTTTATATCTTGTTCAATCAATAATTTTTTAAACATCCCATCTGGTAGCAAGCCAGTGTTTTCTACCTCAATATTCTCTCCTTTCGCATGGGTTTCTACCCAAACAGGAACATATTCAAAGGGGATTTCTTGCAAGTTTTGAATCTCGGGATTAATATCAGTAGCCACCCATTCATGCGTATTTGATGTGGTTTGTTTTTCATGATCATATTCGAATAAATAAACTCGATCCACTTTCATGAATTTACCAAGTCGCTCCAAGGTACTATTTATAATATCATCTAAGGCATCTGGGTTAATGTCAATAAATTCGGTTGCTACTTCTGTGATCACTGCCTGGAATTCATTTTTATAGGCCACGATTCTTTCCGCCTGCTTACGCTCAGAAATATCCCGTGAGGCGGCAATAATATATCCACTTCCATCAATAATTTGATGCCTCACATACACTTCAACATCAATAGGTTTTCCAGTGACTTGATTTACATTGATGGACTCTGCTGAAAAAGAACCTTTCTCTTTAAGAAAATCCAAGTGAGCCTGCCATTCTTTCGGATCTTTAAATTGATGGTCAATATCAGAAACTTTATACTTGGTAATTTGGTCTATTGGAATACCTAAGCGCTCGGAAGCGGCTTTATTGATATACACGAAATTACCTTGATCATTTGCCACCTGTACCGCATCAGAAGCGGAATTCAAAAATTGCTCGAGCAAGGTAAGACGGAGGTGGGATTGATTCACCTCTTCTTCAGCTAATTTTCGTTGGGTAATATCAATACCATACCCAACCACATTGCGTTTTTTAGTATTTGGGTTAAAAATGGGACGCATTCGGCGCATGATCACCTTACGGTTACCGGATGCATCCGTCATATCATCTTCCCACTCTACTTCCTTATCTTGTTCTATTACTTCAAGAAATTTGGCCCGTCTAAAATCAGCCCCTGTCGTTGGAACTCCTTTAAAACGGCAGTAATCATAATCGTCCTTTCCTATGATGAAGTTGCGAATTTCTTCGCTTTTAATCCCCTGCGGATTAACAAAAAGATACTTATGCTGCTCATCGAATACGGCGATATCCGACGGAATATTATTTAAAATATACTCGTAGAACTCTTGCTGATCATTTAATCGCAAGGCAAGAGCTGTAAGCTCACTTTCTTTTTGAGCTACCTGATCAACAAAATGGGTGATATTTGCCGCATATAAATTAAAAAAGTTATTTGGTATCTTCTTCCTTATATTCAGCAAATAGGTATTATTATTTCGCTTAAGATAAATAGAAAAATTTTCCAATTCGTTTTTAGCTACATATCCAAGATTCAATTTCAATTCATCATCATCAAGAAACTGATTGTTAAAATTAAAATCTTGAAGAAACTCTTCCGATGAAGGGTTAGCGTATAATAATTCGTAATTATCACCAACACGTAAAACCGGATTGGGGTTTTCTTGAGGAAATAATGACGTATTTAAAAGCTCCTGTTTACTCTCCTCTAAGGCTTTATTTTTTAATCGATACTCATGATTTAATTTTTGCAAGTCATCCAAGGCCTTCGAAGAGGTCTGCAGTAAAAATAAATATTCCGCAATGTAATCTTGTTGTGGAAAATCTTTGAGGGTAAGGTGATATTCAGAAATATGAAAATTAGCATTGATTACCGGGGAACCGTGTAAAATAAATCCCCATGTAACTGCCCGACCTGAAATCTTGTAGCGTTTTTTACCATCAATCGATTCAATAAAAAATAATTGAACGCTATTATTTCTTAATTTTTCGAACGAACCACCTGCAACCCAATTAAACGTTTCATTAAAGGATGGATTTGCTGAAAAATCGATGCACTTATGAAACGCTTTACCAATTTTGAGCAGGGAATAATCATTCCCAACAAACAAGGTATGAGGGTTTGCAAATTCTAATGCACTGAATAATTCATCAAGTTCTGATTCAATGCTCATTCCCATTCAATCAAAAACACATGACAATCCGATTCGGGTCCTTTTTCAACGAGTTGTTTAATGCGGCAGTTTAAACCAAATCGTTTACCCAACCCTTTAATTAAACCAAATAACATGGGAGTTAGGCCCGCCCGTTCAGAACGATATTCTAATTCTAAGGAATTAGATTTTTCATTTCTTGTGGTAAATTGTGGAGGGGCTAAATGGGGCATCATATTGCTCATTCGTGCATGAAGCATATCCAAATTGGATAAAAATTCAGAGAAGTTATTACCGGACAGCTCCATCAATTCTCCATACCCCTCTTCTGCTGTATATGTGATCCAATATTCACCAAACGCTTCAAGAATCACCGGTGCATCTGCTTTCAACACCGCGGCGGCATGATGCACAAGATCATACGTTAATTTATCTGGATACGATTGTAATCCCACAAATTCACTTTCTTCAAATCCCGCTCGAGAAGCGATTTCTGTCCATGTATCTTCACCGTAATTCGTTACCACCAAATCTTTAATTGCCTTGTTTACTAAGCCGTACATATTTCTGATTTATTTAACAAATATAAGGAATGGAATTGAAGAACTCCTTGCTTCTGCAATGCCTTTTTCTGACATTATTACGTACTTTTGCAGAAAAAAGCCATGGAATATAACAACCTCGGAAAATCTGGAATACAAATCAGTCGGTTCTCACTAGGGTCGTGGTTAACCTTTGGTAAACAAATCGATGAACAGGTAGTTGAACGTTTAATGGCCATCGCATACGAACATGGAATCAACTTCTATGATAACGCTGAAATTTACGCCCGTGGCATGAGCGAAACCGTTATGGGGAAATCCCTTAAAAAACTAGGCTGGAGTCGCGACAGCTATTTAGTGAGTAGTAAAGTGTTTTTTGGAACGGGTGGCACGTGGCCTACCCAACGTGGTTTAAGCAGAAAACATATCATTGAAGGCTGTCACCAAGCACTCGAACGGTTACAAGTAGAATACATTGATTTGTTTTTTTGTCACCGTCCTGATAAATCAACACCCATTGAAGAAACCGTTTGGGCGATGCATAACTTAATTACTCAAGGTAAAATTTTGTATTGGGGGACCTCTGAATGGAGCGCGCAAGAAATCATGGAAGCACATGTGTTTGCCAAGCAAAACCATTTGATTGGACCAACCATGGAACAACCTGAATACAATTTATTTTGTCGGCATAAGGTTGAAGTAGAATTTGAACAAATCTACAAAACCATGGGCCTTGGAACCACCATTTGGTCGCCACTGGCCTCCGGCGTATTAACGGGGAAGTACAACCATGGAAATCCTACAGACACGCGCTTAGGAATAGAAGGGTTAGAATGGCTTCGCGACAAGAATGTCACCCCGGAACGTATTGATAAGGCAAGAAAACTTGAAGTGTTAGCTTCAGACCTTGGAACCACAATGGCGAAATTAAGCCTCGCCTGGTGCCTTAAAAACCCAAATGTTAGTACCGTGATTTTAGGGGCGAGCAATGAAAAACAACTAAAAGAAAATCTTCAAGCAATGGAAATCCAATCCTTACTAACGTCAGAGGTTATGAACCAGCTAGAAGACATCATGGATAATAAACCGACACGTCCAGATTATTAAGAACAAAAGCAAAAAAAACTTGTTTCATTCGTTTACCGCATAATTAAAATTCATGATTCAAACTGACATTATCATCATTGGCGCAGGACCGGTTGGACTTTTTACCGTGTTTGAGGCCGGTCTACTCAAACTTCGTTGCCACTTAATTGATTCCTTACCTCAACCAGGGGGCCAGTGCTCCGAAATCTATCCAAAGAAGCCAATATATGATATCCCTGGATTCCCAGAAGTATTAGCTGGTGAATTGATTGATAATTTAATGAAGCAGGCCGCTCCGTTTAAACCTGGATTCACGTTAGGTGAAGCAGCTTTGTCAATCGACAAATTAGAAGACGGAACGTTTAAAGTGACTACAGTAAAAGGGACCGAACATCAAGCGCCGATTGTAATGATTGCAGGCGGCCTAGGAGTATTTGAACCTAGAAAACCACCGATTGAAAACATCACCAACTTTGAAGATAACGGGGTTGAGTATATAATCCGTGACCCGAATTTTTATCAAGATAAAGCGTGCGTAATTGCTGGTGGAGGTGATTCTGCGCTGGATTGGTCGATTTTTTTAGTGGAAAACAATATCGCCTCTAAAATTTCCTTAGTACATCGTAGCGCTTCCTTCCGAGGGCATTTAGATTCGGTTCAAAAAGTAATAGACTTAGCCGAGCAAGGGAAAATCGATTTAATTACGGAAGCAGAGGTAACAGGATTATCCGGAAATGGCACCTTAGAAGAAGTAATTATTACCCATCAACACCAAGGTGAACTTCGACGCAAAGTGGACCATTTCATTCCGCTTTTTGGTTTAAAACCTAGCTTAGGTCCAATCGCAGACTGGGGATTAGAAATTGAAAAGAATGCGATTAAGGTCAATACCTTGGATTATTCAACGAACATTCCAGGTATCTATGCCATTGGTGATGTAAATACTTATGAGAATAAATTAAAGTTGATCCTTTGCGGGTTTCATGAGGGTACGCTTGCAGTGCAATCAGCCTTTGCACGCATTCATCCAGAAAAGAAGAATGTCCTCAAATATACTACCGTTAACGGAGTACAAGGGTTCTAATACGTATGAAAAACAAATCCATTAGTACGGTTATCATACTGGGAGCACTTTCCATGCTTTCTATTCTGATAATACAATTGCTATGGGTTGGTCGCACGATTGAAACACAAAACGTTAGTCTTGCGATTCAAGAAAAAGAAGACAGTCTCAACCTAAAAGAATTTCAGGATCATGTGCACAGCTCGCTGATGAACGTGCTCTCAACCATTCAAAAAAGGGATGGCGATGAATCGGACATGTATGGTGCAGTTCGGCAGATTTCAAACAATCATTTTACGGTAGATTTCAACGAAGAATTACAACCTTTTTATTTGGAGACCTTACTTAAGAAGGAATTCTACATTCAAAACATTCACAGAGATTTTTATTATGGGATTTATGATTGCTTTACGGACTCGATTGTTCTCAGTAATCGCGTACGCTACAAAAAAGACTCTATCTATGTCACCGACGTAGCTTCCTCCGATGAAATTACACCAGAAAAATTAAACCTAACCAAAGACGGACATTATTTTACCGTGTATTTTCCCAACCTTGAACTTGGTGAAATCGAACCCCAAAATGATTATTCTCCGTGGATCTACCTCACCTTAATGTTGATCGTTATTGCCATATTTTTCGCGTTTAGTGTAACAGTTATCATGCGACAATATCGCTTAGCTGAAGTGAAAACGGATTTCATCAATAACATGACGCACGAGCTAAAAACGCCTATTTCAACCATTAGTTTATCGGCAGAAATGATGATGAGATTACCAGAAATCACCTCAGAACAAGTGCATAAATACGCGGGTATCATTTACAAAGAAAACAAACGATTAGAGCACCAAGTGGAACGGGTATTGAACGTGGCCAAACTGGATAAGGATCAGGTGGTGTTAAACAAGGATCGATTTGATATAAATGAATTATTGGATGAGGTAAAGGAAAACTTTGAACTTCATCATTTCGAAAAAGGAGGGATTATAAATTTTGAATTGAACGCTACCAATCACATCATTCAAGCGGATGCGGTTCATTTAACGAATGTTATTTATAACCTCTTGGAAAATGCCGTAAAATATTGCGAGTCTGTTCCAAACATAACCATTCAAACTAGAAATGATAAACAAGGAATTTGGATTGAAATTGAAGACAATGGCATTGGAATAAAAAAAGAAAACCTCTCTTTAATTTTTGATAAATTCTATCGGGTACCTACAGGCAATTTACACAACGTAAAGGGTTTTGGTCTTGGCCTATATTACGTCAAGTTAATCGTAGATGCACATGGTGGAAAAGTCAGTGTAAAAAGTACACCGGGGAAAGGAACAACCTTTTCTCTATTTTTTCCTTGATTTAAACAAATTGACTTCGGGTTGAGGATAAACTCCCGTTCGAATGACGTGACGGTTTTTCTTAACTAACCATAGTTCTTCTTTCACCATAGATCCAGGGATTTCTACCGTTAACAACCACCGTGTATTTTTCCCTGAATTTTCTTTTTTCAACGCATAAATTGGTCCCGATGATACGGGGCAATAATCTACCCCAACATAACAAATGGTCACGCGTTCTTTTTCAAACGTAATAGCTACCTGAACAGAATCAAACTCCACATAATTTGAACTAAAATCAACCTTATAAGGTGCTTGTATCCCAAGAAATTCTCCTCGGAACTTTCGCGGTATTTTTAAGGTAGACTGACTACAGATCGTAAACGAAAGGAGTAACATACAAAAAAAGATCCACCTATTCATGCGGATAAAGGTAAGTAAAATCAATATTGTTTATTATGCGGTTAATAAATTCATTCCGTATCTGATCGGAGACTTTTGTTAAAATGATACTTTCGTATTCATATGGAACAATATCATAAACTTTTAAAACACATCCTTGATAACGGAGTAATAAAAGAAGACCGAACGGGAACGGGAACATATTCCGTTTTTGGTTATCAAATGCGCTTTAACCTGGCAGATGGCTTTCCATTAGTAACCACCAAAAAATTGCATCTTCGATCGATTATTCATGAACTACTTTGGTTTTTACAAGGTGATACCAACATTAAGTATTTAAAGGATAATAATGTTTCTATCTGGGATGAATGGGCAGATGAAGAAGGAAATCTTGGTCCAGTATACGGGTATCAGTGGCGTTCATGGCCTACTCAAGACGGTGGTCATATTGATCAAATTTCACAACTTGTAGAACAGATTAAAAAAAATCCAGATTCTCGGCGCTTATTGGTTTCTGCATGGAATGTATCGTGTGTCAACGATATGGCCTTACCTCCATGTCATACAATGTTTCAATTTTATGTAGCCGAAGGTAAACTCAGTTGTCAACTTTACCAACGAAGTGCTGACACCTTTTTGGGAGTACCTTTTAATATCGCCTCCTATGCATTGCTCACCTTAATGATGGCGCAGGTTTGTGATTTACAACCCGGTGAGTTTATCCATACCTTTGGTGATGCGCACCTTTACACCAATCACATAGAACAAACCAAGCTTCAACTTTCAAGGGATTGCAAACCATTGCCGACCATGAAAATCAATCCAGACGTGAAGGATCTTTTTTCATTTACATATGAAGATTTCGAATTAGAAAATTACGACCCGCATCCACACATTAAAGCCGCAGTAGCCGTATGACAAAACTTGCATTAATTGTGGCAATGGATGAAGAACGAGGCATTGGAAAAAACAATGACTTGATGTGGAATCTTCCGAATGACATGAGATTTTTTAAAGAAATGACCAATGGACAAATCGTAGTGATGGGGCGAAAAAATTACGACTCCATCCCTGAACGGTTTCGGCCCTTACCTAATCGAGAGAATTGCGTTATCACTAGAAACTCAAGCTTTGAAGCGCCGGGATGTAATGTATTTCATACCTTACAAGATTGCATCAACGCATATAAAGATGACGAGCGGACTTTATTTATTATTGGTGGTGGGGAAATTTATCGCTTGGCCTTGGAGACGCTCTCACTGGATGAATTATACATTACTGAAATAGACCATGCCTTTAACGCAGATACATTTTTGTATGCATTCGATGAAAAACCATGGAAAAAAACAAGCATTCAACGACAAGAGGTCGATGAACGACATGCGTATGGCTTTACCATTTACCACTATTCCAAATAACCTATTAACTTTAGAGAAACCTTCACCATGTTAGCACCTTTTAACCTAAACCAATGGATCAATGATAACCGGGATAAATTAAAACCGCCAGTATCCAATAAGAACCTATACCATGAGGCAGGAGATTTTATTGTGATGGTTGTGGCCGGTCCGAATGCGCGTAAGGATTATCACTATAATGAAAGTGAGGAATTATTTTTTCAGATCGAAGGAGATATAACAGTTCGTATTCAACATGAAGGGAAACCAAAAAATATTTTAGTTAAAGAGGGGGACATGTTTTTATTACCTGCGAATACACCCCATTCACCCATGCGTGGCGAAAACACCATAGGCTTAGTGATAGAGCGGGTAAGAAAAGGAACTGAACTAACGGATGGACTATTTTGGTTTTGTGAAAACTGCAACAATGAATTAAAATCCTATCGTTTTCACTTAGAAAACATAGAAAAAGATTTTATTCCACGCTTTCGGGAATTTTACACTTCAGAGGAAATGAGAACCTGTAAATCCTGCGGTCATGTAATGGCTACTGACCCTCGATTTACGTAAGGATTTATTTATCAGTCTCATACGTACTGATGTACGTAATGTTTGTGATTTTATCGTAATACTGTAATACCAACTTTTTACTTCTTAATTCATTGATGGTGTACCCTACCGGCAATTCTTCTCCGTCGGTCAATAACATCAGTGAGGTTTTGTCATCATTAAACATCCATGTTCCATGATCGAATGTAGATTGTATTTGACCTAATACGGTTTGGCTAGCAGTCCTTGAATAGGTACCATCTTTTTCCATTACCAATTTAATTTCAGGTTGTTCATCTACAAATTCATTTCCATTGATCATATAACTAGTCAATTTCCAATCATTCGCCACACGGTTAGTTTTGGTCAACAGCGTGAATTTGGAACCGTTTGGATATTTGCTGCAAGACGGAGTTAAGAGTATTAAACTTAATGCAACGAGTGGGAGGAATAAAAACTTCATAATGAATAAATGTTTACCAAAAATACGATTTTTTTGAAAATAAAAAAGCCCCTTGCGGGGCTCACCAAATAAATCAACAATTACTTAGGCTCATAGGTATACGTGAACGTATCTCCTGAATCGTAATCAAATTGCTTTAGTTTGACCTTATCTTTATTTAGCATAACAATATCAAAGGTGTCTTTTTGATTGGTAGCCGGGTTAGTTTCTGTAAAAATAAGCTTGGTTTTTTTATCGTAAAACTCCCAATCACCTTCACTGGTATACGTCGTAGGAACACCGAATACGGTTATTACTGTGCTCGCTTTAAACGTACCGTCTTTCGTGATGGTATTCGTTAACGATAAATTACTCAAGTTCCACTCAGTTCCTGATTGGTTCACGGAAGTTGCCTTCCAATCTCCAGCTAAACGGGAAGCTTTTGAACTTAAAGCAAAATTTGGTCCTTCAGGATATTTCCCACAAGAACCAACTAGCAACGCGATGCCTAACAGACTCGCTACGCTAAATAACATTGTTTTTTTCATGTTGTTGTTTTAAAAATTACTAAAATCTAATTCGCAACTGCTTAACGGCGTATCTTTGTAAAAAGTTACGATGAAAGTAAAAATTATCCTAGTTTCCTTGGTTGCGCTTGTGTTAAATTCTTGTAATCAAACTAGCTCTTCAAAACAAGTACTTGCAGTAAAGCAAACGCAAGAACAAATACCAGCCGTTAAATCAAATGCTAAAATAACCTTTGACGTAGAAGGCATGGTTTGCAAAATGGGATGTGGTGGAGCAATTCGAAAAGACCTCATTCATGCGGGAGGCGTTGAACGTGTTCAGGTTGATTTCGCTGAAGAAGCCAAAAGCCAAGCGATCACTGTACATTATGACAGCACCTTGACCGATATTGTCCGATTGAAAAAACGCATTGAACAGACCAATGACGGTCAGTTCACCGTTTTGAGTAGTGATAAAACACGTAAATCAAACTAAGAAGATGCTTGAGCTACATGCACGTGAATATGGCGAAGGAAAACCCTTAGTAATTTTACACGGCTTATTTGGATCTTCAGATAATTGGCAAAGCTTAGCCCAGCGATTCGCAGCGTTTTATCGGGTGTTCTGTATTGACCTCAGAAATCATGGTCGTTCTCCATGGAGTGAGGAACACCGATATGAAGCCATGATGGATGATGTATATGCCTTTATTGAAGAACAACAACTGACCGATGTAATTTTATTAGGCCATTCCATGGGCGGTAAAGTGGCCATGCATTTCGCTCAAAATTATCCCCACATGTTAAATAAGCTTGTGATTGCGGATATGGGGGTAAAAGCCTATCCGATGCACCACCAGCAAATCTTAGCAGGTATTCATGCATTACACTTAGATTCAATCAGTGCACGCAGTGAAGCAGAATCTATACTCAAAACCTATGTTGAAAATGACGGAATACGACAGTTTCTTTTGAAAAATTTATATTGGATTGAAAAAGGAAAATTAGCGTGGCGCATGAACGTCGCCGTACTAGAACGTGAAATGCCTAACATTCTTGCTGCATTGCCAGAAAAGGAAAGCTGGACCCCTACCCTCTTTTTAAGGGGAGTATTATCGAATTACATTTTACCAGAAGACCTTGACGAAATAGAGGCACGCTTTCCAGATGCTTCGATAGAAACCATTCCGAACGCGGGCCACTGGTTGCACGCCGAACAACCGGATTTGTTTTTTGACGCCGTGATGGGCTTTTGTTTGAGGTAAAAAAAAACCCTGACACGGTGGTCGGGGTAATTTAACTTTAGATAAACGGATTGTATATCAATCGTTAGATTTATGACGGTATGGCATGTTCTCGAAACTCTTAACCAAGTTGTTATCGGTGAAAAGTAATTTACTGTCCGAAATGAATTTCTCCTGTATTTCAGTCTTAATGCCTTCTAATTTGAAACAATAATCTTGCTCACCCTCTCGTCCCCAATTAACAATTTTCGGCGTAATATTGAGGTTATTCAACTTATTAAAATCACTAATAAAATCATTAAATTTCTGTTTAGCAGGTCGGTCGGGTCCTGAACCAATACTGATAAAGGAAACTTGAAATCGACAAATACTATCAGAATCAACAGTTAAATTGGTCACTTTTGATTCTTCTTTATTTGCTTTCTCTGAGTTTTTACACGCCATCAAACACAAGAAGACAATTGGTATTAAAAAATATCGCATACGTTTACTAAGTTAATTCTGAGCCGATAAAAGCCGGCACAAATAAATACTATTTTGAAATAATTATCTTCTTCGTTTTAGATTTTCCTAAGCTATTATTTTTAATATAATAAATTCCATTAGGTAAATCGCTTAAATCTATGGTGTATGGAAACTGATTAACTTTATTGAAACGTTTAACTTCTGCACCAATCACATTGTAAACTACAGGTATGATAGTTGAGTTTTGTGCTGAATTAATTGTAAAAACACCAGTGCTCGGGTTCGGATATATCTCAAAATTACCTTCATTCAAGGTCGCATTGATAATTGATGCATTGTCACATCCAGCTGAAGTAAGTAATCCAACGCGCTCTGTGTTCAAGGCAGCATACATTCGCAATGCTTGATCATAGGTGAACATATTCATGCAATAATCATCAACATAGTCCATATAGTTCATGTACATTTCTCCGTCTGGCCCAGAACCACATAAATTACCTGGTCTATGAGGGAACGATGGACAACCGTAATTCTCACCTTCGGCAATTTCGGTGTCATTAACAAAATCATCACCACACTGATCATCTCCCCAAATATGACGTAAATTAAGCCAATGACCAACTTCGTGAGTAGCTGTTCTGCCCATATCGTTCGCACTAAACCCTCCGGTTCCTGCGGTTCCAATATCTCCGAATGCTTCATATCGAATCACCACACCATCCAATTCTGGGTTCGCTGATAATTCAGAAGGAAAGGCTGCGTAACCAAGGGTTCCGCCCGAAGCGTCCAAATTACAAACCCAAATATTTAAATATTGGGTTGGATCCCAATTATCAACGCCCCCTGCAGAAGAAAACTTTTCATCACCATTAGCAGCAAATGAAACTACATCCGTATAGGTTCGCGTGATTCCATCGGTTGGATTTCCGTTCGGATCAACACTTGCTAAACAAAACTCAATTTCAGAATCTACTGTATATATCCAAAATGGATGCGACGGATCCAACGAATCAGCATTCAGTAAGCGAAAATCTTCGTTCAAAATATCAATTTGAGATTGGATCTGTGCATCAGTAATATTCTCGATAGGGTCGTTCCAAAGGACATGGACTACCACAGGAATGTACACCGAAGCTGCACTTTTGTTATTCCCTTTCTTTTTTAACACATTTGGATGGTTTTCTAACCATTGTTTTGTCAAGGCCTCAGTTTGACCCATTCGGGTTTGAACCTCAGGGTTATTTAATACGCGCTGATTAAATTGAGTCATTGTGGCACATTTTTCACCAGGAGCTTGTGCGAAAGCGCCAATCATAATCATGATATATGCAAATGAGCTTATTATTTTTTTCATAGAGTAAATGTACATAATTAATAAGTAGGTTATGCGCTTTTTATTTTAACGCGCTGTGTATTGAATTTTTTAGGGTTTGATTCATAAATCCGGGATTTTGGCTCGATATAAATAAATAAACCAAACGGGACGGACGGGATAATAAAATTGTAAAGACGATGATTTGGCGTTAAATTATAATATAAGTGTCCAAATTAGCACTGCAACTAAACCAATAATATATCCTGCCCAAGCCATTCCTTTTCCTTTAAATTTGGTAGGGTTTTTTGATATTTTATTAATTGCTATTAAACCAAATACAACAGCAAGTGTAGCCAAAATTAACGATCCAATTAGCGTTGAAAAAAGGGCCACTATTCCACAAACCAATGCCGCAATAGCAAAACCACTTGTTTTTACATCATCATTTGTTTCATTCTCCTTATCGGTTATTGGTTCTATTTCATTATTGATTGTTGCATCTGTTAATAACATTTTGCTAGTCAACGATTTTTTATCATCCAACTCGACTACTTTTTGTTCATTCTGAATTGTCTCACTAGAATTACTACCATCAATGGTATTATCAACATTTAACAATGGTTGTTCAATTTGATCCGCTGTACTATTTTCAATTAATGATGAATTTTGATCTTCAGATAATACAACGAGATTTTCATTAAAACTTTCATTTGTTTTTAGATTATTTAATCTACTTAATTTTGAATTTTTATTTTTAGAATTCCAAGCTAAAGAAAAACCTTTTTTATCAATTCTTTTTTGAATTGTGCACGATTGAGAAAAGAAAAGTGAAATTAATAGTACTAAACAAATGCGTATATTTTTCATAATTTTTAATTTTTAGTTTAGTTAAATTTTAGTGATTTAATAAAGTTGTATTGTCTTACATCCTTCAGTAATCACCGTTGTTCCTTCCCAGGTACTTGTGCCGTCTGAGGCCGAATAAGTGTAAGTTCCTTCCTCAACTCCATTAAATACAGCACAACCAGATTTTCCGCATTCAGGCACACTTGGGTATTCAGAGGT
>Ga0102921_1000214_pt1 | contig 20132 bp, 14 predicted proteins | sample Colrivmeta156802_FD_78205 | JGI IMG/M metagenome (GOLD analysis project Ga0102921, IMG submission 78205) | Estuarine microbial communities from the Columbia River estuary - metaG 1568-02 | ecosystem: Environmental > Aquatic > Marine > Intertidal zone > Estuary | place: USA: Columbia River...
GCGGGCAAGTAGCCAAGTGGCCAACGGCAACAGACTGTAAATCTGTCCTCTTCGGAGTTCGGTGGTTCGAATCCATCCTTGCCCACACCCAACCACGACCCAGGAACGGTCAGATCTGCATCAAAAGCGGGAGTAGCTCATTTGGTAGAGCGGTAGCCTTCCAAGCTTCAGGTGGCCGGTTCGAGCCCGGTCTCCCGCTCCAGGAGTCAGATGAGGAAATTGAGTCAGAACCTTTCGGCTTAATCCCTGATGTCGCAGACGCCAAAAGCCGTTGTAGCTCAGGGGTAGAGCACTTCCTTGGTAAGGAAGAGGTCGTGAGTTCAATTCTCATCAACGGCTCCATAAAAAAGTAGATTTTAAACAAAACATAAAACACACAAAAACCGATAACAATGTCAAAAGAGACCTTTAAGCGGGACAAACCCCACGTTAACGTAGGTACCATCGGTCACATCGACCACGGAAAAACCACCCTGACTGCTGCGATCACCACGATCCTGGCTACGAAGGGTTTTGCGCAAGCAAAAAAGTATGATGAGATCGATGCCGCTCCGGAAGAAAAAGAGCGTGGTATCACCATCAACACGGCACACGTAGAATATGAGACGGATAACCGTCACTACGCACACGTGGATTGCCCAGGTCACGCTGACTATGTAAAGAATATGATCACCGGTGCCGCCCAGATGGACGGTGCAATCCTGGTGGTAGCTGCGACCGACGGTCCGATGCCCCAAACCAAGGAGCACATCCTCCTGGCTCGTCAGGTAGGTGTACCTAAGGTCGTTGTATTCATGAATAAAGTTGACTTGGTTGACGACCTCGAGTTGTTGGACCTCGTTGAAATGGAGATCCGCGATCTGTTGACCTTCTACGGATTCGATGGTGCCAATACCCCGATCATCAAAGGTTCAGCCATCAAAGCCCTTGAAGGCGACGCTGATGGTGTGAAGCAAGTGGAAGAATTGATGGCAGCTGTTGACAGCTACATCCCACTGCCTCCTCGTCCAGTTGATCAACCTTTCTTGATGTCTGTAGAAGACGTGTTCTCGATCACAGGTCGTGGTACGGTTGCCACCGGTCGTATCGAGCGCGGTCGCATCAAAGTAGGTGAAGGTGTTGAAATCGTAGGACTCATCGACGCTCCTTTGACCTCCACGGTAACCGGTGTTGAAATGTTCCGCAAGCTCCTCGACGAAGGAGAAGCTGGAGACAATGCGGGTCTGTTGTTGCGTGGTATCGAAAAAACCCAGATCCGTCGCGGTATGGTTATCGTGAAGCCTGGTTCGATCACCCCCCACACCGAATTCAAAGCCGAGGTTTACGTCCTCAGCAAAGAAGAAGGTGGACGTCACACGCCATTCTTTAACAAATACCGTCCTCAGTTCTACTTCCGTACCACCGACGTAACCGGTGAGGTGGAGTTGGCTGCAGGAACTGAAATGATCATGCCTGGTGATAACACCCAGATGACCGTGAAACTGATCCAACCCATCGCGATGGAGAAGGGTCTGAAGTTCGCGATCCGCGAAGGTGGCCGTACCGTAGGTGCTGGTCAGGTAACTGAGATCATCAAATAAGCCTTTTTCGGGTCCTCCCGAAGAATCGCTTAAAAATCAATAACTTACAAAGTACTTGGGCTATGCCCAGGTACTTTGTTGTTAATTATCCCGAAACAAATCTCAACTACGGGCATAGTTCAATGGCAGAATAGCGGTCTCCAAAACCGTTGATGGGAGTTCGAATCTCTCTGCCCGTGCCAATCGATTAACATGAAAAAGATCACGAACCATTTCCAAGAAAGTCTGCGTGAGCTGACCGAAAAAGTGACCTGGCCAACTTGGACACAATTGCAGCAGTCCACCATGATCGTATTGGCGGCTACGATGCTCATCACCCTCGTTGTACTGGTGATGGATTCCGGCATCGGAAACGGATTCAAGTTCATCTATAAACAATTGTTCTAATGGACGCAATCGTACAAACCGAGCCGATCGCCCAACCCGAAACCAATACCAAATGGTATGTGTTGCGTGTTGTCAGCGGCAAGGAAAAGAAAGTCAAGGAATACCTCGACAAGGAGATCGCCCGCAGTGGATGGAGTGAGGTGGTTAAACAAGTGTTTCTCCCTGTAGAAAAAGTATACAAAGTAGCCAGCGGAAAGAAGGTGGTGCGTGAACGCAACTATTACCCTGGTTACGTCATGATCGAGATCACCTCCGGAAAACTGAATGACGACCTGCGCGACCTCATTAAGAATACAACCAACGTCATCCACTTCCTGGGTAAAGAGAATCCCATTGCTTTGCGCAAAGCCGAAGTCAACAAAATGCTCGGCAAAATGGATGAAATGGCCGAGTCCGGCGGCATCAGCATGGTGGAACCTTTCATCGTTGGTGAGACCATCAAGATCATCGAAGGTCCTTTCAATGATTTCAACGGCGTGATCGAGGAAGTGAACGACGAGAAGAAAAAACTCAAAGTGACCGTTAAGATCTTCGGCCGTTCCACTCCCGTGGAACTCAGCTACATGCAAGTGGAAAAGATTAGCTGATTAATCACCTGCAGCTCAACTTTTTATACGCCTGCTCCCCACGGAAGCAGGCGTTTTTATTTCCCGGAAAAAACCCTCCATTTTCTTTGGGAGGAACGCCTTGCCCCGTTATCTTTGCACCCCCAATTTGTTCTTTAACAACCGTTTCGGCGGCTTGAGGAATTTGGAAGATCCGGTAACTCTTTTCGGAGGGCGATGGATCGTTTGAACCAATAAATCAAAAAAAGATGGCAAAAGAAATCAGCGGCTTTGTGAAGCTGCAATGCAAGGGCGGCCAAGCCAATCCGGCTCCGCCCATCGGTCCTGCACTGGGTTCCAAGGGTATTAACATCATGGAATTCTGTAAGCAGTTCAATGCCAGGACCCAGGAAAAGCAAGGGAAAGTACTTCCCGTGCTCATCACCGTTTACACCGACAAAAGTTTTGATTTTGTAATCAAAACCCCGCCCGCAGCGATTCAGCTGATGGAAGCGGCCAAGATCCAGAAAGGTTCCAAGGAAAGCAACCGCGCCAAAGTAGGCAAAGTGACCTGGGATCAGATTAAAGGGATCGCGGAAGACAAGATGCCCGACCTCAACTGCTTCACCGTGGAAAGTGCCATGAAGATGGTGGCTGGCACTGCGCGCAGCATGGGCCTCAACGTAGACGGAAAAGCTCCCTGGGAAAACTAATCGATGACCGATCCGACCCAATCGTCGGAACTCAAAACGAATCAACATGGCATTCATCAGCAAAAAACGCAAAGTGGTCGATACGAAAGTAGACGCCAATAAAAATTACTCCCTGAAGGACGCATCGGCATTGGTCAAGCAAGTGACCACCTGCAAATTCGATGCATCCGTTGACCTGCACATCCGACTGGGTGTGGATCCAAAGAAAGCCGATCAGGCGATCCGCGGAACCGTAACCCTGCCGCATGGTACAGGTAAAACCAAGCGTGTACTCGTACTCTGCACGCCCGATAAAGAAGCCGAAGCAAAAGCAGCCGGTGCCGATCACGTCGGTCTGGATGAGTTTGTCACCAAGATCGAAGGTGGTTGGGTAGACATCGATGTGATCATCGCTACACCCGCCGTGATGCCTAAGATCGGTAAACTGGGTAAAGTGCTCGGTCCTCGTAACCTCATGCCCAACCCCAAGACTGGAACCGTCACCAACGACGTCGCTTCCGCCATCAATGATGTAAAGGGTGGTAAGATCGCTTTCAAAGTAGATAAAGTAGGGATTGTGCACGCATCCATTGGCCGCGTGAGCTTTAGCCCCGAGAAGATCGAGCAGAACTGCCAAGAGCTGCTCAACGCGATCATCCGCGCGAAACCTTCTTCTTCTAAAGGCACGTATCTGAAAGGCATCAGCATGGCCAGCTCCATGAGCCCCGGCATCGCCATCGATACCAAAGCCTTTGTTCATTAATCCAATTCATCAGGTCGATTAAATAAACTATCATGACCAAAGAACAAAAAAACGAGGTGATCGAACTGCTGAAAGGCAAGTTCTCCCAATACAATAACTTCTACGTGACGGACACCGAGTCCTTGACCGTGGCACAAGTTGGCAAACTCCGTCGGGCTTGCTTTAGCAAGAACGTGGAGATGAAAGTGGCCAAGAATACCTTGATTAAAAAGGCACTCGAGTCGTTGGACAGTGAGCGCTATTCCGGTGTATTCGATTCCTTGCACAAGGTGACCGCTTTGATGTTCTCCGAGAACCCCAAAGAGCCGGCCATGATCCTGAGTTCTTTCCGCAAGGAGACCAATGGCGACAAACCCGTGCTGAAGGCTGCCTTCATCAACGGTGATGTTTATTCAGGTGACAATAGCCTCATCACACTCACGAAGATCAAGACGAAGAACGAATTGATCGGCGAAGTGATCGGGTTGTTGCAATCTCCTGCCAAGCGTGTACTGGCTGCCCTGTTGCATCATCACGAGAAGCAGGCTGCTCCGGCTGCCGCTGCCGAGTAAATCGATTTGGATCCCTCCAAATAAATCGCTCATGCGTCGGATGAGCTAAAAGAACCGACAAAACAATTTTTTTAAATCGCCGTCGGAGCAATCGCTGAGAAGACGGTAAAAATGAAACAAACAATGGCAGACATCAAAGCACTTGCGGAAAGCCTGGTTGGCTTGACCGTGAAAGAAGTCCAAGAACTGGCAGATTTCATGAAATCTGAATATGGCATCGAGCCCGCTGCGGCCGCTGTCGTAATGGCCGGTGGTGGCGAAGGTGGTGGCGCAGCCGCCGCTGAAGAGAAGACCGCATTCAACGTGATCCTGAAGAATGGTGGTGCTTCCAAACTCAACGTAGTGAAAATCGTTAAGGACCTCACTGGTCTGGGCCTGAAAGAGGCGAAAGACCTGGTTGACGGTGCACCCAAGCCTGTAAAGGAAGGTGTTTCCAAAGCCGAGGCTGAGGATATCGCCGCCAAGCTCAAAGAAGCTGGTGCGGATGTGGAAATTGCTTAATCGCATTTCTACCCAAAGGGAAAGTCCCGGCCAATTGGTCGGGACTTTTTCATTCCAGACTCAGATACGGACGTATCCGCATCCACCACGCCGAATCCACCTGCTGCAAGTCCAACAGCTCCTCCAGTTTCCGAAACGGACCGTGCTGCTCCCGGTAGCGAACGATCGATCTGGCCATACTGAAATTGCAATAGGGATGCCGACCCAACGTATCCACCGTAACCCTATTCAGTAGAATCTTGCGGATCGGCCCGGGATTCACCAAGATCAAATGCGGTCGGATCTGTTGAAATACCGAGTCGGGCAGTTGATAGGTTTCCGCAATCTGATCCAGGCGTACAAATCCACCCAACCGATCCCGGTACCGAACAATTCGACGCGCATAGGTAGGACCGATCCCCGGCAAAGCTTCCCAGTTGACCGAATCGGACCTGTTGATGTCGATCGTGATTGATCTCGCCCTTTCCGAATTCACCGACGAGTTCCCCGACCGTTTTGTTTCGAAAAATGTTTTGGGGCGAGCTATTTCTGAGCGGATTCTAACATAGGGGAGGAGGCGGTCCCGATCGGCTGGTTTGAGTCCCCAAATCTTACCCAAATCTTCCGGCGATCGAAACCGGCCACCCTTCTCCAAATAATTTCGGATGGTTTGAACCGTGCGAGGCGGAATTCCCATCCCGATCCACTCCGACTCGCTTAGCTGATTCGGATCAAAAGGCGCCAAATCCGGTTTCCGGTTCGACTGACCAGGTGAAGGATCATAGGAATACGGCCGGACTTGAACTGATTTGCCTTGGTCAGTAGGGGCGGGCACCGCACCCCGTTTAGGGAACAAGGAGGCTAGGCCGTAGAGGCCGAAAAGCCCCCCGATCAGCAAAACAGCCCCCCAACGCTCTTGCCGATTGAACTGAAAATATGGCCGAATCCATTTGTTGAACATGGCCTCAATTTGCCCCCAAGAAGGGGTTGAAGTCAACCCCCAAACCGGGCTGGAATCCAAGATTTTGTGATCAAAGTTTTCTTGTAGAATCACCCCATTTCCCTACCTTTGCCATCCTTTATTTTGGCCAAATCTATTTTGACATTCTTTTCTCGTTGTAAGTAATTGATTTACAGGGAATTCCGTACTTTCTAGTTCGGAAGCCCCATCGAGTGAGGTCTGTCCAAAACGTTATAAAACCGGTTTTCGTCTATGTCTGCTACGAAAATGAACACCCGCATTGATTTTGGAAAGATCAAGCATCTTGCGGATACCCCCGATTTGTTGGAGGTACAGATTCAATCTTTCAAAGAGTTCTTCCAACTCGAAACCACGCCCGATAAGCGGAACATCGAAGGACTGTTCCGTGTATTCAAGGACAATTTTCCGATCACCGACACGCGGAACATCTTCGTGTTGGAGTTCTTGGATTATTTCATCGATCCGCCCCGCTACACCATCGACGAGTGTATGGAGCGTGGGCTTACGTATGCAGTACCCCTCAAGGCCAAGCTGCGTTTGAGTTGTAACGACGAAGAGCACGTCGATTTTCAAACCATTGTACAGGACGTGTTTCTGGGCAATATCCCTTACATGACCCCTCGCGGAACCTTCGTGATCAACGGAGCAGAGCGCGTCGTGGTTTCTCAATTGCACCGTTCACCCGGTGTTTTCTTCGGTCAGTCCATTCACCCGAACGGAACCAAGATCTATTCTGCCCGCGTGATCCCCTTCAAGGGCGCCTGGATGGAATTCGCAACCGACATCAACAACGTGATGTATGCGTACATCGATCGCAAGAAGAAATTCCCCGTAACCACCCTGTTGCGTTCAATCGGTTACGAAACCGATAAGGACATTCTGGAATTATTCGGAATGGCCGATGAGGTGAAAGCCGATAAGAAAGCATTGGGCAAACACGTCGGCAAGCGGTTGGCTGCCCGTGTGCTGCGTACCTGGGTAGAAGATTTCGTCGATGAGGATACCGGTGAGGTGGTTTCCATCGAGCGCAATGAAATCGTGATGGAGCGTGATACCGTTCTGGACGAAGCGGCCATCGAGACGATCTCCGAAATGGAAGTCAGCAGTGTGTTTATTCAGCGCGAAGATGTAGGTGGCGATTATGCCATCATCTACAACACCCTGAACAAGGATACCTCCAACAGCGAACTCGAGGCGGTTCAATTCATCTATCGCCAATTGCGCGGTGCGGATGCACCCGACAATGAAACCGCTCGCGGTATCATCGATAAATTGTTCTTTAGCGACAAGCGGTACGATCTCGGTGAAGTGGGTCGTTACAAGATCAACCGCAAGCTGAACATCGATCAGCCGCTGGAGAAAAAGACATTGACCAAAGAGGACATCATCCTCATCATCAAATACCTCGTCAGACTGACCAACGGTAAAGCCGAGATCGATGACATCGATCACCTGAGCAACCGTCGTGTTCGTACTGTAGGCGAGCAACTGTATGCGCAGTTCGGTGTCGGATTGGCCCGTATGGCCCGTACGATCCGTGAGCGGATGAACGTACGCGACAACGAGGTGTTTACACCGGTGGATTTGATCAATGCGCGGACCTTGTCTTCCGTGATCAACTCCTTCTTCGGTACTTCACAACTTTCTCAGTTCCTCGATCAGACCAACCCGCTTTCCGAGATCACGCACAAGCGTCGTATCTCCGCGCTCGGGCCAGGTGGTCTCAGTCGGGAACGCGCCGGATTCGAAGTACGTGACGTACACTATTCGCACTACGGCCGTCTCTGTACGATTGAAACACCGGAAGGTCCGAACATTGGATTGATCTCTACGCTCTGCGTACACGCCAAGATCAACGACATGGGCTTCATCGAAACGCCCTACCGCAAAGTGCACGAAGGAAAAGTGAACATGAAGGAACTTACCTTCCTCAGTGCGGAAGAAGAGGACCTGGCCAAGATCGCGCAGGCCAATACCCCGCTCGATGAGAAAGGTGTTTTCCAAACAGAAAAAGTAGTCAGCCGCGAAACCGGCGACTTCCCGATTCTCGATAAAAAAGACGTTGAGTTCATCGACGTAGCACCGAACCAGATCGTCGGACTCAGCGCTTCGCTGATCCCGTTCCTGGAGCACGACGATGCCAACCGCGCCCTGATGGGATCGAACATGCAACGTCAAGCCGTTCCGCTGTTGCGCCCGGATGTTCCCGTCGTTGGAACCGGTCTGGAAGGGAAAGCAGCCCGCGATGCACGTATCCAAATCCACTCGGAAGGAAATGGCGTAATCGAATTCGTGGATGCCAATGAGATCCACGTTCGGTACGATCGCGACGAAGCAGAAAAGATCGTCAGCTTCGAAGACGACCTGAAAATCTACAAGCTCACCAAGTTCATCAAGACCAACCAAGAAACCTGCATCAACTTGCGTCCGGCCGTTAAGAAAGGACAAAAAGTGAAGCGCGGCGATTTCCTTACCGAAGGATATGCTACGCAAAATGGCGAGTTGGCACTCGGTAAGAACCTGAAAGTGGCCTTTATGCCCTGGAAAGGTTACAACTTCGAGGATGCCATCGTGATCAGCGAACGCGTAGTAAAAGAAGATCTTTTTACATCGGTACACATCTCCGAGTACGAACTCGAAGTGCGCGATACCAAACTGGGTGAAGAAGAATTGACGCCCGATATCCCGAACGTTTCTGAAGAAGCCACCAAGGAACTCGATGAGAACGGAATCATCCGCATCGGGGCTCAGGTGAAAGAAGGAGACATCCTCATTGGTAAGATCACGCCGAAAGGAGAAAGTGATCCGACCCCCGAAGAGAAACTGCTTCGCGCCATCTTCGGTGACAAGGCCGGTGATGCCAAAGATGCATCGCTTAAAGCGCCGAACGGTGTAGAAGGAGTCGTGATCGGCAAGAAACTCTTCCAACGCGCCAAGAAAGACAAGAACGGAAAACTCCGCGAAAAAGCTGCCTTGGAGAAACTGGAGAAAATGCATGAGAAGAATGAGGACGATTTGAAAGACGTGCTCATTGAAAAACTCAGTAGCATCCTGAAAGATCAAGTATCGGCCGGTGTGAGTAACAACTTCGGTGAAGTACAGATCGCGAAAGGGGGCAAGTTCTCCGACAAGCAACTGCGCGGACTGGATATCGTCAATGTCAATCCGCTGGGATGGACCGGCGACAAAAAGACCGATGATCGCATCAACACCTTGTTGCACAATTACAACATCAAATTCAACGAAGAACTCGGACGTTACAAGCGCGAGAAGTTCAACATCAGCATCGGAGATGAACTCCCTGCCGGTGTGTTGAAACTCGCCAAGGTATATCTGGCCGTTAAGCGGAAATTGAAAGTAGGAGATAAGATGGCCGGTCGTCACGGAAACAAAGGAATCGTAGCCAAGATCGTTCGTCAGGAAGACATGCCTTTCTTGGAAGATGGAACTCCGGTTGATGTGGTCTTGAACCCATTGGGTGTACCAAGCCGTATGAACCTCGGACAGATCTATGAAACGATCCTGGGTTGGGCCGGACAAAAACTCGGACTGAAATTCTCCACGCCCATTTTCGATGGTGCCACCGTGGACGAGATCGCAGGGTATTGCCAGCAAGCCAACATCCCGATGTATGGACATACTTATCTCTATGATGGAGAAACCGGAGAGCGCTTCCACCAGAAAGCCACGGTGGGTGTGATCTACGTGATCAAACTACACCACATGGTGGATGATAAGATGCATGCTCGTTCGATCGGACCATACAGTCTCATCACGCAACAACCGTTGGGTGGTAAGGCGCAGTTCGGTGGACAACGTTTCGGGGAGATGGAAGTATGGGCACTCGAGGCCTATGGAGCTTCCAACATTCTCCAGGAATTGTTGACCATCAAATCGGATGACATCATCGGTCGTGCGAAGACGTACGAGGCAATCGTGAAGGGTGACAACGTGCCGCGTCCCGGCATTCCGGAGTCCTTCAACGTACTCGTGCATGAATTGCGCGGACTGGGATTGGATCTCAAGTTTGATTGATCCGTTTCGAAGTAAACAACCTTTAATTAGCATTCTAAATCGTCAATACGATCATGTCAATCCGCAAAGAAAATCGCCCCCGGGCCAGCTTCAGCAAGATCACCATCGGCTTGGCTTCGCCCGACAATATCCTGGAACGCAGTTTTGGGGAGATCCTCAAGCCTGAAACCATCAATTACCGCACCTACAAGCCGGAGCGGGATGGTCTGTTCTGCGAGCGCATCTTCGGTCCAGTAAAGGATTTCGAATGTGCCTGCGGCAAGTATAAGCGCATTCGCTACAAAGGCATCGTCTGTGACCGATGCGGGGTAGAAGTTACCGAGAAGAAAGTACGTCGTGAGCGCATGGGCCACATCAAACTGGTGGTGCCCGTTGTGCACATCTGGTATTTCAAATCCCTTCCGAATAAGATCGGTTATCTCCTCGGCGTAAGCTCCAAGAAATTGGAGACCATCGTTTACTACGAGCGTTTCGTGGTGATCCAACCCGGCATCCGTGCCGAGAAAGGTCAGAACATGGGCGACCTGCTGACAGAAGAAGAATACCTGGATATCCTGGACACCTTGCCCAAGGAGAATCAGTACCTGCCCGATGACGATCCGAATAAATTCATCGCCAAGATGGGTGCCGAGGCTGTACATGACCTGCTGGCTCGCATCGACCTCGATCAACTCTCCTTCGACCTGCGCAACGCAGCGGCAACCGAAACTTCCCAACAGCGCAAGGCAGATGCCTTGAAGCGTTTGAGCGTGGTAGAAGCGTTCCGTGACGCCAATACCCGCATCGCCAATCGTCCCGAGTGGATGGTGATGCAATACATTCCCGTCATTCCACCGGAACTGCGTCCGCTTGTTCCTTTGGATGGTGGTCGCTTTGCTTCGTCCGACCTCAACGACCTCTATCGCCGCGTCATCATTCGCAACAACCGTTTGAAGCGCTTGTTGGAGATCAAGGCTCCGGAGGTGATTTTGCGCAACGAAAAACGCATGCTGCAAGAAGCGGTAGATTCCTTGTTCGACAATAGCCGGAAGTCCAATGCCGTGAAGGCAGAAGGCGGACGGGCCCTGAAATCACTCAGTGATGTACTCAAGGGTAAGCAAGGACGTTTCCGTCAAAACCTGTTGGGTAAACGCGTTGACTACTCTGGTCGTTCGGTCATCGTGGTCGGTCCTGAATTGAAACTGCACGAGTGCGGTCTCCCCAAGGACATGGCCGCTGAATTGTTCAAGCCATTCATCATTCGTAAACTCATCGAGCGCGGTATTGTAAAGACCGTTAAATCGGCGCGCAAACTGGTTGATAAAAAAGAAGCGGTTATCTGGGATATCCTGGAAAACATCCTCAAAGGTCACCCGGTTATGCTCAACCGTGCCCCGACGCTCCACCGTCTTTCCATTCAGGCCTTCCAGCCTAAATTGATCGAAGGAAAAGCGATCCAATTACACCCGCTGGTTACCTCGGCGTTCAACGCCGACTTCGATGGTGACCAAATGGCCGTGCACGTACCGCTGGGCCATGCCGCTATCCTGGAAGCACAGTTGTTGATGCTGGCTTCACACAACATCCTCAATCCGCAGAACGGTACGCCGATCACCCTGCCTTCACAGGACATGGTGTTGGGACTCTACTACATCACCAAAGGAAAGAAGAATACCCCTGCCGAACCCGTCAAGGGCGAAGGCAAGGCCTTCTACTCTGCCGAGGAAGTGATCATTGCCTACAACGAAGGTTGCATTGATCTGCATGCCTGGATCAAAGTAAAAGGCAACATCCGCAATGCCGATGGCTTGCTCGAACATAAATTGATCGAGACCACGGTTGGTCGTGTACTGTTCAACCAGCACGTACCCGCTGAAGTCGGTTTTGTGAATGCGCTGCTCACTAAGAAAAATTTGCGCGAAATCATTGGTGACATCATCAAGATCACCAACGTACCGAAGACGGCCAAGTTCTTGGATGACATCAAACAACTTGGTTTCCGCACAGCCTTCCAGGGCGGTCTCTCCTTCAATATCAATGACCTGATCATCCCCGACACCAAAGAGGCCATGCTTGACAACGCCAAGGTGGAGGTCGACGAAGTATGGGATAGCTACAACATGGGATTGATCACCAACAACGAACGATACAACCAGATCGTTGACATCTGGAGCCGGGTAGATACCCGCATCACGGAAAGTTTGATCCGTGAACTCAGCAACGACCGTCAAGGATTCAACTCGGTATTCATGATGTTGGATTCTGGTGCCCGTGGATCGAAGCAGCAGATCAAGCAGCTGGCTGGTATCCGCGGACTCATGGCCAAGCCCCGCAAATCGGGATCTACGGGCAGTGAGATCATTGAGAACCCAATCCTTTCCAACTTCAAAGGCGGACTGAACGTATTGGATTACTTCATCTCTACCCACGGTGCTCGTAAAGGTCTCGCCGATACGGCCCTGAAAACCGCCGATGCCGGTTACCTGACTCGTCGTCTGGTAGACGTAGCGCAAGACGTGGTCATCACCGAGGTGGATTGTGGAACCCTGCGTGGCATTGCTACCACCGCATTGAAAGATAATGAGGACGTCATCGAGCCATTGAGCGACCGCATCATCGGACGTACTTCTCTTCACGATGTATTTGATCCAGTGAACGAAATGTTGTACGTATCGGCCGGTGATGAAATCACCGTTGACGTGGCCAAGCGTATTGAAGACGCCGGAATTGAAACGGTAGAGATCCGCTCCGTATTGACTTGTGAAAGCAAGCGCGGCGTGTGTTCGAAGTGCTATGGTAAGAATCTGGCTACCGGTGCCATGACGCAGCAAGGGGATGCCGTTGGCATCATCGCTGCACAGTCCATCGGTGAGCCGGGTACTCAGCTGACCTTGCGTACATTCCACGTGGGTGGTGTGGCTGGTTCTGCCTCGGTAGAATCGACCTTGGCTGCCAAGTTCGACGGAACCATCCAATTTGATGGGTTGCGTACCGTTACGGTCACCAGCAACGACGGAGTAAAATCTCAAGTGGTTATTGGACGTACCGGTGAAGTACGAATTGTAGATGTTAAGAATGATCGTCTGTTGATCACGAACAACATTCCATACGGCGCTACCTTGAATGTGAAGGATGGTCAGAATATTTCCAAAGGAGGTGTACTCTGTACATGGGATCCATTCAACAACGTGATCGTATCCGAGATCAACGGTACCATCAATTTCGATAATGTGATCGATGGCATTACCTATCGGGAAGAATCGGATGAGCAGACTGGACACCGCGAGAAAGTGGTGATCGAAACCCGCGACAAGACGAAGATCCCTTCGCTCTTAGTAGAAGGGAAAGAAAAGAAATCATACAACCTGCCTACGGGTAGCCACATCATGATTGATGCAGGCGATCAGGTACATGCCGGACAGGTACTCGTAAAGATTCCTCGTGTGCTCGGTAAACTGCGCGACATCACCGGTGGTCTCCCTCGTGTTACGGAACTCTTCGAAGCCCGTAACCCCAGCAACCCGGCCGTTGTTTCTGAGATCGACGGCGTGGTGGTCATGGGTAATATCAAGCGTGGTAACCGCGAAATCACGATCGAAGCGAAGGATGGTGTGCAGAAGAAATATCTGGTACCCCTTACCCGTCAGATCCTCGCACAAGATGGCGATTTCGTAAAAGCCGGAACGCCGATGAGTGATGGTCAGATCGCACCGTTCGATATTTTGTCGATCAAAGGTCCATTTGCTGTACAAGAGTACGTGGTGAATGAGATCCAGGAGGTTTACCGTTTACAAGGTGTGAAGATCAACGATAAGCACATTGAAGTGATCGTTCGTCAGATGATGCGTAAGGTCAACATCGTTGATCCAGGCGACACCCGCTTCTTGGAAGACGATCTGGTCGATAAGTTTGAATTCGTAGACGAGAATGACTACATCTTCGATAAAAAGGTAGTTACTGAAATCGGGGACAGCGCCAAGCTCCGTGCCGGTCAGATCGTGACCCTGCGTGAGGTTCGGGAGGAAAATTCCATCCTGCGCAGAAACGATCAGAAACCAGTCGAGTACCGCGACGCGAAACCAGCTACTTCAGCTCCCACCTTGTTGGGTATCACCAAGGCCTCCTTGGGTGTGCAAAGCTGGATCTCGGCTGCTTCGTTCCAGGAGACGACCAAGGTTCTCTCTTCGGCTGCCATCAACGGTAAAACCGATGATATGCTGGGTCTGAAAGAGAACGTCATCACCGGCCATCCGATCCCGGCTGGTACCGGACTGCGCGAATTCGACAAGGTGATCGTCGGCAGCAAGGAGGAATACGAATTGCTACAGACAACCCGCGAGGCGATGGTCTTCGACGAAGAGGAGTAATCGAAATAAATCTTCCTACAGAGCAGGCCCAGGCCTGCTCTTTTTTTTGCTGTTAACCCTATCACAAACCAGAAATTTATGAGCGATGATTCCCGATATCCTCATTAATTTGTAAAAAATATGTCACTATGAATCGTGGAATGCTTGTATGGAATGGACTATTGACGCTTGTTTGCGGATTTTTGTTGTATCAGAACTGGCCGGCCAAAGGGGCCAGTGCCGGTCCATTGTCCGCTCGGGCCAATTCCGCTCAATCTGATTTCCGGATGGCTTATTTCGAGATGGATTCCATTGCGGCACATTTTGACATGGTGAAGGAGCTCAAAGCAGAGATGACCAAGCGCGAAGACGCCATCAATGCCGAGTTGGAAGGTTTGGGAAAGAACATGCAGCAAAAACTCAGCTATTATCAACAGCAAGCCAATACGGGTGCGCTCAGTCAAGAACAAAGTGATGCAGCCAGCCGGGAAATGCGTACCCTGGACGACAACCTAAAGAGCCGTAAGCAAGCCCTCGAATCAGACTACAGTGATTATGTGTTGCGTCGTCAAAATGAGATCAAATCGAAGATTGAGGATTTCCTCAAAGAGTACAACCAGAAGTCGGCCTATACCTACATCGTTTCTTACGAGCCGGGGTTGTTCTATTACAAGGACTCCGCGTACAACATCACGCAAAATCTGATCGACGGACTAAACAGTCAATATACCTCACAGAAGAAATAATGTCTTCTTTTCGTCACTTCTTCCAAGAGTTACCCCGGTTGCGCGTGGCCGTGTTGGGGGATCTCATGTTGGATACCTATTTTTTTGGACAAGTAGATCGTGTATCCCCGGAGGCGCCGGTTCCAGTCGTTGCCCATCAACGTCAAGAGGAACGCATCGGGGGCGCTGGAAATGTGGCCTTGAATTTCAAATCGCTGGGCGCTGACGTTCAGCTAATTTCAATAGTAGGATCCGATGCGCCGGGACAAATCCTTCGAGATCTATTGACAGAGCAGGCCGTCGGTACGGATCTGCTTTTTGCTGACCCGAATCGTCCAACCACCCGAAAAACCAGGGTGCTGGATCGAAATAAACAATTGCTCAGGTTGGATCACGAGTCGGTTGCCGAGCTCTCTCCAGAAATGGAGACGCAGATCCTAGCTCAACTCACAAAATATTTAATTTCAGAGCGACCTCAATTGTTAGTCCTGGAGGATTACAACAAAGGGATGTTGACGCCCTCACTGATCGAGTCGGTGATTCGTACCTGTCGAAGCCTGAACATCGTAACGGCCGTCGATCCGAAGAAAAAAAACTTTTTCGCCTACCGCGGAGTAGACCTGTTTAAACCCAATTGGCGCGAGGTGGCCGACGCATTGAACGTAAGTGGGGATCCGAATCCATCTTTACTCGAACAGGTACACGGTCAATTGCATGAACGGCTGGACCACGCAGTTTCACTGATCACCCTGTCCGATAAGGGGATTTTCTATCAGACCGATTCGCATGCTGAATGGCTGAACGGGTTTAAACGAAATGTGGCTGACGTATCGGGTGCTGGCGATACCGTCATCGCGGTAGCCGCTGCTGCCTATGCATTGACCAAAGATGCCTCGATCATGGCGAAGCTGGCAAATTTGGCCGGGGGATTGGTCTGCGAGCAGGTGGGCACCTCACCCATCGATCGAGAGCGCTTAGAACAAGAATCCTCAAAACTCGGCTGGTGTTAGTCAGGCGCTGAGCATTCCCTTTTGGAATTCCTTTAATTTCGAATATTACCAGTATAGCCCCGCGCACCATGGACCATTCTCTTCGTAAGAAAATTGCTGTAGTAGTAGCCGGTGGTGTAGGAATGCGTATGGGGGCAGATCGGCCTAAACAGTTTTTGGCATTAGAAGGACAATCAATCCTGAACCGAACCCTCGAAACATTTTTATCCAGCTACCTCGACCTAGAAGTGGTGCTGGTTTTGCCTGATGAGCACATGGATTCAGGCGTTCAGCTTGTGCAGGGTCTACCGGGATCAAACCGTATCCGATTTGTAAAAGGAGGAGAGACGCGATTTCATTCCGTGCAAAACGGACTGGCAACCATAGATGCTTCCTCCATCATTTTTGTACACGATGCGGTACGCTGCCTACTCACCATCGATCTGATTCACCGATGTAATGATCAGGCCCTTCGTCAAGGGTCTGCCATCCCGGCCATTGTATCAAAGGACAGCATCCGTTGGTTAATCGATGGAAAAAGCAAGTCCATTCCCCGCCATCAGATTCGGTTGATCCAAACCCCACAGACTTTTCTTAGTGAGGTATTATTATCCGCTTATCAGGTAAAGCATCACCCTGATTTTACCGATGAAGCCAGTGTAGTGGAAGCCAGCGGTCAGCCCATCTATTTGATCAATGGGGAGGAGCGTAACATCAAGATCACTCACCCAGACGATCTGATCACAGCTGCGCAGTGGTTACGTGCCGATCAGTGATTTGCTTTGATCCAAGAGATCCATTTGGGCAGGCGATTGATGCGTAGCCAACCGTAATACTCTTCGGATGCTCCAAAACTCTCATAAAAGAAAGCCAGTGAGGGTACATCCGATCCTTCAAAATCAAGCGTCAGGTTTTGTCCGGCATGATCTCGAATGAATGCATCGATCAAGGCGTGGGAAGCGCCTAGCGTTTTACCGTCGGGGTGATTGCCGACCAACAGATAATAAGCACGATTCCCGTACATCAAAAACAGGGCAGAGGCCAGTAGTTTGTCTCCCGCAAGAATCCCGTATGCGCTCGCCTTACCAGCACCGATCCATTTATTTGCTAACGTCAAAAAATGTTCTTTCTGTTCATTCGGGAAATGACCGCGTGGCCCCAAGTAGCTTTCGGCCACTTCATATATTCGACATGGATCAATATTTCGGTCGATGATAAACCCCGCCTTGACAGATCGTGCCAGATTCCTTCGATGATTTTCTCGGTATGATGCTGCTAGCTTTTCATAAGGCGGGCTAAGATTCAGTAGATAATTTTTCCGGGTTTGAAGATGGAAATTCCCTGTAGTAGGAATTGAATTCGGGTTTAAAGTAATATCGATCCATTTGATTTGTTTGGGGATCGAATGCAAAAAGGATTGAAGCATATCCTCGTTCGGCATTTGTCCAAAGACGCCCAACTGAGGTATCAGAAAAGGCTGATAGAGATAGGCGACGCCCCATTTTTTTTTGATCGGTAAGGGTATGACAAATTCGTAGTCGCCCGCAATCAAGGCTTCCCATTGGGGAGTGAGTGCATCCAGGTAATCGTGCAGCGCGTAGGGACTTCCATTGGTGGCTGATTGTATGCAGGCATCCCAGCGTTCTACATCGACTTGATTTCGTTTGAGGTGTTGTATGGTCAAAACATTTACCACAATTCAATCTCCCGATTTATTCGATTGCTAGTTAAACGTTGCAGATCGATCTGAAACGACATTTTTTGTAAGAATCGATTTTTCGGACCTAAAATGGATCGCACATAATCCTGGTAAGGCCTGCTGTACACCAGGGGTATGAAAATTCGGATGGATCGATAAAACAAGGGGATTTCCAGTCCGGCTACATATAACCATCGACCGGTTTCGCTGGTTGCATTCCAGGTCGCTCCCGAGGTGCCGATGTCAGCAAATACCTGCAAGGGAATTCGAAAGGGAAGTACCTGAAGCGGATTTAAATTGTCCGGAATGGAGCTGCTTAAATTCAGCGCAAACAGCCAATCATCGCTTCTGCCCACTGGACTGGCCAAACGGTCTGTTCGGATTTTAAACGCACCATCTCGTTCCATGATCTGTTGGGAGGCAAATCCTTCATATGCAGACCGGCCGATAAAATAGTTGCTGTAGGTATAGTCTTCGCTACCAGTGGGAGCACCCATTTGCAGGTGATAGCGCACTTGACGATAGCGATCTTGTATGGTTTTGGATCCGGTATAAAAGAAGGCTCCTCCAAACATGCGCACATGTAATCCTCCTTTTTTGGGGTAATTAAAAAAATAATGACCCGTCAGCGTTGGACGAATAAATCGATCGCTCATCTCTGCTTTGGCTTCCCAGCGAAAAGGGTAGAGAACCCGGTCATTTTCCCAGACGTATCGGAGTTGAAACAATTGGCGGCGGTCGGTCTGAGTCTGGTAATAGTTGTTGAAGGTGGTGTCCACTCCTTGAACGAGCGTATCGCGTTGAAAGCGATAGCCGCTCTCCCCAAATGAAAATGCAGTGAATTGCAGGAATCGGTGTTGGCTAGATCGGGCATCTCTTTCGCGCCAAGTGAGTCGGATGCCGGGCGCCAGTTTGTTATAACGAAGTGTCAGGGTTTGTCCATTGGGCGCTGTAAATCGGTTGAATGAAAATTGGGCCACACTCAGACCCAGATCGATTCGTTTGAATGGTCCATTTGTTCGCCAGCGATGGTTGATAAAACCAATTCCATTGATATGTTTGGAGCGGGTGGCATAAAGTGGAATCGCCAGCCATTGAAGATCATTCAACGGCAGTTTCAAATTGGTGACGGCCAGACCGGTCATCAAACCATCCGCTTGATTGTAACCGGCGATCGGAAGCAAGGTGATCCGATTTTTGGTTGGATACGGATCCTTGTCATTCCAGCCGTTTATCAATTGCCATTTCCAGCCGCGAGCAGGCGCGGGTTGAAGCGGGCCTCGTTTATCCAGTAACTGAAAATAATGGCTAAGATCTGCCTGGCTATGCGCTTGGAACGTACTCAATAGATCCGACGGAGCCGGGTGCTTGAATTTCCATCGTTGGAAATAGTCCTGCATGGCTTGATCGAACTTCGGTTTGCCCAAGGTCTTTTCCATCAACTCCATCCATTGCGCTGTTTTCAGATAAGCGATCGCCGCATAGTTCATATTCGTGAATCGCTCGGAGGAGGTGTTGATCGGTTGATCTTTTCGTTCCTGGTAAAGGTGACTCAGCAATACATTCTCGGTGGGTTCAAGCAAGGAGCCGAGTCCTGTTCGCTCGTAATAACTATTCAGCCCTTCATCTAGCCAAGGATGATCCCGTTCGTTCGATCCAAGGGCTCCATAAAACCAATTGTGACCAATCTCGTGGATGATGACGGATCGAAGGTCTGACGTATCGGAGGTTGGATCGATCACCGAAAGCATAGGGTACTCCATGCCGCCGCCGGGGCCTTCGGCAGATTCAACCACAGAGATGGTCGGGTAGGGGTAGGCGCCAACCCGGTCGGAATAATATCGAAGGGCCTCTTTGGCATAATCGATCGAGTTTTTCCAAACTCGACCAGAGGATTGGGTGAAAAAATGCCAGATCTCTTTTGTGGATCCATCATTCAATTTGCACGTATCGTATCGGATCTGAAAGCCAGGGCTGGCAAACCAAGCAACGTCGTGTACGGAATCTGCTATGTAGTGCAGTGTTTTCAATGTGGAATCGGAGCGGGTAGTTATTCTATTGCCGGTTAATCCATTGATCATTCTCAGCTTGCTTTTCTCTGATGCATTCATCAACTCCCCTGTAGCAGCGACGATGTATTTTTTCGGGAGGGTGATAAAGAGTTCATATCGGCCGAACTCACTGTAGAATTCTCCTTGGTCTAGATAAGGCATGGGATGCCAACCTGCACGATCGTACACCGCGGGTTTTGGATACCATTGCGTGATTTGATAGGTTCCATTCTTCCCATGTCCGCTTCGCGAAAACACCTCCGGGAGTTGTACGAGAAAGGGGGTAAAGATCTCGACGGACTTTCCGGGTAGGAGGGGTTGGGGAAGA
>Ga0102921_1000218_pt1 | contig 19960 bp, 19 predicted proteins | sample Colrivmeta156802_FD_78205 | JGI IMG/M metagenome (GOLD analysis project Ga0102921, IMG submission 78205) | Estuarine microbial communities from the Columbia River estuary - metaG 1568-02 | ecosystem: Environmental > Aquatic > Marine > Intertidal zone > Estuary | place: USA: Columbia River...
CGTTTAAATAGGCTTTTTTTAAACAAATTTAAGGGTCTCCACTCCAAATTTATTTAGAAAATCTACTCCTTCATCGCTTGGCAAACCTTTGTACTCGGCATACGAATTTTTGAACCATACTTTCTTAATCCCCGAAGAAAAAATGAGTCTGGCGCAAGAGAGGCAGGGAGATAAGGTGAGGTATAAGGTTGCCCCTTCCAAGGTTGCTCCGTTTTTAACTGCATACAAAATGGCATTTTCTTCGGCATGCAACGCTAGTGAACAGCTATTCTTACTATCTCGGGGGCAGCCCACATTAGGAAATTCTTCATCGCAATTATGGGTGCCTGCCGGCGGACCATTATAGCCAATAGAAATGATACGGGTATCCTTAGTAAGAACTGCACCAACCTGAGCCTTTACGCAATGAGAGCGCTGGGCCAGGTCGGTGGCTAAGTTCATAAAAATGTTATCGAAACTTGGTTTGCTCAAGGTATAAAAGAATTAATGACCAGATGCCAAATTTTTATCAAAAGTAATTCCCTGAGCCTTTAAAATACCGCTCACTTTCCACGCATAAAAAGCTAAATAGGCAAAACAAGCAATACCTACAACATAGCTGTATTGAATACCTGTAAATTCTGATACGTACCCTTGTAACCAACTTACTATTCCACCACCCATAATCATCATAATTAAAAAGCTGCTTCCTTGGCTGGTATTTTTACCAAGTCCGCTAACAGCTAGCGTGAAAATACAAGGCCATAAGGTACTACAAAACAAGCCCACACTTGTAAATGCATACACACTCAGCATGCCGGTAGTGAGCATTCCTACACAGAGTGCCAAAATTCCCACTACAGAAAAAATAAACAACATACGAGCCGGATTCGCTTTACTTAAAATATCGGCAAATATTAAAACTAAAATAATAAGGCCATATACATAAAAAGGAGCTAAATCGTGTTTTGCGATGGCATTCACCAAAAGAAAAACACCAAAAGCTAAATAAGGTGCAACAAAGCGCAACACTTTTTGTAGGCTCAGGCTATCGGTAAATGCTTCCACAGCACCAGTCCAACGACCAATCATCATACTGGCCCAATACAAGGAAATATAGGGGGCAATATCTTTTATAGCAAAGCCTAAATCCTTTTCCATATACGCCGGAAAATTACTTACGGTAGAAACTTCTACACCAACGTATACAAAAATGGCAATCATGCCCAGTACCAATTGCGGATATTTTAAGGCAGAACCTTTTAACCCATCTTCGGTACTTTCTACCAAGGCTGGCTTATCTGGTATTGATGAAAATTTAAGGAATAAAGCCACCAGTAAAAATGCAGCACCTAATACTAAATATGGAATTTTAACACTCTCTATACTAATATTGGTTGTAGTGCTTGTACTAGCTCCAAAAATGGCAAAACTCACAATTAAAGGGCCAATGGTGGTTCCAAAATTATTAATACCACCTGCTAAGGTTAAACGCTGAGAGCCTGTTGTAATAGGCCCCATAGCAATGGCTAATGGATTGGCAACGGTTTGTTGAAGTGAAAATCCCAATCCAACTATAAATAAACCCGAAAGCATGAGTGGAAATGAACCTAGATTTGCTGCTGGATAAAACAATAAGGTACCGAAAGCTGAAATAACAAGACCCAAAGCTAATCCATTTTTATAGCCTATGGTATTAATTACATCTTTCTTGAGTAGCATCGAAATGCCCATATAAATTAAAGAACCTACGGTATAGGCAATATAAAAGGCTAAAGAAACTAACTGACTTTGACTTTGCGTTAAATCAAAAGCTTGTCTGAATACCGGGATTAAAATATCGTTGCTTGCGGCAACAAAGCCCCAGAAGAAAAAAACGGTTACTAAGGGTATAAATTGACCCCATTTGGTATGTGAATTTGGTTCCATAATGTTGTATAATATTAATTTGGGTTTATTGGTTTAGTATAGCTAACATACTTATTTTTTTTTTAACAGCGTATTTTTAACAAAAGTGTGAAAGCTTTGTAGTGTTTTTAGCACATAAAATCGGATATTAGCATAAGGAGGAAGACGATGGAAATTATACTTTCAGGGATAGGCATGGGCATTGTACTGTCTTTTTTAACAGGACCGGTATTTTTTGCCCTCATTAAAACCAGTATAGAAAAAGGCTTTTATGCCGGTATAGCTTTAGCGGCTGGGGTAGTTTTAAGCGATGGTATTTTTGTGGCTTTAAGTTTGTTTGGCTCTAGTTATATAACCAAGGGAAGTGCCTATCTAGAGTATATTGGCTATGCAGGTGCGGTTATTTTATTGAGTATTGGAATTTTTTACCTTCTTAAAAAGGTGAAGTTAGAATTCGAAGAAAATACTTCTAAGACAAAAAAACTAGGTTATTTCCTCAAAGGCTTTGCCATGTGCATTTTTAATCCATCCTTATTATTGTACTGGATTAGTGTAACCAGTGGCGTAATTTCTGTAGCCGGAGGCTATAACCCCAATATTATTGTACCATTTTTTACAGCCATTTTAATTACCCAATTCAGCTTAGATGCACTAAAGGCCTACTTTGCCAATAAACTGCGCAAGCGTATTACGGTGCATAATTTAGTTGTATTGAACCGAGTGGCTGGTACCCTACTGATTATTTTTGCTGCGAAATTGATTTACAGCTTGGTGGTAAACCATTCGCCACTCTAGTAGGCCCGTTGGTTGTTACCTTCTACCCAATTCATGAAGGCCTGATTGACTACTTTATTTCCTCCTGGAGTAGGATAATTACCCGAAAAATACCAATCGCCTAAATGATTTGGGCAGGCTGCATGTAAGTTTTCTAATTTCTGATAAATAACCTCTACCTGAGCGTTAATGCCCGCTGGAGTAACAATCTTAGCAATTCGACCGGAAATTTCTTCATCGGTAAAGTGAGCATATAAAGCCTGCACTAAGTTTTTCTCTTTCATGCTGCCTGTAGCCTTAGCTTTTAAACAGGCCTGATAAGTATCCTGTATTAAGTGCTCTTTGCCCTGCTCTTTTAATAGAGAAATCATCGCCTCAAAGGCAACAAATTCGCCCATTTTAGACATATCGATACCATAACAATCGGGGTAGCGAATTTGAGGGGCCGAAGAAACTACCATAATTTTTTTAGGTTGTAACCGATCTAAAATTCTTAAAATGCTTTGTTTTAAGGTAGTTCCCCGCACAATAGAATCGTCTAATACCACTAAAGTATCTTGACCTGTCTTAATCAGTCCGTAGGTGGTATCGTACACGTGGGCCACCATATCACCCCTATCGGCATCTTGCGTAATAAAGGTGCGTAATTTGGCGTCTTTGAGTGCAATTTTCTCCACCCTTGGCGCCATTTTAAGCACCGCTTCTAACTCGGCATCGGTAATTTTATCGGCACGGTTTAACAATTTACTTTTTTGCACCTGTTTTATATGCTTATGAATACCTTCTACCAAACCATAAAAGGCTACTTCGGCGGTATTAGGAATAAAGGAAAATACGGTATTTTCTAAATCGTTGTTTACTGCCGATAAAATTTGTGGGCATAGTAAGCGCCCCAATTGCTTGCGTTCGCGATATATATCGGCATCGCTGCCTCTCGAGAAATAGATACGCTCAAAAGAGCATGATTTTTGTTCAACGGGTTGGCTAAATTGTTCTTCGCTAATGCGTCCGTCTTTTTTGGAAATAAGCGCATGGCCGGGCTTTATTTCTTTAACAGAACCAATTGGCACATTAAAAGCGGTTTGTATAGCTGGGCGCTCAGAAGCAACTACCAGTACTTCGTCATCGGCATAATAAAAGGCTGGGCGAATGCCCGCCGGATCACGCATTACAAATGCATCTCCATGGCCAATAATCCCCGAAATGGTATACCCTCCGTCCCAGGTTTTTGCCGAACGACGTAGTATATTGGCAACATCCAATTCATCGGCAATTTTATGGGTAATTTCTACATTACTTAGTCCTTTGGCATTGTAGCTATCAAAAATTTCTTGATTTTCTACGTCTAAAAAGTGGCCTATTTTTTCCAATACCGTTACGGTATCTGCTTTTTCTTTGGGGTGCTGACCAAGTTCATATAGTTGCTCCAATAATTCGTCAACGTTGGTCATGTTAAAATTGCCACAAATAACCAAATTACGGGTCATCCAATTGTTTTGGCGTAAAAATGGATGGCAACTTTCGATGCTATTTTTTCCGTGGGTACCGTAGCGCAAATGGCCCACGAGTACTTCGCCCGTAAAACTTATATTTTCTTTTAACCAATTAGCATCGGCTAAAAGCTCGGGGGTGTTTTCCTGAACGTCTACAAATTTCTTTTGTACGTATTCAAAAATATCGGAAACCGCTTTTGAACCCATGGCTCTGTGCCTGCTGATGTAACGGGTACCGGGCTTCATGTCTAATTTAATAGTAGCAATTCCAGCGCCATCTTGGCCGCGGTTATGCTGTTTTTCCATTAATAAGTAGAGTTTATTGAGGCCGTAGAAAGGCGTACCGTATTTTTCTTGGTAATAAGATAGCGGTTTTAACAATCGGATGAGGGCAATGCCGCACTCGTGTTTTATTGGTTCGCTCATGGTGTTGGATGAGCTAACAAAAATAATGATTTAATTGAATAAAGCATGTTAATTCTACAACTTCTCTCCGTGTTGACTCAAATCTAGGCCTTCTAGTTCATCGCTTGCACTAACACGAAGTGGACTAATGATATCGGTTAGTTTTAATAAGGCCATAGAACCTAGAAAAGCAAAAACAGATACGCCAACTAATGCCAAACTTTGCACAATAAATAAATGTGTTTCGCCAAAAAGCAAACCGTTACCCGTGGTATTGGCTCCATTTACTGCAGTGTGGGCAAATACGCCAGTAAGCAACATACCTACCATACCGCCTACGCCGTGGCAGGGAAATACATCCAAGGTATCGTCTAGGCCGGTGCGGCTACGCCAATCAACCAAAATATTACTCACCAAGGCGGCAACTACACCAATTATTAAGGAGTGTGGAATGCTTACAAAACCGGCTGCGGGGGTAATGGCTACCAAGCCCACTACTGCAGCAATGCAGGTTCCCATAGCCGAAGGTTTGCGGCCTTTCCAAGCATCGTAGAAAATCCAACTCAAAGCTGCTGCCGAAGAGGCTGTCATGGTGGTAGCCATGGCCGTAACAGCTAAGGTAGATGCACCAAAGGCCGAGCCGGCATTAAAGCCATACCAACCAAACCACAATAAGCCGGTACCCAACAATACGTAGGTTATACGGGCTGGAGTATGCGATACTTCGTTACGTTTTTTTAGATATAGGGCCGAAGCCAATGCTGCCCAACCTGCCGACATGTGAACCACAGTTCCGCCGGCAAAATCTAATACACCTAATTTAAATAATACGCCATCGGGGTGCCAAGTGGCATGGGCCAAAGGGGCATAAATGAAGATGAAAAACAAACAAATAAATAAAGTATAAGAAATAAAACGAATGCGCTCTGCAAAAGCTCCGGTAATGAGCGCAGGTGTAATAATGGCAAATTTTAACTGATACATGGCAAACAATAAAAATGGAATGGTAGGCGCCAATTTCCATGGCTGTCCATCTATTACACCATTCATCATAAAGTAGGTACTTGGATTGCCAATAAAACCGCCAATACTTTCACCAAAAGCTAAGCTAAAACCAAATACTACCCACATAACTGTAATGAGTACCATGCAAATAAAACTTTGTAGCATGGTTGATATGACATTCTTTTTATTCACCATTCCGCCATAAAAGAAAGCCAAACCTGGAGTCATGATTAACACCAAAGCGGTGGCTGTTAACATCCAAGCGGTATCGGCAGTGTTAATAGATGTATGTATTGCTAGTGCCTTGGGTATGGAGGGAAAGCAAAAAGCCAATACAACAACAAGAAATAGAAAAATAAAGGGAAATTTGGATAAATTTTTTGCCATTTTTAGATATTTTGAACGAAATAGCTATAAATATCTAATTTTTAACTCAAAATCTTAAAATTGATTACTAACATTTACCAAAAATGTGAATAAATGAAGAAAATTTTAGATTAAAAACTATTTAAGACCAAATATTTTTGAGTTTTAGGTGTATTTTTTCACCAAAAAATAGTTTTGTGCTCTTTTCAAAGGAAGAAGTATAATCAGAAACAAAAAATTGATGTTTTTTTGCTTCAACTTTGCTCAATAAATTTAATTCGGCTAGTTTTTTCTGAACAGATTGGGCTACAATTGCTGCAGAATTAATAATTGTTACCTTTTCGTGATAAAATTCTTCAATTTCTGCTTGAATGAGGGGATAATGGGTGCATGCCAAAATCAAACTATCTATATTTTTTAATTTTGGAGAAGATAAGTAGGAATGGATGACCGTTTTACTAATGGTATTGCTAAAAAAGCCTTCCTCTATCATGGGTGCCAAAAGTGGCGTAGCCAAAGATTTCACTTCAATGCCAGGCCGAGCTAATTTTAGTTTTTTAGCGTACAAATCTGAGTTGATGGTGGCTTTGGTACCAATTACACCCACACACTTTAACTGCTTTTCTGCGGCCACAAAGTCAACCACTGGATCAATTACATTAAGCACCGGTATTTTATCGCCTATAAATTCTACCAAATCGTGGTAAGCCAATGATGAAGCGGTATTGCAAGCAATCACAATCATTTTACACTGCTTATCGAGCAAAAATTGAGCAATTTTTAAGCTGAAGTATTTAATGGCTTCCGGCGATTTATCGCCATAAGGTAAATGGGCAGTATCGCCAAAATAAATCAACTCTTCATTAGGCAATACCTTATGAATAGCACTGGCAACAGTTAAACCGCCAATGCCCGAATCGAAAATACCTATGGGGAGTTTTGCGCTCATATAAACAAAAATGCGAAGTCAACTTGAATTTATTGACTTCGCATTCATTTAATTTTTTAAGATCCTTATTTTTTCTTTGCTGGAGCAGCTGGTGCTTTTGCAGGAGCTGCAGCAGGGGCTACAGGTGCAGGAGCAGCTGCGGCTGCGGTAGCAGCAGCTAATTTAGCTTTTACTACTTCAATAATATCGTCGCCACCATCGAAGTAAACTACGCCTGGTTGAGATACATCAAATACATATGCGTAACCTTTTTCTTTAGCTACTGCTTTTACTGCTTTTTCAGCTTTTTCAAATACCGGCTGGTACATTTCAGAGCGTTTGGCATTTAGCTCTTCTTGAGCTTTTTGCTCGGTATCCGTAATACGCTTTTCCATATCTTGGATTTCTTTACCCAAGGTTTCCAACTCTTTACCTAAAGTTTCTTTGTTTGCTTCGCTCAAAGATTTGTATTTCTCTTGGTAGCTCACAATTTTTTTCTGACGTTCAGCATCCATTTGCTCTAAAGCACTTTGTTTTGCTTTCGCATAGGTTTGGAAAGCTGCATCGGCAACCTTCATTTCGGGCATTGATTGCAATAAATCGCTAGAATTGATATGACCAAACTTTTGTTGGGCTTGTGCACTCAACACTAAAAAGCCTAATACGAAAGACAAGGCAGCTATTTTAATTGATTTTTTCATGTTATTGTTGTTCATGTTATTGGTTTACGATGTTACTAAAGTTTTTATTATTTCGCAAATGTTCCGGGTTTATATCCTAAACGAGTAATTACCTCGTTGCTTCTATCTAACCGGGCATTGGCATAAAGCATGGTTATATCACTCCCTTTATCAAACACTACATCTAACTGCTGATCTTCGGCCAAGGCTTGCACGGCTTTGGCTACCCGTTCTTGTATGGGTTTAATTAAGCGACTTCTTTGTTGAAACAATTCGCCTTCGAAGCCAAATTTTTGGCGTTGAAACTCTTTTGCTTGTTTTTCTTTTTCTACAATTTCTGCTTCGCGACGTTTACGCATATCGTCGGTAAGTAATACCTGATCTGCCTGATAGGCTTTATACAGCTTTTCAATATCGGCAAATTTTGCATCTACTTCTTTTTGCCATTGGTCTGAAAGGGCATCTAATTGTTTTTGCGCCGAATTGTATTCGGGAATGTGTTTTAAGATGTATTCGCTATCTACGTACACAAAGCGTTGAGCCATGCTGCTTACAACAGCAGCACAAACAAGAATGATAGTAAGCGTTAATTTTTTCATGCCTTGTTAATTAAAAACCTCCACCCATTTGTTGGGCAATACTAAAGTGGAATTGTCCTTTGTTGGCTGCCGATATTCCCGGAATGGAATCAAAACCATAACCATAATCTAAACCAAGTAAACCAAAAATAGGTAAGAATATACGGGCTCCAAAACCAGCCGAACGGCGTACGTTAAATGGAGAGAATTGCTTGAAATTGTTCCAGGTATTTCCTCCCTCGGCAAAGGCCAAAACAAACACTGTGGCTTGCTGGCTTAGAGTAATGGGATGACGAAGCTCTAACACATATTTATTGTAGATAGGGCTACCAGAACCTTGTGCGATTTGCGGATTAGATCCCACTGGGATAACGGAATTATTTTGATACCCTCTCATACCAATAATTTCTGAGCCTTGTAGAAAATCAAATCCTTGCATACCATCTCCTCCTAATTTAAAGCGCTCAAACGGTGATTGACCTACGGCTTGGTTGTAAGAACCTAAGAAACCAAACTGTGCTTGTGCTTTCAAAATTAGTTTTCCATAAATGCGTTGGTACCATTGTGCATCAAATTTCCATTTGTGGTATTCTACATATCGGTAACGCTCTTGATCGGTAGCCGTTACATAATTAATTTTATTAAATAACGAATATGGCGGGGTTAATTGTACCGTAAAACGCAAGTGTGATCCAGAGGTTGGGTAAATCGGTGCATCTACAGAGTTACGTGAAAACTGTTGCGTTAAGTTAAAATTATAGGATTTACCATTAGAGAACAAAAAACGATCGGCATAGTTTCTTAAAACATATTGTTGCAAATTAATAGAACTTACCAATTGAAAATAATCGTCGGGCCATTTTAAGCGCTGGCCCAAGCTAAAGGTAATTCCATTCATTCTAATTTTTTGCAAGTTCGGATCTGCTCCCGAAAGTCCGTTTGATTGCAATGAAGTAAAGGCGCTAATACCAAAATTGACTGGTTTTTTACCACCCAACCAAGGCTCTGAGAAAGAGAAACTGTAAGATTGATAAAATTTACCATTGGTTTGCCCACGTATACTCAGTTTCTGCCCATCGCCCTTCGGAAGTGGTGTCCAAGCTTTTCCATTAAAGATATTACGAGCCGAGAAGTTATTAAAGGTTAATCCCAATGTGCCTATAATACGGCCGCCACCAAAACCACCCGATAACTCTATTTGATCGGAAGGTTTCTCCGATACGGTATATTCAATGTCTACTGTTCCATCGGCAGGGTTAGGAATAGGCTTTACATCTGTTTTTTGCTCATCAAAATTACCCAATTGTGCAATTTCACGAGTAGTTCTTATAACCGCTTCTTTGGAGAACTTTTGTCCCGGCTTGGTACGTATTTCTCTTAAAACCACCCGGTCGTTGGTAATGTCGTTACCTTTTAAGCTTACCTTACTAATGGTGTATTGCGGACCCTCGTATACTCTAAACTCAATATCAATCGTATCTTGATGGACTTTTGTTTGCACAGGATCTACATTAAAAGTTAAGTATCCATCATTTAAATATAAAGCCGATACATCATCGCCATTAGCGCTGCCGGTGAGTTTTTTATCGAGTTTTTCTTCGCTAAAAATTTCACCTTTTTTAATAGAAAGCACTTTTTGCAATATATCAGCAGAGTATTTTGCATTACCAGACCAACTAAGATCACCAAAATAGTATTTTGAGCCCTCGTATATGTTTAAGAAAATTTCGATGGACTTACCATCAAACTTGGCAATAGAATCTCTAAGCAATCTGGCATCGCGGTATCCTCTCTCTTGCAATTTAGAGAGTAATTTTTCTTTGTCTGATTCAAATTTTTCGGCGGTAAATTTACCGGTACCCAATAATTTATAAAAGGCCTGCTGTTTAGTTTTCTTCAGCATCTTACGAATCTGGTAATCAGTAAATACCGTATTTCCTTCAATAGAAATGTGGTGCACCTTTACCTTATTGTGCTTATTTACCTTCACTTTCAAAATTACAGAATTAGCTTCTACCGTATCTTTTTGCTGTTTATAAGCTACTTCGGTATACAAATACCCCTTTTCGGTAAAATGCTTTTTTATGATAGAACTTACGGTATTGTATAAATTATCGTTTATAATTTTACCATTCTTGTCTTTAATCTTATCCTGAATATCATCAATTTCGCCCTTTTTAAGGCCTGTTAACTCAAATTTGCTTACACGTGGGCGTTCTATAATTTCAATTTCAAAAAATACACTATCTCCTCTTATATCCGATATATTCAATTTTACATCATCCAAAAGGCCTTGATCCCACAAGTTTTTTACTGCATTTGCAGTAGCATCGCCAGGTACCAACACTTTTTCGCCAACAGTTAATTTAGAAATGGTAACCAGCACACCTGCATCGAGGTACTGTGCGCCTTTTACGGTAGTTCCGCCTACAATGTATTCTTTTGGTTCTAGATAGCTAACGCCGCTTGATGAATTACGGGATATGGTCGGTTGCTTGGTGCGTCCAAACTGACCAAAAGCCCATAAGCCGTTAAACAATAATAAAAGTGTAAAAAGTATGCGATTCATCTCGTGGAATTAAGGCGCTAAATTAGCTTAAACCTTTGTTAAAAATTGTTAAAAATTGATTTTTTTGCACTATTCACTAATTTTTCCAAATCTACGTTCTCGTTTTTGAAAATCAAGAATAGCTTCATGCAAATCTGAACGGCGAAAATCGGGCCATAATTTAGGGGTAAAATAAAGCTCAGTATAAGCCAATTGCCACATCATAAAATTGCTTAAACGCAGTTCGCCACTGGTGCGAATCATCAATTCCGGATCGGGCAAGCCGATGGTGGTTAAGTGATTGCTCAGCAACTGTTCATCAATATCTTCGGGTGCTAATTCGCCAGCTTGTACTTTTTTAGCTACGGTTTTTAAGGCTTCTGTAAGCTCCCAGCGTGAGCTGTAACTTAAGGCAAGCGTAAGCGTACATCTCGTATTCGCACTAGTTTTTTCCATCGCTTCCATCAATTCCTGATAACAAGCAGCTGGCAAAGAAGTTAAATCGCCAATGGCATTAAGACGAATTTGGTTCTTCATGAGGGTGGCCGTTTCTTTGGTAATTGTTTTCACCAAAATCTCCATTAAAGCGTTTACCTCTTGTTGGGGTCGGTTCCAGTTTTCGGTAGAAAATGCATAAAGAGTAAGGTATTTTAAACCTAACTCCACCGCACCTTCTACGGTATCTTTTACCGCTTTTACTCCATTTTGATGACCGAATACCCGCAATTTACCTTGTTCTTTTGCCCACCGGCCGTTGCCATCCATAATAATGGCGATGTGTTGTGGTAAATGCTGTAAATTTATTTCTGTTGGAATAGCCATGTGTTAAATTAATTGCCTACAACCGGACATTTTCGGCTTACAAAGGTATAAGTTAAGCTTAAGCCCGCAAACATATAGGTGAATCTTTCAGTATATTTAATAACAGGTTTACGGTAGCCGATTTCGGTATTTAAGTTCCAAGTGCTCTTAATATTGTATTTTAAACCAACACCGTATGGTATGGTAAAATTTTTATGAGATTTTGTAGGATCAGAATCATTTATATCAACAAATCCTATCCCACTAAATAAAAATGGACTAATACGGGTTCGACTACTACCGGCTAAATAATGCAAAAAATTAAATTCTACCTGTAAAGAGAGCTCTGATATTGGGTTTAATATTCGCTTCTGCGTTTGTAGATAGTTTAGCTTAGCAGACCAATAGGGGTCGAAATTGCGTTTAATTTGTGCGCCAACAGCAAGGTCCTTAAACTGGGTAATGTTTGTTAGGCTTGGATCGCCCAAATACCCCGAAGCACCCAGAAAGCCTCCTACCTCCCAAGTTTGTGCACGTAGTTGGAGTGCACAAATGTGTACTAAAAAAATAAGTGCGAATCGTTTGATCATTAATAATTCCGTGTATCAATACCCCAAAGCAATTTATTTCTTAAGGTTTCGAGGTAATTTTCTTGATGTAAACGAATCAAATTTATTTCAAAAGGGGCTTTCTTTACTACTGTTTTTACCGAGGTATCTACTACTTCGGTTCTAGAATCGCAAGATAGGCGATATTTAGAGCTTCTTCCTTCAATCTCAAAAGACAATTCGTTGCTATCTGATAAAACAATGGGGCGCACATTTAAATTATGTGGCGCAATGGGAGTTACCACGATATTGCCCGAACTAGGCATTACAATAGGACCACCACAACTTAACGAATACGCTGTAGAACCTGTTGGCGTAGCCACAATAAGGCCATCGGCCCAGTAAGAGTTCAAAAATTCGTTGTTTAAATATGCATGAATGATAATCATGGCCGACGTATCTCGTTTATGAAACGTAATATCGTTGAGGGCAAAATTATCGGCACCAAATGGGTTAAATGCTGATTCAATACACAATAAGGAACGTTTGTCCAACGTATATTGCTTATGCAAAAGGCTTTCAATGGCCTCGTCTATAGCATCTTTATTTATACTTGCCAAAAAGCCCAAACGGCCAAAATTAATTCCCAAAACAGGAATATTAGAATCTCTAATGAGGGTAACGGTATCCAACAAAGTACCATCTCCGCCTAAGCTAAACATAATATCTACCTTGCCGCTTAAATCATCTCCTGCCGAAAAAGTATCGGGAACCTTTGGCAAAGAAACCTGATCCTGAATAAATTCATGAAATTTATCATACACCACTACATCTATACCTTTTTTAATCAAAGAATCGAATAAATGTTGTAGAAAAGGAACTACACGTGTATTAAATCGACGTCCGTAAATTGCAACTTTCATACCTATGCTGTTTTATTGACCTCTACCATTCTTTAATATTGTATAATATATGGAAGTACCATATCTAAAGTTCCTCCAATTGTTTAAAACCTGATGTAAGATATGCGTATCAGGCATTAAGATTAAATAATAAAATGATTCATTCTTAACGTAACCTCTAACCTAGTGGTATACCGAATGATGTTTGCTACCATTAGTTGGAGGCAATTCGGGTTAAAAATGAATTTAAATATGCGTTAAACTGTGCCGGGTGCTCCATCATGGGAGCATGTCCACATTTATCTATCCAATTTAATTCAGAATCGGGTAACAGTTGATTAAACTCTACGGCTACTTCTGGTGGAGTTACAATATCGTTTTTACCCCAAATTAAACAAACCGGAACGGTAATGTGTTTTAATTCTTTGGCCATATTATGCCGAATAGCTGATTTAGCCATGGCTAAAATGCGAATAACTTTATGCCGATCATTAACCGTGGCGTACACCTCGTCTACCAATTCTTTAGTGGCTGTAGCCGGATTATAAAAGGTTAACTCAACTTTTTCTTTAATAAACTCGTAGTTTTCACGTTTGGGGAAGGTACCACCAAATGCATTTTCATACAAACCAGAACTACCGGCCAATACCAGGGCTTTTACCTTGGCGGTATGCTTTGTGGTAAAAATTAAGCCCACATGCCCACCTAAAGAATTACCCAATAAAATAGTTTGATCTATCTGCTTAAACTTCATAAATCTGTTTAAGAATTTAGATAGCGTTTTTACGCCAGTGGTTAGCAATGGCAAGTCGTAAATAGGCAACATGGGGATAATAACCCGATATCGGCCTTTAAATTCGTTGATCACGGCCTCCCAATTACTCAGCGCACCCATTAAGCCATGAAGCAAAATGAGCACTTCGCCTTCGCCTTCTTCTACGTATTTAAACCCTTTTTCTTCTTTAACTGTAAATTGCATGTACGTTCTTGTTGATGTGTTGGCTTAACCAAAATTTACCCAATAATACTAAAAATTAATGTTCGAACACGAGGGATGCTACTCATTTAATAATTGTTTAACCAGTTCAGAAATCAATTTTCCATCAGCTTGGCCGGCTAGTGCTTTCGTGGCAAGACCCATAACCTTACCCATATCTTGCATACCACTTGCTCCACTTTGGTTAATAAGATTGCGTATAATAGCCGCAACCTCTTCTTCAGCTAGTGCTTTTGGCAAATAGGCTTCTATAACCGCAATTTCTTCGGCCTCTATTTGAAACAAATCGGGTCTGTTTTGTTCTTGGTAAATAGCTGCCGATTCTTTGCGTTGCTTCACCAATTTTTGCAAAACTTTCAATTCGGTTGCCTCATCTAATTGCTGAGCGGCTCCTTTTTCTGTTTTGGCCACGAGCAAAGCAGATTTAATAGCCCTTAGTCCGCGAAGACCGGCCTCATTTTTAGCCAACATGGCGGTTTTAATATCCTGATCAATACTAGCTTGTAAACTCATATGCTTTTATTTTTTTAGTAAATGGCTGGTGTTGGCTTGAGCGGTTGGCATAATCACCAAATCGTTTATGGTTACATGTGCAGGGCGACTTACCGCAAACCAAATTGCTTCTGCAATATCTTGTGCAACTAAGGGATCAAATCCATCGTATACTTTTTTAGCACGCTCTATATCGCCTTTAAAACGAACGGCCGAAAATTCTGTTTCAACCGCTCCTGGATGAATGCCTGTAACACGAATTCCATGAGGCAATAAATCTATACGCATGGCTTTGTTTAAGGAATCAACCGCATGTTTAGTAGCGCAATATACATTACCATTGGCATAGGTTTCTTTGCCGGCAATAGAGCCAATGTTTATAATGTGTCCGGTTTTACGAGCAACCATCCACTCTGAAACTAAGCGACTTACATACAACAAGCCCTTTACATTGGTATCAATCATGGTATCCCAATCGTCCAGATTGGCTTCATGAAAAGCATCTAATCCTTGGCTTAAACCAGCATTGTTAACCAATACATCAATGTTTTGCCATTCTGCAGGGAGTGCATTCAATTGCGCACTCACTTCGGCTCGGTTGCGTACATCTAATGCAAAAGTATGCACACGAACGCCGTACTGTGCTTGCAATTCGGTGGCTAGTGTTTCCAAACGATCTAATCTACGGGCAGCCAAAAGCAGATTGTAGCCGTTTTGAGCTAATATGCTAGCGGTAGCGGCACCAATGCCGGCACTTGCTCCGGTAATAAAGGCTATTTTAGGCATAATTTTGTTGGATGTTGAGGCACCATGTTTAAATCCTTATTCGAAATATAAACTGAATTGAAAATTGCGTAAAAATAATTTCTCTAAAGGTGTATTGTAGGCGTTGGGGGTGGCAGCATTAGCAAGTACATTTTTTACCGATTGCGACCATTTAATTTCGGGTGATAATTTGAAAAATTCGAAATAAAAATCGAACCCTATTCCAGCTTCATACCACAAAATATTCCGGTTAGTTTTCACCAACTTATCCAGGTCTCCAAAATTATCATCGTTTAGTTTCTTTTTAGAGATAATATCAATGGAATACTTTAAGCCACCCAAGACATAGGCTCTGAAATTTCGTCTTCGGTCTGATTTTAATTTAAAACCCAAGGGTAAATCAAGCGTTGCCGATTGAACAGTTTTACGAATATTATAAGAAGTAACTGTATAAGTGTAATCAATATATCGATCGGCAAAAACTAAAGCCGGCGTGGCTCTGAAATTCACGTGATTCCCCAAACGCACATCGGTAATAAAACCCAAGCCAAAACCCGAAGATAGAGAAGAACTAATACTCTCCAATGAAAGGGTAGCAGCAGGCGTCGTAGTAAGATAATTAGCTTGCCAACTAGGAGCTTTATAAAGCTTAAAATCAGAATTTACGTATTGAAAGCTGAAGCCAAAATGTATGTCCTCATCATCTACACCGCCACCCCAATTTTCTTGAGCATAGCTGGGATGGCTTAAAAACATCAGCAAGAAATAGATGCAGATAAGTTTACGCATGCTTTACACCGGTATAAATAGAACAAATACCAAACGCCAATGGCCGACATTTAGCTTCTTTAAAACCTACACTTTCCATTTTAGTTACAAATTCGGGACCATCTGGAAAGGCGGCTACCGATTCGGGCAAATAGGCATAGGCACTCGTATCTTTAGAAAAAAGTTTACCAATACTAGGCGTTACATAGTGAAAATAAAAGTGGTACAATTGCTTTATTGGGAAAGCTTTGGGTTTTGAAAACTCCAAAACCACAGCTTTACCCCCCGGTTTTAACACTCGGTACATATCGCTTAAGCCAGCCGATAGGTTTTCGAAATTACGCACCCCGTAGGCAACGGTAACGGCATCAAAACTGGCTTCTTCGAAATTTAATTTTTCTGAATCGCCTAATTGCACTTCAAATTCTGCTGATAACCCTCTTTTTACTATTTTCTCTCTAGCAATGGCTAGCATGCCTTCCGAAATATCTACCCCAACTACTTTTTGAGGATGTAAAGCACGAATGGCTTCAAAAGCGAAATCGCCAGTGCCGGTAGCTACATCTAAAATTCGGTTAGGCTGTATGGAAGCTAATTCTTTGATGGCAATTTTACGCCAAATCACATCAATACCTAATGATAAAAAATGATTTAGAAAATCATAGGTCTTAGCAATGTTGGTAAACATTTGGGCCACTTGCTCTTTTTTAGAAGCTTTGGCATCTTGATAGGGAGTAACCACTTTAGACATGGTTACAAAGATAAGTTTGTGAAGGCAAAATAAGCATCAAATATGTCATTATTTTATCCTAAAACCGAAAAATTACAGGCTTAAAGCCTTAACTTTGACCGATGATTATAAAAAGAGCCGAATTTATATGCAGCAATACCCGAACGGATAAATTACCGCCTCCGGTGCTCCCAGAATATGCCTTTATTGGCCGCTCTAATGTGGGAAAATCGTCGTTAATAAACATGCTTTTGCAACGCAAGGGCTTGGCTAAAACGTCTCAAACTCCAGGGAAAACGCAATTAATAAACCACTTTAGAGTAAATGAAGATTGGTATTTGGTAGATTTACCAGGCTATGGCTACGCCAGAACTTCAAAAGTAAACCGTGGAGAATGGGAGCGTTTTATACGCTATTATTTACGCCATAGAGAAAGCCTACAATGTGTTTTTGTATTGATTGATAGCCGAGTAGAGCCGCAAAAAAACGACATCGACTTCTGCAATTGGTTGGGCGAAACGGGCATTCCTTTCCTACTCGTTTTTACAAAGGCAGATAAACAATCGGCAGTGAAAACCGACCAAACTGTTGCCAAGTTTCGTAAGGAATTACTAAAATCTTTCGAAGAGGTACCTAAAATTTTTATTACTTCTTCCGAAAATGCCTTAGGAAGAGAGGCAATATTATGCTCCATTAACGAACTGAACCAAGCCTTCGTTTTATGAGGAAATACGTTTCATTAGTACTTTTTGCACATACTATTTTTGCGTTGCCGTTTGCTTGCATCGGTTTCTTTTTAGCGCTAAACACCACCTCCTACTCTTTTAATTGGCTATCGTTTGCACTCATGCTAGCCTGCATGGTTTTTGCCCGCAATGCAGCTATGGCATTTAATCGCTATTTAGATCGTACTATCGACGCCAAAAACCCAAGAACCGCCACAAGAGACATTCCGGCTGGTAGAATAAAACCACAAGAAGCACTTTTATTCACGGTGCTTAATTCGGCATTATTTATGACTAGCACCTATTTTATAAACCCGCTGTGTTTGGCTTTGAGCCCCATTGCACTTCTTGTAGTTTTAGGTTATAGTTATACCAAACGTTTTACCCCCCTATGCCATTTGGTATTAGGCTTGGGCTTAGCCTTAGCACCTATGGGCGCTTATTTGGTAGTTACAGGAGCTTTCGCTTGGACACCGGTATTCTTTTCGCTGGCCGTTTTGTGCTGGGTAAGCGGCTTCGATATTATTTATGCCTTGCAAGACGAAGCCTTTGATAAACAAGAAAACCTGTTTTCTATACCAGCTTGGTTGGGTGCCAAAAAAGCCCTCCGTGTATCCGAAATTTTGCATGTATTGGCACTTTTTTGGCTCATTATGCCGCTGTTTTACACTAGCTTAAGCTGGTTTTACCTTCTTGGACTTGCGTTCTTTGCCATGCTGCTTGTTTATCAGCATAGTTTGGTAAAACCCAACGATTTAAGCAAAGTAGACCGAGCTTTTCAAACAACCAATGGCATGGCTTCGGTTATTTTTGCCATTTGTTATTTTTTAGATGTGTGGCTTAGAAGCCCTTTATAAAATTTTATGAACGATTTGGTGATAAAGAAAAAAGAAAGAACGTATTTAAAAAGCGTTTTCGAAATTACGTGGGAGAACCTTTCCCCCATTTTTGACGAATTGGCTAAACGCAGCATTGGCTCGGCCACCGAATTGGAGCAATGGCTTCGTGACCGAAGTGAATTAGATGCCTTACTAGAAGAGGATTTCGCTTGGCGTTATATCCGCATGACCTGCAATACTGCCGACGAAGCTTTATTAAATTCCTTTCAATATTTCGCTACCGAAATAGAACCTAAAGTAGCTCCCCTAAACGATCAATTGAATCGTAAGTTTATTGAGAGCCCATTTCTAACTGAACTAGATCAATCAAAATATGCCATACTTATTCGTGGCACCAAACAAGCCTTAGCGCTTTTTAGAGAAGAAAACATTCCGCTGCAAACCACCATTCAGGTAGAACAACAAAAATATCAAGGCATTACGGGCGCCATGTCGGTAACGTTAAATGGGCAAGAATATACGCTAGAACAAGCAGCTACTTTTTTAAAAGATACCAACCGAGAAACAAGAAAAAATGCTTGGCAGTCCATTAGCAACAGGCGTTTAGTAGAAAAAGATACTCTAAACGACTTATTCAATACTTTACGAGCACTACGTCACCAGGTGGCTCAAAATGCCAATTTCGATAATTTCAGGGATTACATGTTTGCAGCCTTGGGGCGCTTTGACTATACCGCCGAAGACTGTTTTCAGTTTCACGAAGCCATTGAAAAAACCGTGGTACCAGTTTTGGCAAAACACGCCGATGCTCGTAAAAAAGCCTTAGCGTTGCCAAGTTTACAACCTTGGGATATGGAAGTAGATACCTCGGGCAAGCCTGCCTTAAAGCCATTTAAAGACGGGGCCGAATTAATCGAAAAATCCATTACCTGTTTCGGAAAATTAGACCCTTTTTTGGGCGACCGTTTACAGGCCATGAAAGCCAATGGCTTATTTGATGTGGAGAGCCGGAAAGGCAAAGCCCCTGGTGGTTACAATTATCCATTGGCCGAAACTGGTGCCCCTTTTATTTTCATGAATTCGGCAGGTTCTTTTAGAGATTTAACCACCATGGTACACGAAGGAGGCCATGCCATTCATACCTTTGTTACCGCCGATTTAGAGTTAAACGATTTCAAACATTGCCCATCTGAAGTAGCCGAATTAGCCTCCATGAGTATGGAATTAATTTCCATGGACCATTGGGATGAATTTTTCACCAACCCCGAAGAACTAAACCGTGCCAAGCAAGAACAGCTAAAAGATGTTTTAAAAACCTTGCCGTGGGTTGCAGTAGTCGATCAATTTCAGCATTGGATATACACCCACCCCGAACACAGCACCGAAGAACGCAGTGCCGCTTGGAAAAATATATTTGAAAAATTTGGAGGCAACTTTATCGATTGGACGGATCACCAAGAAGCCGAACTAAATTTATGGCAAAAACAGTTGCATATTTTCGAAGTACCTTTCTATTATATTGAATATGGAATGGCCCAACTAGGCGCCATTGCCGTTTGGAAAAACTACAAAGAAAATCCTCAAAGGGGCCTAGAGCAGTATTTGGACGCCTTAAAACTTGGCTACACCAAAACCATTCGCGAAATTTATGAAACAGCAGGCATTAAGTTTGATTTTAGCGCCGCATACATTCAAGAATTGGTAAGCTTTGTACAACAGGAATTGGAAA
>Ga0102921_1000220_pt1 | contig 19886 bp, 15 predicted proteins | sample Colrivmeta156802_FD_78205 | JGI IMG/M metagenome (GOLD analysis project Ga0102921, IMG submission 78205) | Estuarine microbial communities from the Columbia River estuary - metaG 1568-02 | ecosystem: Environmental > Aquatic > Marine > Intertidal zone > Estuary | place: USA: Columbia River...
AGGCGGCTTTCGGTGCGGCGCAGCTGGAGCGGCTCGAGGCGATCGCGGCCAAGCGTTCCGCTCTCGGTCGCGTTTTCATCGAGGCGATCTCCGGATTGCCCTCCGTGATCCCCCCTGCGCTGCCCGCGGACGATCGCGGCACATTCTGGTTCTTCTATTTCCGCCTGCGGCTCGAGCGCCTGAAATGCTCGCGCGCGGAGTTTGTCGAAGCCCTGCGGGCGGAGGGCGCCTCGGCCTCCGCCGGCTACATTCCCGTGCCGATCTACGGCACCAAGGTCTTCCGGGAGCATGCGTTCTTCGCCGGCCGCTGGCCGATCAAGGAGACGGGCATGACGGAGATGGATTACGCGCGCGTGCGGTGTCCGGAGGCGGAGGCGATCCTCGCCACGGGCGTACAATGCCCACTCAACGAATCCATGGACGAAGCCCACGTGCGCGAGGTCGGCGCCGCCGTCCGCAAAGTCGCGCGGTTCTTCACGACCTGAAGCGCGACCCGATTCGGATCCGCGGGATGTTTCGGTAAGCGTCATTGGGTCAGGGCGTTGATTGTTTGGGACGCGGCGGTTTAAACAATCAACGCCCTGACCCCTTTGGGGACGGCCCCGCTTTCGCGTGACCGCGTACCGACTTCCTGCGCTGGCTTGGGATTTTATTTGCAGCCCGCATCAGGTTCGCAATGCAAATGCTTAGTGGCCCCCTCCTTCCCGCTAGCCGTAGCGATATTTGTTACGACCAATTTACTCCTGGCCTACGCCCTACGCCGCTTTGTGCGTCCGGCCGTTTGGTTTACGGGCCTCATATTGATATTGTTTCCCCTCCTAAGTGTAACCTCGGACTGGTATAGTTGGCTAACTTGGGTGAAGCGATATTCCATCGTGGTCCCCGCGTTCCTATGGGCCTTCTTGCGTGACCAACCGGGCCATCGTTTCTCGCGCTTCCTTGTGGCTGCTCTGCCCTACGTACTCATTTTGAATGTGCTGGAAGTCGGGCTATTCGAATTGCAAGGTCCAAATCCGCTCAACGGCGTGGCGATAGCCATCGTGGGATTCTGCGTCCCATTGAAATGGTCGCAGCGCGGCGCGAAATGCCAGTTTGGATTCCGCAACCCACTCTGGCAGGTCGCGTATGTCATGAGCCTTGCGCGCTTTTTCTGGTTCCACCCTTCCTTTGAAAATGCGACTGCCGGCGCCCTGATTGTCCTTGCGTTGGCCTCCTTTCTGTGTGCCGCGGAGCGTGACAGCCAAAATTACGTCACTTGGCGGCTCTATACGCTTTATCTCCTCGTGCTGCAGGATTCATTTTTTCCCCATTTGTCCGAACACCTTTACCCGGATTGGATGCACCCTGAGGACCGGTTACTGCTGCAGGGCACCCCGTTAGCGCACGGTTGGCTCATCCTCAATTGCATCTTGGTCACCGCACTGCTCGTTCAGCGACTGCGCGCAAGGTGCACTATGTCCGCCGCAGAAGCGGCGAATTACAAACAGTAAGATTGGGGCGCCAAGAGGTCCTGTCCCTTGCAGTCGCCCCCTACCGCCGCGCGCAACGGGATCGACCGGGATGGCGAGAATTTCAAACGCCGCGGCGCGATGCCGACGGGAAAGCCGGCATAAATGTTAAAAATGACCTTAGATCTTTGAATGCGTGAAAGCGTCAAGACCAACCATAGGACTGCTTCTAACCCTATCCTCCATAACGGACTTTTTATTCAAACCGAAAGGACTCATGCTCAAAAAGGTCTTGAGATCATCAATACTGTAGACTCCAAAGGCCTGTGGCGATGAGGTCTCTTTCAAATCCTTCGCGTCGGCAACCACTCTGAGATAAGGGTTCTTTTCGGGGAGGACATATTGTTTACCCATCCAAGACTGTAGCTTTCTCACCAATCTCAATGTTTCAGGGGTATGTTTTTCCAAATCGAGCCCCAGTAATTCAGCAATGCCCAAAAAAATACATAAACCATGCGGTACATCGTCGATGAAAAATCTCGTTTTGGTGTTGGGTAAGATCTTGGCGGGATCGTTGGGATCGCGGTAGGCCGGGCTTAGGACTGAGCCCAGTCGTGCGTTGCGACTTAAGCCAAAGTAGAGCATGAATTCAAAGAGCGGCCGAAAATTAAATTTAGGTCTACAGATTTCTATGTCGGCGCTTTGCCTGTGTTCCTTAAAAGCGATGCAGTCCGTCATGCGGGAACGTTGTGCGAGTTTTTTAGGTGAGTTACCTGCGACAGTGAGGAGGAATCTGCCTACTGGTTCCCCTCCATGGCAGCATGATATAGGCTGCGTGCCATCGGGTGATAGTAACGCATCGAGCGTGTAAAGAATGGGGTAGCATTCGATAGCTCCTATTTCGGTTATTAATCTACCCACGGCGGGCGTTGCACCATCGGCATAGAAACGGGGTAGAGGGGGGCGGGATCCGTCGTTAGGCCAACTTGCAAACCCTTCTTTGAATAATTCGTAAATGATAGTGGGATGTAAAAGTTGATTCGTGGAGTTGAGGGTGCAGCCCAAAAACCCAAGTGAACAGTGGGGGTCAGCAAGATCCGCTGTACTCGGGCGCGGGCGCGGTAAAGCAGTGGCCCTATCAGCGGCCAAGAAATGATTATACGAGAGGTCTGCTATCTGACCGCTTCCATCCCCGCCATTAGAGTTCGTGGATGAAATACCGAGAAAATCAATTTGTATCTTAGTCTGAGAGCATTGAAGTACCCTGCCCAGCAGAGCCTTGACGATATATCTAGTATAAGGTGTGCATGGAGTTACAGCTGTCTGGATTTGAGGGAACCTTCCATATAAAGTAACTTTTCCGGGTTCCATGCTCTTACAAAGATACGGAAACGATCGCAGTCCAAACAACGCAAGCGGTCGTGACCAGCCTTTGAAGCCAACCGGCTTCTCCACACAGAAGGCAATCCTACTCATCCAATCAAAGCCGCCACCCGCATATAGAGTTCCTATCAGCAACGGCTTATCTGAAGTCAAAAGTTCCCTTGCATTCAAATCGTACAATGCCCTGGCAATCTTTCGTAAAATTTGCAGATGGGCGTGGACCGGACAGCACAACAAGCATACATCTGCTGCTTCACCATCATCTTGAGCGCCGATCCCGGTCAGAGCAGCTTCCAATTCACTGTACCCGAATACACCATCGGGCCTTCCTGCGTGGGATCTCCAACTCTTCGGAAAAAAGTCGAATGGGGCTAAATTCGAAAAAGCCTTTTGTTCATTACATGTCCATAGGATTGGTTTTGAGTTTGTATCCAGAAAAGTTTCGGGGGAGCGCGAAACCACCCTGATAACATGTCCGTCGTTTTCTGGGTTGGATTTATCGCCTAGAATAGATACTAGGGTTTTCGTTCCATTCGAGCCGCCCAGGATAAGGGTGGTTTGCTTTGGTTTCATGTCTTCGGTCATTCGGAAAGTCCGTGGCTAGTGGCTGTCGGTTTGGAAGTTGTGGCTATCCGATGGATCAAGGGCATTTGCGTCGCAGTGTTGTCTTTCGGACGTGTAAATACTCGCCCGCGGTATTGGGTCGTGCAATAGGATCGTGTTCGCACGGGTCAACTGCAAAGGTATGACGGTAGTTGTAACGCGAGAGGATCTAGAGTTCTACCTCTGCCTGCAACTTGACGGGTGTTTCACCATACAGACAGCGAATGGGGTGTACTGCTCCAGGCCCAACGGCGATTGGTTTTCATCAATTACGCCCCGCTGGAACGCGACGGCAAACCAGCTTCGAGGTTGCGCCAATGCATGCGATTCTTCGGTTGCGCTAAGACCATCGTGGCAAAAACTTATAGGACGTGAGCGAGCGCGAAGCGCGTGTCATCCCGAGGCGCATGGCCGCCCGAGCCATTTCTTTGGCGTCCTTGCCATCGAGGACCCGATCGAAGACCGTCGGATCCGGTTTTATTGCCAGGCTAGAAGGATGCTGCTTTCCGAGCTTTAAAAAAAGCTGAGGTAATCTCCATGCGTGCGGTACCGAGGTCCCGAGTCGCGGGGTAAGCTGCAACTTACAGCGCGAATAAAACCGTAGCCGGAAACTTCTGACCCACAAGAATCCGGGAATAACGTTAATCGTTAATGGCTGGCGGCGGTCGGCTTTCCGTCGGTGCACTCGATCTTCGGGGGAAGGAGAGAATACATGACGGGCGTTACTACTCGGGAGAGGATGAGCGAGCTGATGAGGCCGCCGATGATCACGATCGCGAGCGGCGAGTAGAGTCCGCTGCCTTGCATGGCGAGCGGGAGGAGCGCCCCAAGTGCGGTTACGGTGGTCAGGACGATCGGAAGGAAGCGCGTCTCACCGGCCTGCTCAATAGCGGTGTGGAGCGGAACGCCCTGCTGGCGGAGTTGGTTGGTGAAGTCGACGAGGAGAATGGAGTTCTTAATTTCCATGCCGACAAGGGCGATGAAGCCAATTGCTCCGGTGAACGAGAGCGAGTAGCCGGTGAGCCAGAGGGCGGTGACGCCGCCGATGAGGCCAAGCGGGACGACCGAGGCGACGATAAGCGTGCCGCGAAAGCTGCCGAACTCGAGTACGAGGATGGCGAAGATTCCAAACGCGGCGATAAGAAGAACCTTACCCACACCGCCGAAGCTATCTTCTTTGCTTTCGACCTCGCCGGAAAGCTTCCAGCGAAGACCGGCGGGCCAACTTAGTTTTTGTAGTTCATCGGAGATGGCGGCTGTGACCTTGCCAACGTTATAACCGGCGCGGACTTGAGAACGAATTAGGGTTGAGCGTTCTCGGTTAAAGCGTTCTATGTCGGGGAGCACTGAGGCGAATTCGAGGCGGGCTACCTGGTCGATCGGTACGTACGCTCCGGTGGCCGCGGGTACCGTGATCTTGCTCCAATTTTCGAGCGTGGCGCGATCGCCGCGGGGGAGGGAAATCTGGAGATTGAATTCCTCGCCGTTGGTATCGCGGAAGCGTGTTACGTTGAGGCCGGCAAAAGCGAGGCGGACGGTGCGGTCGATATTGAGGCGGGTGACACCAAGGAAGGCGGCGGCCTCCTCATTGACGACTACTTTGAAATCCATACGGAGGGCAGACATGGGGTTGGCGACGTTTTCGGTGCCGGGATGGGCCCTTAGTAGCTGGGTTACTTTATTGGCCATTTCCGCCATCTGTTCCAGATCTTCGCCGATTAAGCGGACGGCGACGGGTGCGTCGGCACCTGGGCCGTTTTCAAATTCGACCAGGTCGATGCGGGCACCGGTTATCTGATTGAAGGCCTGGCGGAGCTTCTCGATCACGGCGGGGCTGGTCTTGCCGTCGAACTTTTTGAGGGAGACGAGGACGGCGCCGACGTTTGATTTCTGGCGCTTACCGAGCCAGTTGTAGTAAATTTGGGGATTCCCGCGTCCGATGTTAGCGGAGTAGCTTTCGACGCTAGGGGTTGCGGCGAGGATGGTCTCGACCTGCCTGACTATGGCATCGGTGGCGGCAAGGCTGGCGCCCTCTTCAGCCTCAATCTCTACAAGAAACTGCGGAATACCGGCCTTGGGGAAGAGGCTAAAACCGATGTGCTTCACCACGAGAGGGACGAGGGCCGTTAGCGCGGCGGCAAGTATGAGGGTAAGCATGCGGTACTTCATGCAAAAGTGCAGGAAAGGGCGGTAGGAAACCTGAATGGCGCGGTCGAGGGAGCGGAGCACAACGTTGCCGTGTTCGGGCTCATCGCCCTTGAGGAGGCGACTGGCGAGGAGTGGGATAATGGTGAGCGAAACGAACATCGACGCCAGGACTGTGGAAACGACTGCTAGCGGCATCGGGAAAATGAACTGACCGGGGGCGCCGGGGAGATTGAGGAGCGGGAAGAAAGCGAAAAGGAGCGCAGCGGTGGTTCCGACGACGGCTACCGCAATCTGATTCGTCGCTTTTAGGGCAGCCTGCACCGGCTCATAGCCCATGCGGCGAAAACGGGCGATATTTTCGACGACAACGATGGAGTCATCGACTAGGAGACCGAGGGCGATGACGAAGCCGACGATGGAGAGTTGATTTAGGCTGTGGCCCATCAGGTGCAGGGCGAGTATTCCCATCGCAAGGGAGAGCGGGATGGAGATGAGGACCAGCAGAGAGGCGCGGAAGCCGAGCGGGAAAACTGTCACGAGCACTAGGGCAAATGCTATTAGGAAGTCGGTTTCGAGTTGGGCGATCCGGCTGCGAATATTGTTGGTCTGATCGAAGGCGGTTTCGATTCTTACATCGGCGGGCAAGGTGGCCCGCAGTTGGTCTATCTCGGCAATGACGCGATCGCGGACATCGAACAGGTTGACCGTACCGCTGGAGGTGACGGAGACGAAGACGGCACGCTGACCGTTGAAACGGCCGAAGTATTCGTTGGATTCGTTTTCCCAAGAAACTTCGGCTATATCGCCAAGGCGAACGACGGCGGTGCCGGACCCGGCGATGGGCGTGCGGCGGATGTCGTCGAGGGAGCGGTAGGCACCGGACGTCTCGATATTGAAGCGGCGCTCGCCGACTTCGGCGGTGCCCCCTGGGATTGAGACGGAGCCGGCTTCGATTGCGCCGATGACTTGGAGGGGTGGTACGCGTAGGGCTGAGCCGCGGTCGGCATTGAGCGTGACGCGGACGTGGCGGCTAGGGATAGCGTGCCGTTCGGTAGTCCTGACACCTCGGACCGACTCGATGCGGCGGCGGAGATTTTCGGCGATATCCTCGAGGCGCGCATTAGAAGCGTCGGGCGAGACGATGGCGAATTGCATCGTCGATGTGGTTAGCGTGGTGAGGCGGTGGACCTCGATGCTATATATGCCAGGCGGGAGGGATCCCTTGGCTTTGCTCACCTGGCGAAGGACATCGTCGTAAGCTTTTTCGGGAGAGACGCTCCAGTTGAATTCAACATTTAGAGCTACGACACCGTCCTTAATGAGGGCCCTCATTTTGCGGACATCGTCAAGTTCCTTGACGGAGTCTTCGAGAGGACGGACTACAAGCCGTTCGATCTCCATCGCACTTGCGCCGGGGAAGACGACGACGATGGCGCTCCCGGGCAGGGTAAGGAGTGGATCTTCTCGGCGAGGGATTTCTAAAAATGAGCTGAGGCCTAGTACTGATACACAGGCAAAGATAACTAATGTGAAGCGAGCGTTCTTGAGCGAGAAGGAGGTAAGATTCATCGTACGGCGGAGCGCAGGCGGCTTATTTGGTTATGTTCACCGAAGTGCCGTCGTTAAGATATTGGCCGCCAGAGACTACAACCTGAACGTTCGCCGGTAAAGGTGTGCGGAGGTAGGCCCGATCTCCGTCGATCTGCTCGATTTCGACCGAGATGCGTTTTGCGACGGTGGCACCTGCTTCTAGAATAAAAACGAAAGCTTTGCCTCCGTTGCCGTCGCGAAGGGCCGTCAGGGGGACTGTGCTGCGGGCGGGGACAAGGGACGGCTTGATCCACATGGAAACGATTTGTCCGGAGTGGGCTGTGACCGGCGGGGAGTCGAGTTGCACGTCGACTGGCACGGTGCGGGTGAGGGAATCAACGGCGGCGGAGATGCGGATGATCTGGCCGCTGAGCTTGCCGCCGTTGTAGTCGTCGATGCTGGCCTTGGCGCCTACTGCGATCCGCGAGGCGTCCCGGGGCGCGAGGTTGGCCTTGGCGATCCAGCCTTCTCCTTCGCTAGCGAAGGAGACTATGGGGCGCCCGGCGGCGACAATCTCGTTGGGCTCGGCGGTGCGGCGGAGTATTATACCGTCGCTCGGGGCATTTATGACGGAGTGGCGGCGGTTGAATTCGGCGGCGCTGCGTGCGGCTTCGGCTTGGGCGAGAGCGGTGCGGGTGTCCTGAAGGTTTTCCAATGTGGCGACGCGTTCAGCCTGGAGTTTCTCTACTCTGGCTAAGTCGCGTTTGATTTTTTCTACAGCGGCATTTGCCTGATTTAGCTGGGCCTCCACTGGGTCTAACTGGAGGCGCGCGAGCTCTTGGCCGGCTTTCACGCGTTCACCGGCGCGGACGGCGACACTCGTTAGGAGGCCCGGCAAGGGAAATGAAAGGTCCGCCTCAGTCTGGCGGGCGAGGATGCCAGGAGCGCGAATTAGCGGCACGTCGGTTGAGTAATTCACCGAGGCGACGCGTATGTTTACAGCACGCGGCGCGACTGGACCGGCGGCGGTGGTGTCAGCAGGTTTGCAGCCGGCGAATATGGCGGAAGCAGCGACGGCAAGCCGTAAAAGCGAGGGAAGGCTCATGGATGGCAGAGGTCGGGCGGTGGAGGACGTGACTTATATTGGGGAGAATTAATCGAGCGGCGTGGCGGCGAGTGCGCGGTCGACGCGGGCGGCCGCAATAAACAGGCGCATGCGGATTATATCGAGGTTGAGGCGGGAGGTGGTGAGGGTCTGGCGGGCGTCCAGGAATGCGAGCTGGTTGGCGAGGCCCTCGCGGTCGCGGGCGGAGACGAGGTCGAAGGCGCGTGCGGCAGCCGCGGTGCGGCGCTCGGCGGTGGGGTAGGCGGCGCGGGCGGCGGCGAGCTCTCCGTAGGCGGAGCTGAGTTCAACGGCGAGTTGTTCGCGGACGGTTTCGAGTCGGATCTCGACTTTGCGCCGGAGGGATCGGGCAGCGTCGATCTCATGTTTTCTTTGATGGCCGTCCCAGAGGTTAAATTCACTCACGAGTGAAACTTGGACGTAGTCAAAACCGTGGCCCGTGCGATATCTTTCGCCTTGTATGCCGCCATCGGCGACGAGCGAAAGGGTCGGTCGCTTGCGAGCCAGGACTGCAGACTCAGCCTCTGAGGCCTCCCTCGCAGCGGCTCGAAGGGCGGCAAGCTCTTCACGGGATTCGGGTACGGCGATAGGACCTACCTCTGACGTAAGGAGGATGGTGGTGAGTGTGGCAAGTTCCTCGGTCGTTGGTGCGTCGATCGCGAAATCAAGTGGGCGGTGAAGGAGGGCGTTGAAGACGGCCAGGGCGGAAGTGCGGTCGCGAATGGCGTCGGCGAGCTGTTGCTTAACTGTGAGATCGTCGGCCTCGGCGCGGAGCACGCGGTCCTCGGTTGCTTTGTCCACTGTGAAGAGTGCTCGTGAGGAGCGAAGCGCTTCGGCGGTGAGTTCCGTGGCGCCGTGAAGGATTTGCTCAGCGGACTGGGCGCGCAGCGTAGTGTAATAAGCTGTGAGGACTGCAAGGCGGAGTTCGCGGCGGGCGGCAGCCTGTTGGGCAGTGGCCGAATCGACTGCGGACCGGCGGGAAGCTGTCCAGCGAGACAGCTCGGAATTTAATAGCGGAGTACTGACACGGAGCTTGGTCTCCTGCTCGCTCTCCCGGAGCAGGGGGATGGATAGGTTGTCGACGCGGGGGAAGGAGGCTGGCCGGCCCGCTGCCGCAAGCAGGGAGTTTATCGCGCTGTAAGCCGGATTGATCAGGTCGCCGGAGGGAACGTCGATGGTTCGGCCGCCCTCAGCGCGTGAGTAGCGGGCAAGCAAGTCGACACGGGGCAGCCTCGCCGCGCTAGTTGCGCTAAGTCGCGAGCGGGCGGCGGATACATCGAGTTCATGCGATTTGAGAGCTATGTTTTCGGCGAAAGCGAGGCGCACGTAACGCTCTGCAACAACCGGTGCCGGCCAGGCGGAAGCCGCAAATGCGACGGGCGAAAAAAAGCAGTAAAAGGCGGCGATAATCTTGGTTGAAAACGGCATAGTCCGATAGACCTATATGACTCTATCTTGTCAACAGAGCCGTCTAGGTCGGCCGCCGAAAGATGACCCCATCATGGTCTCGTCGATGTTCTTCGTGCTGCGGACGGGAATACCATGGCGCGACGACGCAGACTCCTTCCGCTCTCGTCTACGTCAGCATAGCACTAGCGTGTGCATTCCTCCCAGGCGCAACCGTAAGCGGCGCGCGCTCTTTCACCGCGGAAATTACCGGCGCCGCCACCACGTCGAAAAATTCTTTTTACGCATCAAGCGCGACCGCCGAATCAGCACTCGGTATGACAAACTTGCGCAAACCTAGCTCGGCTTCGTTCAACTCGCCGCGGTCTTCGATTGGCTAGCTCACCGATTTTGAAGACACGCCCTAGTTCTGCCGCTTGACGCGCGCATCGTGCGTTGGTTCTACGTGCCTTAACTCCATGGCCCGCTTCCTCGATTTCATCGCCGTTACGATACGTTTGCTAGCCTGCTGGGCTTACCTGGTGCCGATCTCGGCCTGCTTCTTTCCGGTTTTCCTGGTCTTGCTCCCCAGTCGTCGCCTGCGGATCCTTGCCTCCAACGTCTACGGACAAATGACCGGCCGAGTGATGCTTCTTCTCTCCGGGGCGACGATCCCACCCGGAGTCCGCCGGAAACTGGGCGCGACCCAACCGGCCATCTTCATCTCCAATCACACGTCATACCTCGATATATTTCTTGGAATCTGGGCTGCGCCCACCGGCACGCTTGGTACGGGCAAGCGAGAGACTGCTCTGATTCCTTTCCTCGGACAACTCTACGCCCTTTCCGGTAACGTCCTCATTGACCGCTCCAACACGCGAGATGCTGCGTTCGCTTTGAGAGGAATTGTTGGCTTGATACGGCGGTTGCGCTTTTCTGTGTGGATGTGGCCTGAGGGTACCCGCTCCTCAGATGGACGCCTGCTGCCTTTTAAGCGCGGTTTCGCTCATATCGCGCTAGCCACCCGTCTGCCTATTGTTCCAATCGTCGTTAGCAACGCCCATCGCTGCTGGCCCCGAGGACGCGCCTACACCCGACCGGCCGCTGTGGACGTCTGTATCCTCCCGCCGGTCCCAACTACCAACTGGGCCCCTGAAACTCTCGATCGGCACGTCGCCGAACTGCACGCACTCTTTGCTGCGCACTTACCGGATGATCAAAAACCACGTTCTTTTATCTCGGGATCCCGATGACGAAAATCGCCCATACGCCAAACACCGAGTGTGCCGTTCCGACGGCAATATATGACTTCACCCGCCAAAACATAAACCCAAACACGAGGCCGGCAACGAATGACAGGAACGCAAACGTGCCGCCCATGTGCATGTGTAGAGAGGAGAAGCATAAGTCCGCTACCAAGATTGATTTCCAGCGCGAGCCGTTCGTCGGCGGTATTGCGATCATGTCGAGTGAGGCCTGCACGACGCAGCGGATGTACTCCTGAACAAAGCTGAGTGCGGCGTAGCCGAACGCGAAGCCTGCCCACATCAAATAATTCGGTTTCGCGTGAGCACCTAGCCCCCGCATTGGCTCAAATATGCTGATCGTATCCGGATTTTTATAAGCGAGCCAGATCTTCACTGCTAAAAACGCGCCCATGAAAGGCAATGCCCAGATCACCCCGGTCAGCACTTGCCTCTGCCAGCCGCGTGTATATATGTGAAAATCCTCATGCTTGATCTGTGCTTTATTAATGAAATCAATTACTACCCAGAGAAAAACTAGGATTAGGAAAAATGAAATTACCGACGACGTCGGCAGTAGCGGCATCATGAACGCGATCAAAGGCATCGCGAACATGTAGAAAGACATCGTAGTCAATATGCGGGTGAGGAAGGCTGATGCCGAGGCCACCAGCTTCATCGCTGCCAGTTCAGACTCGTGCTTAGCTTTAAGTGACGAGTTCGTGTTCGATAGCCGGCTCACCAGTGTGCGAGCAAGATTGAGCGTGACCTGCTTCTGTACCGCACCGTCCGCAGGCAAATCCTCCAAGCTCAAGGTTCGCACCGTGGCGGAAGTAGCCGCCACGATATTGGCTGTTGCGGCCTCCCCGTTTAGGGCCGACATCTCGCCGAAGCAGCTTCCGGGCTTAAGCGTCGCCAGTCTTACCCCACTCGGTGTTTTTGGCTCGCCCTTCCACGCTTCGATTTCGCCACTCTCGACTAGGTAGACTAGTTTGTTCGTATCGGTTTCCCGCAGCAGCACATCTCCTGGTGCAAAGGAATGTGAAGGCAGATTCGAGACCAGCTTCTCCACGGATTCATCGGGCAAATTTCGGAACACCTCAAACCGGGGGGGGGGCATGGTGCAGAGTTGAAAGAATCTATTTTTTAGATCAACATCAAAGGTTATTCGCCGTGTCTCGTGGATAGCCGCGCGAAATGATCGAGAGCCATAGGAGGCGAAAAACGGGCCCTTATGTGACGGGCTTCTTTCAAAAGCTGTTGGATATAGGGATTCGTGGCAAGAGGTATCACAATCTAGGAAGAACCAAAGAAAGAGAGCATTAGCCAGCCAGTGCCTCATAGCTTCGCGGTGCCGCGAGGATCTTCTATAGTCAAGGCAGCCTCCGTATCTCGTTCGGCCGTTGTTGGGCCGGTGGCCCCGCTAGGGAATCTTTTTTAACTGACGCACTCGAGCGGGTTTCTGGACCCAACGCGTGTCCGCTCGGCTGAATTTTTCACGAAACTTGGTCCACGATGACCGATGACTCCCAACCCGAGACGCCCCGCGCGCTGGCCGCGGCGCTCAACCTGTCGACCGAATCGCTCCACCTTTACCGGAAGCTCAAAGGCGCGCCGGAGGGCTGGAACGTCGAGGAATGGCGCGGGTTCGTCGACCGGCTGGGCTTAGCCCGGGCGGGCAACGCCACGCTGAACGAGCTCAAGGCCGTGTTGCTGCGGGAGCAAATCCACCTTGCCCACGCCAAGAACCGCCGGGAAGAAGAGGCCGTGGTCGCCCGCGAGACTGTCCGGGAGATGCTCGGCCTGCTGGGCCAAAAGCTCGACCTGCTCCTCCGGTTGAATCTGGAGGTGGAGTTGCCGAGCCGCTGCCTCGGAAAAGACGCGGCGGAACTTGGGATCGAGGGCGCGGCCATCCTCGACGAGATCCGCGAGGTGGTGAACGGGAACCTCGCCCGCTTCGAGACCGACGCCGTGAAGGCTTCCGCGGGCCCGTAGGCGCTTCCGCCGCCTGTTTCGCCCTCAAGGCCCGGCCTCCGCTCGAGGCGGGCTCTTTCGTGCTCCTTGCGGCCGCCAGGGCGGCCGGGGGAAAGCTCGGCGTCCTTGGCAGCGCTCGGCGCTGCTTGGCGTTTTGCTAGAAGGCTCCCCCGTAGCGCGTTAGAAGGCGAAGCCATCCCCCGGAAACAAAAACCCCGGTAACCTTTTGGGCTACTGGGGCTTATCGCGAAATGGAGCGGGCGAAGAGACTCGAACTCTCGACGTCCACCTTGGCAAGGTGGTGCTCTACCAACTGAGCTACGCCCGCGAGAGAGCGTCAAGGAGTAGGGGCGCAGCAGGTTCCGTCAATAGCTATTTTCCCGGAAATGCGGTTCCGCGACTAATTCCTCAAAGCAGCACCAGATCGTTGCGGTGCACGACCTCGAGGCGGCGGCGGCCAGGATGTAGCGCGGCAAGTTCGTCACTCTGGCGGCCGGCAAGGGCGGGAATCTCCTCGCTGGCGAAGGCGGCCTTGCCGCGGGCGATGACACTGCCGTCCGGCGCGGCGATGTTCACGATATCACCCGCGGCGAAGGAACCGGAGGCTTCCGTGACGCCGACCGCCAGCAGGCTGCGGCCCTGTTCGCGGAGGGCGGGCACGGCGCGCGCGTTGACGCGGATGGTTCCGGCCGGGCGTTGGAAGTAGGCGAGCCAACGCTTACGCGCCTCGAGCGGCAGGCCGCTGGGGACGAAAAAGGTTCCCGGGCCCTCGCCGGAAAGTAGCCGCCCGATGATACCCGGCTCGGCACCGCTGGCGATGAAGACGCCGCAGCCCGACTTGGTGGCTAGCTTTGCGGCGGAGATTTTCGAGACCATGCCGCCGACGGCGGTCTCGCTCGTCGTGCCGCCAGCCATGGCCTCGATCTCCGGGGTGATGCGTTCGACGACCGGCACGATCCGGCCGGTACCCTTCAGATCAATCAGACCCGGCGCGGTGGAAAGGATGATGAGGTGGTCTGCCTGGGTGAGGCTGGCCACGAGGGCGGAGAGTGTGTCGTTGTCGCCGAATTTGATCTCCGCGGCGCTCACCGTGTCGTTCTCGTTGATGACCGGGATGGCATCGTAGGCGGTGATCTGCCGCAGCGTCTCGCGCACACCTAGAAAACGGCTGCGCGAGCGGAGATCCTCGTGGGTCAGCAGCACCTGGGCGACGGTGATGCCATGCGGGGCGAAGGCCTCGCGCCAAGTCTCCATCAGTCGAGATTGGCCGATGGCAGCGCACGCCTGCTTGCGGGAGACATCCCGGGGGCGGCGTTCGAGGCCGAGCGCCCCCATGCCGAGTCCGACGGCTCCGGAGGAGACCACGATCACCTCGGTACCGTGGGAGCGGAGGGCGGCTAGCTCGGTTGCGACGCCCGCGATGCGCGCGGAATCGAGCCGGCCCACGCCCGAGGTGAGCACGCCAGTGCCGAGCTTGACGACGACGCGGCGCGGGAGCGCGGCACCCGCGGAAGGCAATGCGGCGGGAGGCATGGCGGCGAGGGGCCGGAGTACGGCCGCCTCAAATGGTGAGCAATTCCTTTTCCTTGGCGGCGAGGTGCGTGTTGATGTCGGCGATCGCCTTGTCGGTGGCCGCCTGCACGTCCTTTTCGAGACGCTTCTCGTCGTCCTCGGCCAGCTTGCCGTCCTTTTTGAGCTTCTTCGCGGATTCCATCGCGTCGCGACGGACGTTGCGCACGTGGACGCGGCCCTCCTCGGCGAGCCGGTTCGCGTTCTTTACAAACTCCTGCCGGCGATCGCGGCTCATTTCCGGCAGCGGCACGCGCACGACCTTGCCGTCGGGAATCGGATTGAAGCCGAGATTGGCGTCGATGATCGCCTTGGCGATGGCCTTAACCATACCGGCATCCCACGGCTGGATCTGAATGATACGAGCGTCCGGAGTGGAAATCGCCGCGCACTGCTTGAGCGGCATATGGGAGCCGTAGGCCTCGACCATCACGGTCTCGACCATGGCGGGCGTGGCCTTGCCGGTGTGGATTGAGCTGAACTCGTGCAGCGTGTGATCCACGGCCTTCTTCATGCGGGCCTGGGTGTCGGTGAGGATGGGATGGGACATGGCGGAAAAGGGGAGATTTTGGCGAGGGCGGGTGGCGGATCAGTTTTTGACGAGGGTACCGATCTTTTCGCCGACGATCGCTTTGCGGATCGAGTGCTCGTCGTTGAGGTCGAACACCAGGATCGGAACGTTGTTGTCCATGCACAGCGAAAACGCCGTGGAGTCCATGACGTTCAGGCGCTGCTTGAGGGCGTCGATGAAGGTGAGTTGATCGTACTTCACCGCGTCGGTGTGCTTTTTCGGATCCTTGTCGTAGATGCCGTCGACCTTGGTCGCCTTCATGATGATGTCCGCGTGCAACTCGGACGCGCGGAGGGCCGCGGTGGTATCGGTCGAGAAGTAGGGGTTGCCGGTGCCGGCCACGAAGATGACCACGCGACCCTTCTCCATGTGACGCATGGCGCGCCGGAGGATGAACGGCTCGGCGATCTGGTTCATCGGGATGGCTGACTGAACACGCGTGCTGACGCCCAGCTTTTCGAGGCAATCCATGATCGCGAGGCCGTTGATCACGGTCGCGAGCATGCCCATGTAGTCGCCGGTGGTGCGGTCGACGCCGCGCTTTTCGCCGTTGAGCCCGCGGAAGATGTTGCCGCCGCCGATCACGACGCCCACCTGCACGCCGAGTTCGTGGATCTCCTTAACCTGGGAACAGACGTGGAACAGGGTGTCGGCGTCGATCGGGTCGCCGGATTTTCCGCCCCGCAGCACCTCTCCGGAGAGCTTGAGGATGACGCGTTTATATCGGGTGCGAGTATCGGCGGACTTGGCGGAAGGCATGAGTCCGGAGGCAACCGTCCGCGAAAAACTTCGTCAAGGCGGGAGGTGCCGCGAGAGGCCGTTTCGGGGCTTCAGCGCGTGTCCTCGCGGGTGATCGCGGTCACTCGGCCGGCGTGGAACTCGACCCGGAAGCGGTCGCGCACAGTCCTGGCTGGGTAGTCGAGGTAGTAGGGATAGGCCGCGCCCCAGCCCCAACGGTTGCGCCCGCTGTGGTAGTGCCCGGTGAAAAGTATCCGGCCGTCCGCCTCGTAGGAAAGGAAGTGCCAGATGATGGTCTCGCCGCGGGCGTCAGTGCGCACGGTGGTGCGGTCCGGATCCCCCAAGGCCAGCCGCACCGCCTCGGGCTCAAAACCGAGCGCGATCTGGCCGGATTGCACGAGGACCTTGTGTTCGGCGTTGAGCCGGGCGAACGCCTCAGGGTTGGCCTTGATGCGGGACGCGGGCGTGGAGCAGCCGGCGGCCACCAGGAGAGCGGCGGCGCCGAGGGAGAGCGAAAGACGGTGCAGTTTCATGCGGCTGATTTGTTTGGGACAAGTTCGCCCATTCCGGCGAAAGCTCGCCGCCTGCCTTGCGGGATTCCGCGCGGCGATTGCGGTCAGGCCCAGCTGCGCCGGGCGACTGGCGGCTCGACTTCATCGACCGCGGCCCCCGGATTGCCGGGATGGAAGCCGTGCACCCCGTGCTTCGCCGGATGCGTGGCGGGCTGATCGTCTCGTGTCAGCCCGAGGCGGAATCGCGCCTGGGCGACCCGATGAATTCCCCATTGATCATGGGGGCGCTGGCGCGCGCGGCGGTTCTTGGCGGCGCGGTGGGGATCCGGGCAGATTCCCCCGCGGACATCTCGGCGGTGCGTGCCGCCGTCGACGTGCCGCTGATCGGAATTTTCAAGCGGGATATCCCCGGATTCTCCGTGCGGATCACTCCTACGTTGGCCGATGCCCTGAAGGTGTCGGAAGCGGGAGCGGATGTTATCGCCGTGGATGCAACCGCGCGTTCTCGGCCGGAGGGCGGCACCGCTGGAGAGCATATCCGCGCAGTGAAGACCGCGACAGGGAAGCCCGTTTTCGCCGATGTGGCGACATTTGAGGAGGGCGTTCTCGCGCAAGAGGCCGGGGCCGACGCGGTGCTGCCGACGCTTGCGGGATACGCGGGGGTTAGCGCAGTCGCCGACGGACCGGACTTCGCGTTGCTGGCCCGCCTGGTGGAGACCCTGCGTGTGCCGGTGATCGCGGAAGGCGGGATAGCGACCCCGGCGCAAGCGGCTCGCGCCCTCGATCTAGGGGCTTGGGCGGTGTGCGTCGGAAGCGCGATCACGCGCCCGCGCTGGATAACAGAGTCGTTCGCCTCCGCACTCCGCCGCGGCGGTATGCCGGGCTGAGTCACCTTTCAGGCATACCGGGGACTCAAGGACCCATGCGGCCGCGGCCGACGCGTGGCTCGCCCGGAGAATGGGGGCGGCCTTCGCCCGGAAAACCGTTGCGGCCTCCGGAGGCGGGCGCTTCGTTGCTCCGCTTTATGAAGCTCTGGTCCCAGTTTTTCGTACCGACCCTGAAGGAAAGCCCGGCCGACGCCGAGATCGCCTCCCACAAGCTGCTGGTGCGCGCCGGCCTTGTCCGGAAGCTGGGCGGTGGTCTCTACACCTACATGCCGCTCGGGCTGCGGGCTCTCCAGAAGATCACGCAGATTTGCCGCGAGGAGATGGACTCCGCGGGCGCGATCGAGCTGTGGATGCCGCACGTGCATCCGGTCGAGCTCTGGGAGCAAGGCCCGCGCTGGGCCGCCGCGCGAGAGATCATGTTCCGCGCCGACAGCGCCGGCGATGGCAAGCGTACGTCGAAGGATCCCGAGTTCGTGCTCGGGCCGACGCACGAGGAGATCATCACGCCCCTGGTGAAAACGGAGATCACGAGCTACCGCGACCTGCCGAAGAATTTCTACCAGATCGCGACCAAGTTCCGGAACGAGATCCGGCCCCGTTACGGCCTGATGCGGGCCCGCGAGTTCATCATGATGGATGCGTACTCGTTCGACACCACCGACGAAGGCGCGGTGCGCAGCTATCTCGCGATGAAGGCGGCCTACGAGAAGTTCTTCCGGCGTGTCGGCACGCAGGCGATCGCGGTCGAGGCCGACACCGGCGTGATGGGCGGCAGTTTTTCCCATGAGTTCATGGTGCCCGCGGAGGTGGGCGACGACGACGTGATCTACAACGAGGCCAGTGGCTACGCGGCCAATCGCGAGAAGGCCACCAGTGCTTTGGTGCCGGCCGATCTGGCTGACTCGGCCCCCGCCGGCGCGGTCGAGGAGTTTGCCACTCCAGGTGCGGTGACAATCGCGGCGCTCGAGGCGGCGCCTTTCAACGTTCCCGCCGACCGGCAGTTCAAGACCCTCGTTTACGTCGGCGACGGCAAGCCGTTCCTCGTGATCCTGCGTGGTTGCGACGAACTGGAGGAGGCCAAGCTGGGCAGCCTCGGCTTCACCCTTTTCCGTCCGGCCACGCCCGAGGAAATAGTCCCCGTGCTTGGAGCGAAGCCCGGCAGCCTCGGCGCCACGCGCGGCTCGCTCAAGGAGCCCGGCGCCCTGGCGGGCGTTTTCGCCGACCATGCGATCCGCCTGATCGGCAACGGTGTGACGGGCGCCAACAAGGACGGCTTCCACCTGCGCAATGTGAACGTGAGCCGCGACCTCGCGATCACGCGCTTCGGCGACTTCCGCCGCGTGCGGGTGGGGGAGCCCGACCCCAAGTCGGGTCAGCCGCTGCAGGTGCGTCGCGGCATCGAGGTGGGCCACATCTTCAAGCTGGGCACCAAGTACTCGGAGAAGTTCAACGCGGTCTACACGGACGACCAGAAGCAATCGCACCTGATGGTGATGGGCTGTTACGGCATAGGCATCAGCCGCACCATGCAGGCCGTGATCGAGCAGAGCCACGACGCCGACGGCATCGTTTGGCCGTGGAATTGCGCACCGTTCCAGGTGCTGATTTGCGTGCTCGACCCGCAGTTGCCGGAGGCGATGGAACTCGCGCGCCGGCTCGGCGCCGCGGCGGAGTCGACCGGGGCCGACGTGCTCATCGACGACCGCGCGGAGCGGCCGGGCGTCAAGTTCAAGGACGCCGACCTGATCGGCCTACCGTTGCGTCTCACCATCGGAGGCAAGGGCCTGAAGGAGGGTGTGATCGAGCTGAAGTGGCGCGCTGGAAAGGACGTCGTGAAGGTCCCCGTCGCGGAGGCCGAGGCGCGCGTCGCCGCCGAGGTGCGCGAGGCCGCCGCCCGCGCCGGCTGAGGCGTTCCGTTTACCTCATCATGAACCGCCTCTTCGCTTTCGTCGCCATGCTCCTCGGAACCGTGATTTCGGCCGTCGCCGCGGACGCGCCCTATCGCCACGTTGTGCTGTTCAAGTTCAAGGACGGAGTCCCCGCCGCCGACGTCACCAAGGTTGAGCAGGCGTTCATCGCCCTGAAGAAATCGATCCCCGAGATTCAGGGGCTGGAGTGGGGGACCAATGTCAGCCCGGAGGGTCTGGCCAGCGGTTTCACCCACTGTTTCTTCGTGACGTTCAAGGACAAGGCGGCGTTGGAGCGCTACCTGCCGCATCCTGAGCACAAGAAGTTTGGCGCCCAACTGAAAGGGCTGCTCGATAAGGTGCTGGTGGTCGACTACGTCGCCCGTTGATCGGACGGTTCAGCCGGTGAACCGCCCGCGATAAGCCCAGAGGCCGAGCGCGGGGTTCGAAATATAGAAGATCCGTTCGCCGCCGGGCAGGGTGTTGAAGCCGTCCTTCAGCTTCGCCGGATCGTAGCAACGCGTCATTTCCGCGAGGTCGGCGTACTTGAAGCCGACGCCCTCGATCTCCGCCCGCGTCAAATGGCCGGGGCAGTAGGTGATCGAGAACCGCCCCTCGCTGGAGCCGTGGATGAGATGCGCTGCGGCGCTGAGGTTGTTCTGCAATTCGGGATTAGCCTTGGTCGCCGCCAACGTGCTCGGCGTGCCGTGGTAACCGTACTTGCGGATGAGGCGGTCGATTTCGTGGTCCTCGCCGAACTCTCGCAGGCCGGGCGCCAGGATAATGAGCTCGCCGCGGTCCGCCATCGCCATGCGCGTGCGGTACACCGCCTTGTTGCCGAGCCAGGTACTCTTGAACTCGGA
>Ga0102921_1000221_pt1 | contig 19746 bp, 24 predicted proteins | sample Colrivmeta156802_FD_78205 | JGI IMG/M metagenome (GOLD analysis project Ga0102921, IMG submission 78205) | Estuarine microbial communities from the Columbia River estuary - metaG 1568-02 | ecosystem: Environmental > Aquatic > Marine > Intertidal zone > Estuary | place: USA: Columbia River...
AGAAACAGAAACAGAAACAGAAACAGAAAAACTTGTTTATGCCGCCCATTTTTCTTTTTCCTGGTAGGCCATCAGCACCAACATCGCACCCAGTAAAAGGGCGGTCACGTGTATCAAATACAGTTCCCGGCTGAGCATCAACTCCCCCAAGACCCATCCAATCAGGCAGTAGCCCCCGAGTATCACACGATCGTATTGGCGAGGTTTGTCATTCAGCAAATTCAAGAACCCCCAGAAGTTGGTACTGCCAACCAATATCATGAAGAGTAGTCCGGGGACTCGAAAATCCCGAAAAGGAGTTCCAGCCAACCATTGATGGGGCCAGAGTAGGGCATCCTGGTTGGGCATTAAGATGAGGAGTAGGCCGGTAAATGAGGCCAACAGACTAACCACCAAACTCAGCAATAATAAAAGCGTATGTAACATTATGATCCTTTTCTTTTATAGGTGCCGATCAATTCACCATAGGCTAGAATATGTCCAGCCATGGCTTTTTCTAAATCTCTTTGACGCGTCCTGCCCGGTAATATCATCTGGGCATCAAGCGCATATACTTTAAAGTGATAATGGTGTAAACCCGCATGTGGGCAAGGGCCATCGTATCGATTTTCCAGAAAATCATTCAATCCCTCTTCGCCATGCTGGTGATTTTCTCGAACAGTATGGGTGATTGGAATATTCCAAGTCAACCAATGCGACCAAGTGCCAATGGGGGCATCTGGATCGTCGACAATAATGGCCAAGCTTGTTGCTTCGGTGGGTATGTCTTGGATGTGCAGGGGGGGATTAATGTTCTCCCCATCACAGGTGTATTTATTTGGAATGCGGGATCCATCGGAGAAAGCCGGACTGGAAATCGTTAGCAGCCGGTAATCAATGGCTCGGGTCAGCGCGGTTGATCTGGTAAGGGTTGTGCTCATGGTCAATGTTTTATAGTGAACGGGGCGCATCCGGATCATCCGATTCATCCCGTAGCGTTCGCTCGTCTTCCGATTCCCAAGGCAATTCATCCGGATCGATTGACTCATCCAACGGCTCTTCCGGATCCGTCTTTTCTATGTCCGAGCCATGTGGAATAGGTCGACTGAATTCGGGCGACACATGTACACCATGCTTGGGAGGGGGTACTATGTTTGAGGAATTGATTTTATTTCTCTTGGTCATTTTCTATCTGATTTCGTTCAGGCTGTAAAGCAAAACAAGTAATTATTCAAGCCATTATTTCGACATATAGGTCAACTCAATTCCTGACGCTCATCAGCTTGACTACAGTTCTTCGGGATTAGGTTTGAATGAACTATGAATGGTTCCCTTACACAACTGGAAATGGACAATTTGCTGCATAGTCAACTGATTGGGCGGTTGGCTTGCCTGCAAGGGGATGAGCCCTACATTGTACCTATGGCTTATGCCTATGAAGGCAATCAGATCCTGGGGCAGACGAGCCCGGGGCTTAAACTCAACATACTTCGTCAGCATCCGAAGGTTTGCTTCGAAGTAGATCAAATGATTGATTTGCGCAATTGGAAGAGTGTAGTACTATTCGGGACCTTTCGGGAGATCCAAGAGACCCAAATCAATCCATCCCGTCAGTGGTTGTTCGATCGGATTTTTCCTTTGAGTACGCCGGCGGAAATGCATGGATATGGGCATCCGGTCGACTCTGCCATGACAGACGAGAATCGGGTAAAGCCCATTCTATTTGCAATTGACATCCACCGGATGACTGGCAGGTATGAGAAACAATGACCATAGATCAGTATTTCAACTGATTTCCCTCCTTGATTTACAAAAGCAGTTCGCCTTCATTTGTATTGTAGAATTCATTATTAATAAAAAAAACACTCCAAATGAAAACCGATGGACAACTTCAAAAAGATGTTATGGATGAATTGAAATGGGAGCCGTTGCTTTCGGCTTCCGAAATCGGAGTTTCCGTAAAGAACGGAATCGTAAACCTTTCCGGGTTGGTCGACACCTATTCAAAAAAGTTAGCAGCTGAGAAGGCGGCCAAGCGTGTACAGGGTGTGAAAGCCGTAGCTGAAGACATCCAGGTTGGGGTTTCAACCGGTTTCCGTAAAACAGATTCCGAAATCGCTGAAGCTTGCCTGAGTGCGCTCAAATGGCACACGGCTGTGCAGGAAGAGAAGATCAAGCTGAAAGTTGAGGATGGTAACGTAAAATTAGAAGGTGAGGTCGATTGGGATTATCAACGCATCAATGCCCGAAAAGCGGTCGAAAATCTGACCGGTGTTCGATCCGTTATTAATCTGATCTCTTTAAAACCGAAAGTGACACCTTTTGATGTTCAGCAAAAGATCAGTTCTGCCTTTCACCGCAGTGCTACGGTAGATTCTGAAAATATTAAAGTGGAAGTAAACGGCCATCAGGTGATTTTGCGCGGGAAGGTTCGCTCCATTGCGGAGAAAGAAGATGCTGAAAATGCAGCTTGGAATGCGCCCGGGGTCAATCTGGTCGACAGTAAGATCGAGATTGAAGAGCCTTCCTATGCATTTGAAGATTGATGACCGTACCACACTTTCATACATAAAAACGTCTTCCTTTGGAACAACACCACTTATTGGGAGAAGAATTGGCGGACTTGATGCAGCACTCGGGGCAAAAGGGTTTGACCCTGCTTTGCCCCCTGCATCCCGCTAACCCCGACCGGTCAACCGATCGTCTAACACTAAAGCATCTGGCTCAAGAAGCTGCTGTACTTATTAAACAGCATTGGCCTGACAAGGAAGCTAAATCAATGAATCAACAGCTGGAGCGGATGCTGGATCAACTTGATTTGGAGCATACCGAGCAAGCCATCGCGATTTACCTCAATCCAACCTATCACCGCATTGAGAAGTTTCATTTTGCCGTTCCCCCGGTGGTACAGGTGGATGCGCGATTTCCCATCCGAGAATTGCTCTGGCGTGTTCAGTTATCGAGTGTATGTTATGTACTTTCCCTGTCCGAGCATTCATTAGAGCTTTTTGAGGTGCGTGAGGGCGAATGGAGGGAAGTTCGAGATCATTTCTTTCCCCATCGAGTCCGGGATGACTTTGAGTACGCAAGACCCGTTCGATCGAGTTCCTATGCCGGCCATGCGCACGTCAAAATGTTTGAACGTGACAAACTGGAAATGCAACATCTGCGTTTGCAGGAAGCATACAACCAGGCGGACGATCCATTGACGCCCTACCTGTTGAATAATGTGCCGTTGATCATTGCTGGGGCCGATCGCGACTTGGCAATATTTCGTCAATCTAGCCGGCATGCAGATCAGGTGATTGGACAGGTAAGTGGGAATTATCAGGTTGGACATCGCGAGTTGTTCCAGGATAAAGTGAATCACTTAATTCATGATCATGCCCGTGAAGCCATGGAGAATGCCGTTTCTGATTTTCTTGAAAAATGGGGTACAGGCATGGCCAAATGCGGCTTAGCCGATTGTTGGAATGCCGTGGAGGCGGGACAAGGGCTTGTCTTGCAGGTAGAGCGTGGATATCGTGCACCGATGTATCGGTCCGCCCAGGGTCAGTTTTCGACCACGGATGAGTCAAATGGATCGATTTATATGCCTGATGCCCTGGATGAATTGATGGAGCGAACCCTCCGAAAAGGGGGGAAGGTACTCTTGGTCGATAATAATCTGTTGGCTACTGCTCAGCGGGTTGCTCTGGTTTTACGATATCCAACAAAACTACCTGTATGAAAAATAATACGGTCTATCCCGGTTCATTTCAGCCCCCATCACAAATCCGAAATCACAGGTTGCGTAATAATTTGAAGTCCGAGGCCTTTCCACCCTGGGAGATTGACCGACTACCGGGTATGTTACTGGTTCGTTGTTGGTTGCCGGGGGTTCGACGTGAGGAGATCGATCTCACCATAAGCAAGCGGCGTGTTTACATCAGCGTCTTGTCCACCTTGCCTGACAACAACCCCCATTCATATTTACCCATCCGATATGTTCATCAGTTTCCGTTGCCGGAGGATGCCGATCCGATGTTGGTTGCTGCGGAATATCACCGGGGTATGTTGTGTTTGCGGATTCCCCTGGCCGCAAAAGTGGAACAATCTGATCCTATGGATCTGCACGTCATTGTCTACTGAACGGTTATCACGCCATCGTATGATAAGCTTGATGTCTAATGCTGATTCGAGTCTTTGGGTTTAAGATGGCTCGATTCATATTTTTAATTTATAAAAAAACAAACACTATGAGTACAAAATCACTGATGCGTATGCCCACATTGATGAATGATTTTTTCCGCCCTTGGAATGAGTGGTTCGATGATGGACTAACACGGACACTGCGGGTGCCTGCAGTAAATATTTGTGAAGAGGATGCCGCCTACAAATTGTCTTTTGCTGTTCCGGGGATGAAAAAAAGTGATTTCGAAATCGATGTGGATGGCAATCAGTTGACCATTAGTTGCAGTAAAGAGGAAAAAGGAGCCGAAAAAGATACTCGTTACACAAGGAAAGAGTATTCCTACGAGGCCTTTGAAAGAAGTTTTACAATGCCAGATGAGATCAATCGGGACCGAATTGATGCATCGTACGAAGCTGGTGTTTTGATGGTTACGTTGCCAAAGAAAGAGGAAGCGCGGCGCCAACAAGTTGCCAAGCACATTGCCGTAAAGTAATATGTGAAAAACCCAAGCATACCCGGCCCATGGGCCGGGTATTTTTCATAAACTCCCTTTTTTATGCGTCCCATTTTAATTCTCCTATTCCTTTTCTTATTCTCCTCTTGTGAAACGTTGGAGATCACCAATTCTTGGCGGATCAGCCCGTTGCCTGGCGTTGGTATGAAACGAATCTTGGTGATGGGATTTACACGAGAAGCAGATAGAACGGTTATTGTTGAAATGGAGCGCCACTTTCAGGAAGATCTACGTGCACGTGGGTACGAAGCCGTCTCAGCGCAGCAGGAGTATGGTCCCAAGGCATTTGATGAACTGACTGAATCGGAGGCGCTAAATCGATTTCAACGCTCTGGGTTTGATGCTGTCCTCACCATCGTTCTGTTGGATAAAGAAAAAGAGCGTCATTATGTGCCTGGCCAGGTGTTGTATACGCCCTATGGGTATTACTACGGCCGATTTTGGGGCTATCGCTCTGTCATGTTTCAACGGATCTATGAACCCGGTTATTACGTAACGGATACCCGATGTTTTTGGGAAAGCAATTTGTATTCACTTCAAACGAGCGACCGTGTTCAAGCCCTGTTGTTCTCGGCACAGTCGAGGAGCTTTGAGCCAGATAATGCCTCCTCATTCGGACATCAATATGCCAAGTCCATCATTGAACGTATGGTAAAGCAAGGCGTATTAAATACGGGTAGTTCGCCCGTTCATTAATGAATAGGAATCAATCGAGCTGGATCGCATCAATTATACATGCGTTCTAGTTTGGCGGAGTTTAGGATGTAAATTCGCCCGTCCTTGATTTCGATCAATTTCTCATGTTTAAAATCGCTGAGTGTACGGATCAGCGACTCGGTTGCAGTTCCAGATATGGAGGCCAAACTTTCCCGACTGATATCGATGCTGAATGGTTGATCGTTGGCGTCTTTGTATTTGGCTTGTAGGGCCAACAATGCATCCGCTACCTTACGCCGCAATGAATTGTAGGCCATATTCAACAATCGTTCTTCATGTCGCGTAATGTCGCTGGCCAGCAATTGCACAAAGCGCTTCAAGGCTTGCGGATAATTATTGATCAGTTCCATGAAATCTTCACGCGGAATTACGGCCAATTCGGTATCCTCCATGGCTTCTGCATTTCGTTTATAAACAGCATTTTCCAAAATGGCAACCAAGCCCAAGAAATCACCTGGTTTGTATAATTCGGTCACCAGTTCCTTGCCATTGTCATTTGACTTATAAGCTTTCACCTTTCCCTTGATCACGTAATAAAGCCGGTTCGGATGATTTCCTTCTGAGTAGATCAGTTGTTTTTTCTTATATCGATTTATTACCCGGCCTTCCGTGAGTGCATGGAAGAGGGCAGTTTCACTGATCGATTCCCCATTGTGATGTCCGTTGTGGTTATCCAATTGCTTTACCAATTCGCTGCGCATGTATTCCATTTTCTTGATTCGGGTTTCGACCGCACTCAGCAAATCGGTTCCGGAAAAGGGCTTGGTTAAATAGTCATCGGCACCCAAGTCCATGGCCTTTCGTATGTCAGCTTTTTCTGTCTTTGCAGTCAGGAAAATGAAGGGGATGTGAGCAAGACCTGGATTTTTTTGTAACGCTTGTAAAACGCCGTATCCATCTAGCACCGGCATCATGATGTCGCAAATGATCAAGTCGGGTTTGAATTCAATGGCCTTTTCCATGCCGGCTTTTCCATCCTCAGCTTGTTCTGTTCGATAATTGGCCAATTCGAGTATCTCCGCGGTATTGCTTCGAATATCTGCATTGTCTTCGATGATCAGGATGTTTTTCATATTGGTGTTAGTTTTGATTTTTTATGGTTACTATAAAAGTACTTCCCTGGTTCAGGGTGCTTTGAATCTCCAAAACTCCGCCGACTCTTTTTACGAGTCTGTTTACATTGGAAAGTCCCAAGCCATTGCCTGGAACTCCGTGGCTATTGCCTGCGCGAAAGCGAGGTTCTAGTAAATGTGGAATATCGTCTTTCGGTATGCCTATGCCATGATCCATGATCTGAAATCGGACTTGCTTCTCATCTGCCCAAACATGGATACAGATTTTGGTTTCCTCCGGTGAGTATTTTATTGCGTTCGATATTAAATTGTCCAGAATATGACGGAGCGCGTAGGGGTCTGTACGTAAGGTTTCGACGCCTTGATGCCAGTAAACCAATTCTTGGCCTGTTTTCAAGCAGTTTGACAGGACTTCGATCCGTTGCTCGATGAAGTCACGGATGTTGACAGTTTCGTATTCCTTGATCGATTGTGGCTCATTCCATAATTGCCAATTTTGAAAGTCCATTTTTAGGTCGGCCACCGCTGATTGAATTCGTTTTAGGTGTTTGCTGCGTTTGTCTTCCTGACCGTCTTTGTTGTAACTCAGGCAAAGCCAAGTAGAGGATTCAATGGTGGTAAGCGGTACTTTCCAATCGTGAAGTTGTGCAGCGAAATCTGCTCGTTGTTGTTGTATTTTATGTTTGGCGAAATTTGCATCATCCCTTTTCTTAGCCCGCAGGCAATATTCGTCACGTAGATCTCGAATCAACAGCAAAATCGATTCCTGTTCATCTTTTCCTTCGCCCCAAAACTGACGATGTACCTCAATGGGGATTGGCGCCAAAGTGGATCCGGGGTAGTGAAACCAGATTCGGATGGGTTTTTGGGTGTTTTCAATATAATCCAACCAGAGACGTTGTGCTTTTTCTTTGGTTCTTTTCTCATTGGCCAGCCAAGCAGATATGTAAGGGTTTCGTTGGATCCATTCCTGAATGGGGTAGCCTAAGAATGTGGCTTTACCAGAATGTACAAACTTCCCATCGGAACGTACTTTCATTAATAAATAACCTTCGGGTAGGTTGCTCTGGAAGGCATCGATGATCTGTTGGCCAAGTAGGGCCTTTTCTTTTGTGTTTTGCTTGGGAAGGATGGTGAGTGGTGGAGTGAGCTTTTTCGTTGGATGATTGTTCCAGGAGTTAGCTTTTGCAGGATAATGATAGAGGTGAATGGGATGCATGATAGATCGTTTGTGGTTAGTATAGGATAGAGGCATTTATGCAATCATATTTAACCTTCATAATCACATGCATTAACACATGCGAATAAAGAATAAAGAAATTGAATAATATGATAACGTTTATCATTTTATATAATATAATAAACAGATTTAGACGCATATGACATATTGCTTATTTGATTTATTGAATTCATGATGAATGCATTTCTACTTCTTGTGTTTCCAGTTGGAAGTATACAATTATTCAATTGCATATCTGTATCAACTCGTTTTTGAATATTTGTTGACAATATTTCATTTATGCTCATTTCTTAATTTTTACGGGTAGGTTTGACTCTACCTCAAAACTCACTTTTGCATTGATGCGATATTCTGTAATCTTGTTGTTTCGCACAACCGCGCTGTGATCCTGGATGTAGATCGATTTGATATTTTTCACGGTTCGACCAGCTTCTGCAACCGCTTGAGTGGCTGCATCCTCCCAGCTTTTATTTGAGCTGGCCATAAGTTCAAGTACTTTAATGATTGACATATTTGTTTAAATTTATTTCAATGTAGCGATAGGAAAGTATAACATTTAATGACCATCGTCATTTTTTCATTGGGGGGTCTTATTATGCAGTTCGATTGCTTATTGCATATGTTTAATGAATTGTTGCATATATGCAATAAGTCATGTTTTGAATTTTATTTCAGTATTGCACCTGTGCTATATTTTGAATTGATGATCAATTGCACGCTATTTTGATATATTAAGGAATAACACTGAGCGTCATTTTTAAATAATATGGATGATGTGTCATTCATTGCAATTGTTTCGATTCTATTTTTTAATAACTCTGATTGTATGCTATCTGCTGATGTCGTCCATTTGTTGAATCTCATCGCATGTTCGATTTGCTTATCCTCCCATTCTTCTATCCAATTATTTGACAGTTCGCATTGTTCTATTTGTCTCGACCAAACATCGATCGAACTTCGGTTCTGATTATTCAGGTAATGTTGGATCTTGTTTAGTTTGGAAATCGAGAGTATGTCCAGCTCATCTATTCCCGTTCCGGTGCCTCGAATGATCAATGGGCCTTGCTGGTCTTTCTGTATTTGCTGCACCGCTTTTGAAAATTCATGCATGGTATACGCCCGATTTTGTATTGCCATTTTTAGCCGGATCCGTAATGTTGGTTTTGAATTTATTACCTCATACAATTCAGCATTTTCTGTATTCAATTGAATGACTCGAAAGATCTTTTCGAATTGTGTGTTTTGAATCAGCTTCTTCCATCCAATGGATTGGTTATGTATTTCCGGTGATTTACACCTGTAGCGACTGGCTATTATGGCTGACTCATCTTGATTGGCACGTAATATCAAGCTTTGTGTTCGTCCGGTTGGATAAAATTGAATGATCTTTGATTTCCATGACTCTCCGGCTAAATGAATGAAAGCGTCATCCAAAAAAATATGGTCTCTTTTGTATTTTCCGATTAGTCGATCGATTAATACGCGCCCCTCATCCTTGGAACTCATTGGGTAGGGTATCCAAGCCAATAATGAAGGTGGGGTCGCGTCTTGCGATAATAGCTGAAAATCGGATTGCTGCTGGTGAGTGGGGTCGAGGATTATAGGCATTGGGCCAAACTATCCCATATGGACATCCAATAAGATGGCTTCGGTCAGTTGCGCCAATGATCCTGAATCCTATTTTATCGAAAAAGATAACTAAAACGTATTGAGCCTTGATGTTCTTTTCTGTTGTTGAATAAAGCTTCCTCGCTCAAAAGTCCATTTGTTTGATATCCGTAACGAAAGATCAAATAGGTTACGTCCCGGCTTCCGGTCAGTTGCATGCGTTGAGTCATGTTGCCGGCGGCATCGTATTCGAAAAGTTGATCGGGGAGGAGTCGATTGAACTTTGAGTTGAATCGGACAATGTCCGTGATCTGCCCGGATTCATTGTAGTAGTAATAAAAAAATCCAGTTTCTCTTCCTCTTTTGAAACTTCTTTCTTCGGTCACTAAACCGGTGGAATCGATTGTCAATTGAATTTCGGTGGAGTCCAGTACGCCGTCGATTTTCTCCAGGATCCTCCACATTTTCAGGGGAGATCCTGTTGCGTTGTAAGACCAAAGATGGATTTCCTGTTGCTGAAATTCGCTTAGACTGTCGGAGAATCGATTTTCAATCCGGTCAATATATCCTTGCTTATTGCGTGAATAGGTGATCTGGCTAGTAAATCCTGCTCGTTTTTCCATTTGTTCCGCCAATTGTCCATTGTTGGAAAAGATCAAGGTTGTGTTGGTGCGTGCACCTGCCTGTAGCTGTATTTGTTGCAGGGTATCGGCTTGAAACGAGATTTCGTAGCTCTCCTTGAAGTCTGTTTGTACTTCACCGGTGGGCAAGACGGCTGTTCCGAGAATTTGTCGAACGTGTAATGTTTTAAAGCGTTGTTGTTTTGTCTCCACCTGCCGGATGCCGATCAGGTCGCTGTAATAGTATTGTGCCTCGGTGGTCGGTGCGAAGCCGATCCAGATCAACGCCCAAAAAAGCTTTTGCATTCTCATCCCTCAAATGTACCAGTTAGGCTCTATTTTTGGAACAACCTCCTTGACATGCAACCAACACCACAACGTGCGGCCGACCTGGACGCTTTTGGCCGATTGATCGATATAATGGATGAGCTGCGGGAGAAATGCCCCTGGGATAAAAAGCAGACCCTAGATTCCCTGCGTTCCCTGACCCTGGAGGAAACCTACGAATTGGCGGATGCCATCACCCTGGGCGACTGGAAAGGGGTTAAGGAAGAATTAGGGGATCTGATGTTGCATCTGGTCTTTTATAGCCGGATCGGGAAGGAGCAGGGGCAATTCACGATCGCTGAGATGATCCATGGTATCTGCGACAAACTAATCAAACGCCATCCCCACATCTACGGCGATGTTCAAGTGAATAACGAGGAGGATGTAAAACGGAATTGGGAACAGATCAAGCTTTCTGAGGGCAAAAAGTCTGTCTTAGCGGGTGTTCCCGCCTCCTTGCCAGCGTTGGTTAAGGCGCTTCGTCTGCAAGAGAAGGCCAAACAAGTGGGATTTGAGTGGGAGCAGACCGATCAGGTATTGGAAAAAGTTCGGGAAGAAGAAGTGGAGCTCATGCAGGCCATTGAACAGGGCTCTGCGGAAGAGCAGGAGGCTGAGTTTGGAGATCTGCTCTTCTCCTGGATCAATTATGCCCGTTTTATCGGAGTGGATCCCGAATCAGCACTTAGTCGAACCAACCAGAAATTCATCCGCCGTTTCCAGTCCCTGGAAGCCCTGGCCAGCCAACGAGGACTCCAACTTTCCGGGATGAGTTTGTCCGAAATGGACGGACTTTGGAATGAAGTCAAGGAATCGGAGCGATCGGCTTGACCATCCCTCATCAAGCCGTACCTTTGCAACGCCATTCAAACGGCCCATGTACCCATGAAGCGGATCCGGAATTTTTGCATCATTGCCCACATCGATCACGGTAAATCTACTTTGGCCGACCGACTGCTTCAGTCTACCAATACCATCACCGAACGGGAAATGATGGACCAGGTCCTCGACGACATGGACCTAGAACGGGAAAAGGGAATTACCATCAAGAGCCATGCCATTCAGATCAATTATCTGCACTCCGATGGGCAGGAATATATCCTGAATTTGATCGACACCCCGGGTCACGTAGACTTCAGTTATGAGGTCAGTCGCGCCCTGGCGGCCTGCGAGGGTTGTTTGTTGTTAGTCGATGCTACACAAGGCATACAAGCTCAGACAATCAGCAACTTATATTTGGCAATTGATAATAATCTGGAGATCATTCCGGTCATCAACAAGATCGATATGGATGGGGCCATGGTGGAAGAGGTTGAAGACCAAATCGTCGATCTGATCGGTTGCAAACGCGAAGAAATCCTGCATGCCAGTGCCCGTACGGGACTGGGCGTAGATAAGATCTTGGACGCCATTGTGGCCCGCATTCCTTCGCCCAAAGGTGAACCGGATGCCCCTTTGCAGGCCCTGATCTTTGATTCGGTGTTCAATTCATTTCGGGGAATCATCGTGTATTACCGGATCCTGAATGGATCGATCCGAAAGGGCGACAAAGTAAAATTCGTAAGTACCGGACAAGAATACGAAGCCACAGAGATCGGGATTCTGAAGCTGAAGATGGCTGAAAAGGAGACCGTCAAAGCAGGCGATGTAGGGTACATCATTACTGGCATCAAGAATGCCAAGGAAGTGAAAGTGGGGGATACCATTACGCTTGCGTCAAATCCCAAGCCGGAACTGATCAAAGGTTTCGAGGAAGTCAAACCCATGGTTTTTGCTGGAATCTTTCCGGTCAACACGGACGAATTTGAGGAACTCCGCGATTGCATGGACAAGCTCCAGCTGAACGATGCCTCCCTCACCTTCGAATTGGAGACCTCGCAGGCACTCGGATTTGGTTTCCGTTGCGGATTCTTGGGTATGCTGCACATGGAGATCATCCAAGAGCGGCTGGAACGTGAGTTCAATCAGATGGTGATCACCACCGTTCCCAACGTAAGTTTCATTGCCCACACGACCAAAGGGGAAAAGATAATCGTAAACAACCCCACAGAGTTCCCCGACCCGGTCAAGACCGAACGCATCGAGGAGCCTTTTATCAAAGCACAGATCATTTCTAAGCCCGAATACATAGGAAACATCATGACGCTGTGCTTGGGCAAACGAGGCATCCTGATCAATCAAAGTTATCTCACCCAAACGCGGGTGGAGTTGATCTTTGAGATGCCGCTTACCGAGATCGTATTTGATTTTTACGATAAGCTGAAGTCCCAAACCCGTGGCTATGCCTCCTTCGATTATCATCCCATTGGCTATCGGGACAGTGACATTTGCAAAATGGACATTCTGCTGAACAACGATAAAGTGGATGCGCTCTCAGCGCTAATCCACCGTAGTCGCGCACATGATTTTGGTCGAAAACTCTGCGAGAAGCTTAAAGAATTGTTACCTCGTCAACAGTTTCAGATCGCGATCCAAGCGGCCATTGGTGCCAAGATCGTCGCCCGCGAAAATATCTCTGCCCTGCGCAAGGACGTAACCGCCAAATGTTACGGTGGTGACATCAGCCGAAAACGAAAACTTTTGGAAAAGCAGAAGGAAGGAAAGAAACGGATGCGCCAGATCGGAAACGTTGAGGTGCCTCAAGAGGCCTTTTTAGCAGTACTGAAGTTGGACGAATAGATTTAGTTCAAGGTTCAGTGTTCAACCTTTGCGCTGTCATTTTTTTCTGATCATTTCTAGTCCTTCCTGCAAGAAAGGGTGTTTCCAGATATAATGTTGGATCAACCCATATAGCATCAAGCAGCTGAATCCTCCGACCAATAATTTAGTCAGATTCGTCCAAGAAGTTGCTTCCATTCCCATGGAAACTGGGATGAAGATTAGTGCTGTCGCTCCGGCTTTCAACATGGTTTCAACAGGAATCGTCGGTTTGATCAGTAGCAGAAAGAAGATCAGAAATCCCAATTCCGTCAGAAAAGAATTCATGGCCGCTCCTTTCGCTCCGTAAAGCGGGATCAACCAGCTGTTTAGTCCGATGCTGATCAAAATGCCAACAGCAACTCCTACGGCAATTCGTTTTTGTAGTTCGGGTCGGCTTGACAGACCATAATACAGAAGCAAATTAGATAAGCTGATGAACAAGGGGATCGGGGCCATCCAATAAACTGCGGAGATGGAATTCGTGAAGGCCGGACCCGAGAAGACCAATACCAGCTCTTTTCCGAACAACAGATACAGGACCGAAATGGGAATGGTTAAGAAAATCAACCAGTCAACCGACTTGCGGAGGAGTTCCACGGATCGGGTTGGCTGCTGCTGGGCTTGGATGCCTGAAAACTGAGGAAATACCACGGCATTCAATGCCAGGGTTACCAACAATGAAAGGCGAACCAATTTGGCGGCATTGGTGTAAAAGCCAACTTCCGTTTCATTGCTGAGCAGTCCAAGTAGGGTGGCGTCCAAATAATCGGTGATGCTGATAAATACGGTGGCGATAAAGAAAAGGAACATCTCTTTTCGGTCGATGCTGCTGGAAACCGGAAGGGCCGCTTCGTTTTTCAGATCCCTCCGGATCCAAGCCAGGTTGTAGATCGCAGTTGCAATAACGCTGATTACGATGATCCAATAGTAGATGCTGTAATCCGAAGGAGATTTAACCCATAGAAAAATAAAAACAAGCCCCAGGCTCCGAAAAATTAAATTTCGAATGGCAATGGTCTTGAAATGTTGTCGTCCTTGCAGGTACCAATCAGATGCCAAGCTGTTGGCGATCAAGTAACAGGCCCCCAAAGGGAAAAGGGGCATAACGTAATTCCAGTTTTCGTGATCGGCGAATAGGATATAAAAGATCCCAAAGCCGATCGCGCCCAGGAGGGTATGCATCCGCATCATTGGCGTGTAGCTCTGTCGCTTGCTTAATCCGGTTGCTTGCAATTGCGCAATCCGATAAACACCGTATGCTGGTATACCCAAGGAAGTGATGCCATAAATCAAACCGACGGCATAATCCACAAAGTGGATGGCGCCCAAGCGTTCCGGACCCAATACCCGGGTTAAATAAGGATAAGTGATCAAGGGGAATAAAATGCCCAGGATCCCGTTTAGCAGTTGATATGGATATTGACGAAACGTAACCGAGCAATTATTGGTTGCTAACTTTTTGATTGCCTCGTTGGTTGAGTATGGGGACTTCATGCGGGGCTTCGCCATCTTTCAATTTCAAGTTGAATACCTTGTCGATGTGCAGCCATTTTCCGTTTTTCCATTCAAATCCTTCTTGATCTCCATCCGGAACATAAGTCCATTTGTTATCGGGGTCATTATTTTCCGAAACCAAATGATCTATCAGAATCAGATTGAGGTCGGCAATGTAATTGACCAGTACCCGGGCATTTTTTTTGAACTCAATTTGAAATCGATGGCGGGTCGGGGAGGGCAGGCTATCGTTTTCGTAGCTGAAGAAGGGGCCGCCAAAAACAGGTTCTCCTTTCGGATTGAAATGTAGCACTTCGATCCATTTCATGCTGCTCATGGCGCCGTTTGGATCAAATCCAAATAAGGTATAATAATTTTTCCCAGCCTGTTGGGTGCGGATCATGTTGTAATAAACAGCGCCGATCCAATTCATGCGATCCCGCGCGGAATCCAAGGGTTTTTCTACAAATTCGGAAACATCTCGAAGTGGAAATATTTTCATTGATCCATCCGTTGTCCGCATTTGAATGGCACCGCGTTGTCGGTGGTAATAATCATCGTAACTCAGGCTCCAGGAAAAGATCCGAAAGCTGCTGTCGGGGGCGTAAAGCTTGGATATTCCAGCTAGTGAGTCGAATGGGTAATAGAAAGAATGCCGGGTTTGGAGTGCCCGTACGAGCACCCGGGTGAATTGGCTATCGGCTTTCATTCGAAGCGCCTGTATGCTGTCTGTATTCAGGGTACGGGACAATTCAAGCAGGGTGTCTTGCTTCAAATTCAATTGATTCCGATCCGTCGACTTTAACGGAGAAGATTGAGCCTGGATCATCGGACTGGATAAACAGCCGAGTATCACAATCAATAAAAAGAGGATGCGCATGGATTCGAAAATACTGAATTCGTTCCCCCGGAAATTGATTGGGATCGGATTCTTCGTGAAAGCTTTGTCAATTTTCGATCCCCCGGATCCATTGGGAAAGACTGAACAGCGATTCAAAGCGCTTGTCAATGTCTGGATGCGGAAAATCAAATTCCGGATTGGTCGTAGACAGATAACAGGTGTAAAACCCAGCGTTACGCCCAAAAAGCATATCACTGTGTTTGTTTCCTACCATTAGGGTGCGTGCTGGATCAATTTCCGGAAATTCCTGTCGAGCCCGATAGGCCATGCCCGGATTGGGTTTTCGGTCGGGGTGGTGGTTGTCGATACTGGTGCAATAGTAGATCCGATCGATCCGTCCACCCACTGATTCGATGGTGCGGGTCATGTATTGATGAATATCCCGCAGATCAGCCTCTGTCATCCAGCCTTTTCCAACCCCACGTTGGTTGGTGACCACCACGATCTTTCCCAGATGCTCACTGAGTTGTGCCAGCGCTTCCGGTACACCGTCGTAAAATTTGAACTCATCGCTGCTTCGGATATAGTCTGCTTGTTTTTCGTGATTGAGTACGCCATCCCGATCGAGGAACAAGGTCCATTGCTTGTTGATGTATTCCGGTTTCAGCGGTAGGGCGCGTAGTTCCCGATCGGCCAATTGATGATCTTCCGGAATGCCGATGTCGCGGAAATACACATCCTGTGCCAGTCCGAAAAACTTTCGTTCGGTTACCAATCGCTCCAGGAAATCTTTTTCAAAGGAATATTTAACGGTAAGCTCTTCATCGAGCATCTTCTGCTTATCGATCAGATAGACACCCGCATTGATCTGTCCGCTTTCAATTGCTTGCTTTTCTTGGAAGGATCGAATCTGCCCGTTCGATTCTGTATGTACCACTCCATACCGATCGAAATGCGTCAAGGGTTTCAACAGGATCGTACAGTGGGCCTGATTTTCGGCGTGCATCCGGGCGGCCAGATGCAGATCACCTCGGAATAATGTGTCTCCATTCAGAACCAACACTTGCTGTTGCTGACAAGCCCGAAGCGCCAAGGTGATCGCCCCACCAGTGCCAAGTGGTTCTTGTTCGATCACGGTATCGTAATTCAGGGTGGGAAAATACGTTGACAGGTATGCCTGGATTTGTTCGTGTTTGTAACCCAGGGAAAACACAAATCGTTCAATGCCTTGCGAACGCCAATAGTTGATGACATGAAATAAAAAGGGTCGATCGGCAACAGGGGCCAAGCATTTGGGTTGATCCGGTAAGACGGACCGTAATCGGGTACCCAGTCCGCCTGCTAAGACGATCGCTTCCCGGATCATCCTTGTTTGTCGTTCGATACAAAATAGGATTCCTCCACCAGCTGGCAAATGATATGTCCCAGCGTAATGTGTACTTCCTGGATGCGGGGTGTATCGGTACTGGGGGCCGGCAACCAATAATCACTGAGGGCTTTCATTTCACCACCAGTTTTTCCGGTAAAGCCGATCGTGTGTACGCCTTTCTTTTTGGCTGCTTCAAAGGCACGCACGACGTTGGCGGAGTTGCCGGAGGTGGATAGTCCGATCAAGACATCACCGGCTTGGGCGACTCCATCGATCAATCGCGCATACACCACCTCGAAGCTGTAATCGTTGGCCACGGCCGTTAAATAGGAGGTGTTGACATGCAAAGCTTCAGCCGGAAGGGCTTTCCGATCTGTATAAAAACGTCCGGAGAACTCAGCGGCTAAATGTTGAGCATCCGCAGCGCTTCCTCCATTGCCACAGAGATAGAGTCGATTTCCGGCGTGAAAGGCCTGGGTGATGCAAGCGGCAGCCTGCTCCACCTGAAATAAGGTATCCGGATCGTTCAATAGGTGCACCTTGACATCGATCGAATTTTGCAGAATGGAGCGAATCTTTTCCATTACACAAAGATAACCGGAGATTCTTATGCCGACCAGCTTCGGATCCCGGAGTCGGTAAATTGATAAGGTTTAACGGTGCCTCCCAGCTGGGTCAACGCCTCCGCTACCTGATGACGGGCATTGCCCGGGCAATAGAAGATCATGAATCCGCCACCCCCGGCCCCGGAGATCTTACCCCCACTGGCTCCGGCCTTGCGCGCCGCCTCATAGATTTCCTCTAACCAAGGGTTGCTGATCCCTTCCGCCATTTTTTTCTTCTGTTGAAATCCATAATCCAAGATCTCACCGATTGCATCGAGCCGACCGCGCAACAAAGCTTCTTTCATCTGCTGTGCTTGCTCTTTTAATTGATGCATCGCTTCAATAGACCGGGCATTTTTGTCTTGTACATTTTTCTGTTGCACTTCGATTATGCGGGCCGATTCGCGGCTGGTGGACGAATAGTAAAGCAGTAGATTGTTCTCCAATTCATCGAGGTATTCCGATTTGACACGAAGTGGATTGACGATCACTTTATCGTCGCCGTAAAATTCCATGAAGTTCACGCCGCCGAAGGTGGCCGCATATTGATCTTGTTTTCCGCCGGCCAGTCCCAGATCCTTTCGTTCGATCTCATAGGCCAAGTGTGCCAGATCATATTCGCCCAGTGGTAGTTTGCAAGCCTCAGCAAAAGCACCCAGAATCGCCACCATCAGGGTAGAGGAAGTGCCAAGGCCCGAGCCAGCAGGTGCATCCACTTCGGTGCTGATGCGCATGCCCGTATTGGGCAATTTGCCTTCACGCTTCAATCGATTGTAAACACCTTTGACCAGATCCAGTTTCCCATTGATGGGTAATGCCTCTTGCAAGGGCAACCGTTCTGATTCATTTCGATCCAGCGCTTCGATGTGAATGACGGGTTCGTCGATCCATTGGAGAGTAGCTCGGGCATAAAGGGAGATCGTAACATTCAGGATCGCGCCTCCGTACAAGTCGCTGTAGGGGCTAACATCGGTGCCGCCACCGGCCAGACCAATGCGTAAGGGGGCTTTACTTCGAAATACCATGGGCGAGGGCGATCAATTTATCGGTGAGTACAGTCCAGCTGAGTTCTTGTTTGATGCGACGAAGATGCGGAATAAAATAATCCGTTCCGTGTTGGTATAATTCCAGTATTCCATCGGCAATGGAAGTAGGTTCGGGATCGGTTACCCAACCCGATTGGGCATGCGGCACCAGATCGGGCAGTCCGCCTACGCGTGTTACCAACATCGGCTTTTCAAAATGATAGGCCAAGGGGGTTACGCCACTTTGGGTTGCTTGTTTGTAAGGTTGAATGACAAAATCAGCCGCACACAGATAATCGCGCACTTGCGAATCGGGAATAAAATCTGTTTTTAGGATCAATCGGTCTTCGATATTCAACTGATGAATTAGTTCGTCGTAAGGTTTATGGTCTTCGTAGTATTCACCTGCGATCATCAATTTGATTCCTGCTTCTCGGATACGCGGATCGGCCATGGCTTTCAATAACAGATCTAGTCCTTTATAGGGGCGGATGAAACCGAAAAACAACAGTAGCTTTTCCGATCGGGGTAATTGCAGGTGTTCCCGAGCGGTCTGCACGTCTATGGGTTCTCCAAAATTATCGTAAAGCGGATGTGCAGAAAGCGCAATGGGTTGGTTGGTGACGAAGGAAGCCAGATCGGATTTTACTTTTTCACTCATGGTGAGAAATCCGTCGCAGGCCTTTACAAAATAGCGCGTGAAAATCGTATCGCCGGGTCTGGACTCATGCGGAATTACATTGTCAGCTATGCAAACGATGCGGGTGTGTTTGTTCTTTTTGACCAGTCGCAAGATGGTGCCTAATGCGGGACCCATAAACGGTAACCAATACCGAACGATGACCAGGTCAGGTTTTTGTTTTCGGATCTTGTGGCCAACCTGCAGCCAGTTAACCGGATTGATGGAATTGATCCAGCTATGAATGGTCAATCCTTCCGGGGCCGGATCATCGGAATACTGGGTTTTTCCGGGAAACAGAAAGGAGGGGTATTGCAAGGAGAAGGAAACCAATTCGGCCTGCCATCCTTGCGCTTGGAATGCTTGGGCCAGTCGGTGATTGAAGGTGGCGAGTCCGCCTCGCAGTGGGTAGGCCGGACCGATGATCAGCACCTGCTTCATCAGAGTCCCAATTTGGATTCGAGCAGATATTGATTGCGGGTGGAGGAATTGCGTGCGATCAATTCACCCAAATAACCAGCTAGGAATAATTGCATACCCAGCACCACGGAGGTTAGCGACAGATAAAAGGCCGGACGGTTGGTGATCGAAAAAGAAGCGTCCATGAATTTGGAGGCCAGAAGATAAACAGCCATACCAAATCCAATTAGGAAGCAAAGACTTCCCCAAAGGCCAAAAAAGTGCATGGGACGTTTGGAGAATTTTCCAACAAACGAGATGGAAAGCAAGTCCAAAAATCCATTGACAAAACGATTCCAGCCAAATTTGGAAACACCGTATTTCC
>Ga0102921_1000223_pt1 | contig 19720 bp, 14 predicted proteins | sample Colrivmeta156802_FD_78205 | JGI IMG/M metagenome (GOLD analysis project Ga0102921, IMG submission 78205) | Estuarine microbial communities from the Columbia River estuary - metaG 1568-02 | ecosystem: Environmental > Aquatic > Marine > Intertidal zone > Estuary | place: USA: Columbia River...
ACGGAGTCGTCAACCAATACCACCTCAATGGCGCAGGAAACCTGCCCCAGCGCGCTGAGAAGCGCCTCGCCCAGCGTTTCCCGCCGCCCCTGCGTGGTTATGATGATGCTAACTTCAGGATCTTTCAAAGCCGGAGACGAGGTGTTAGCGCCGTGGCAACGATCTGAAGCGACGCAAAACCTTGTGCCAAAGGCGGTGCGCGGAGTGTCGGAACACGATGTCATGCTGTTCCTGCTGAGAGTCGCCGAACAAGATCGATCCTTCGCGCCTTCCCGGGAGCGTTTCGATACGCGCGAAACCTCCCCACATGCTCCGCGCGAATGCTCCACCCCGGGCACGCGAATGGAAGCCGCCCGGAACAAAATCCAGGTCCACCAGCCGCACTTCCGGAAACTCCTCCCAACGAACCGCCCGGAGGCCACGGCGGCAATCCGGGTTGTAACTGTCGTGAATCAAGATGTGCAGGGCGTCCGCAGGCGCTAAGCGCAGGATCAATTCAACGTCATCCCGGACACCCGCCGCTGAATGATCCCCGTCAACCAGCGCAAACCCCAGCCTCATTCCAGAATCGCGCATTCTGGCGAAGGCCGCGGGAATCATATCGCGCGATGGCCCAATGTGGAAGCGAACCCCTGGGAAAAGCGGAGCGAGCCGCTCCTGAACCCGCGGGTCGGAATCGATTGAAAACACGGTTCCCGCAAAGCGGGAGAGCACTTGCAGGCTGCCGCCCTGAAAGGTGCCGATTTCCAACGCGACTTCCGGACGAAGCCGCTCAAGCACGCCCGCGAGAACGAACTGCTCGGCCGCAGACATCTCCCACCCGAGGGGAAATTCCGGCAGAAATTTGTGGGGTAAGTTCATTTGGCGCTAGGGCCGCCGAGCCCGAGAGATTTTCCTTTCACAGACCGACAGCGGAGCGACTTCATGGAAACTCGAACATCGTTCCTTGCCAGCAGGAACACCGCGACCGAGATTTCTCACGACGATGACCGCCGCCCACCGGCTCCGCCGCCGACTGGCACGACCCTTCCGGGGGAAACCACACCTTCTGCAATGGCTTCGCTGGCCGAATCCCTTGTGCCCTCCTTACTCCCAGCCGGAAATCAATCTTTCACGCCCGGGCGAACTGGGAGATGTCGTGATGTCGCTGGCGGTGATCCGTGAGATTCGGGTCAGAAATCCCGGGGCGAGAATCACCCTAGTGACCAACCACCAAATGCTGGTGGAGTCCCACCCGATGATCGATCGCGTGCTATCGCCTCAGGCGGCGGAAGCGGAAAGGCTGCCAAATATTATTCCCTTGCGTTACGAACTCTTCGTTCCGCTCGAACTCCATGTCATCGACTACCTCGCGGCCTGCGTCGGGTTGACGAATATACCGCACGAGATTCCCCTCCCGGATTTCACCGCAGAAATCAGAAACGGCACCGTAGGGTATGACTGGCCGCGCCCGTGGGTCGTGCTTCTGCGCCAAGCCGGTCCGTTCACTCCGAACAAGAACTGGCCCGAGGACAGGTGGGAAGAGATTATCCGCCGTCTTAGCCGCCGGGCGACTGTCATAGAGTTGGGCCAGGGATCGTCACAATCCCCGCTCACGGAGCGCCACGTGGATCTCCGCGGTCGGACAAACGTCCGCCAGTTCTGCGGGTGGATTTCAGTGGCCGACCTGGTGGTTACTCCCGTAACCAGCGCGGTCCACATCGCTGCTGCATACCGGGTACCGACCTTGAGCGTACTCGGTGGATATGAGCGACCCCGCAACACCGCTTACGCTCGGCACGTTGCGCTGAGCCGCTCACCTGCCTGCTCTCCCTGCTGGCGTCGCGAGGAATGTCCCTTTGACCGGGCATGTCTGCGTGAAATCTCAGTCGATGAAGTCGAGGTTCACGCCCTCGGCATGCTGACCGGGCCGTCACGTGAGGATTCTGTGATGACCCCGAGGTCAAGGCCGCATTCGCCAAACTGAGGATGGTGAACGAACCGCCAGGTCGGCTGCACCATCTCCTTCCTCTCGTCTCGATCCAGGCGGTGGGATTGGCGTGCGGCGTACTCGGAGTGCACTGGTCCTCAAAACTTCTGCCTCCGGAGATCCTCGGGGTTTACGGACTGCTTGCCAGCACCCATACGCTTGCCGCGTTTGTCACGCACCGAGGCATGGTTCAGTATCTGCAACGCCACTGGACCGCGGAATGTTCCGCGTCGCTCTTTGGACGGGAGCTCCTGAAAGCCATGCCCCTGCCAACGGTCTGGCTTGCCGTGGCAGCGGCGACCTCGATCGCCGGCCTACATCTGGCAACCGGATTGGGCCGGGCCTGGGTCTGGTGGGGCTGGATCGTTTTGGTTAATTTGCTCGCGCTCGCCGCCCATCTCACCGCGACGGCCCTGCAGGCGGAGGAGAAATACTGGAGCCAATTCACCGTCTCGACCGTGGGGAGCTTAACCCGATCCTTCTTGCCGCTCCTAGCGGTCTTTTTGCTCGGGACCGCCATGGAGACTCTCGGCGCCGGATTCGCACTGCACACTATGTTGTGGTTCTTGGCTGGGGCTCTGGCACTCGCGCCCGCATGGAATCGCGGGGAGACCCGGAAGCCTCCCGGTGGACTTGGATCGGCGATCCTTTCCTTCCTAGGGGTCGGAACTATCGGCTGGGTGGCCCAGAACGCCCCTCGCTGGTTCGCCGCGTTCAACCTTCCCCCGCAGGTGAACGGGTACTTCATGCTCGCCGCAAATCTCTCCGTCATCGTACCTGCCTCGATAGCAATTGTTGGAACGAGTTACGCCGCCCCGTGGATATTCGCCGCGGCTCGCGCAGGTGAAACCAGCGCTAATCTGAGGCGCCGGACTGATCGTAATGTCTGGGTGGCCCTGCTGCTGGGCCAAGCCGCGCTTCTCGCGCTGACAGCGGCGGCCCCCGGCCTCATCGGGTGGGTGATCGCCCCCGGCTACGCCCCGGCCGTCGGCTGGCTGCTCGCGGCGGGCGGCGGCTTCCTCGCCACCATCAGCGCGTCCTTTTACTGCGACCTCCTTTCTGCTCTCGGTCGCGAAAAGGATTGTGTGAGATTGCTGGCTTACTCGACCGCGGCCCGGGTGGCGGTGCTTTGCTTGGTGACGTTCTCAGGTGAGGCGGCTTGGTTCCGGCTGAGCCTGACGATGCTAGCTTGGCCTACGGTCGCATTGGAATGGTGGCTGGTACAACGGTGGCTGCGCACACCACTATCCTAAGCTTGCCCACACCAGGATCGGAGGCGGCTCGCTGCGGGATTGCGGGCCGGAACCGGCCCTTTGTTGAATCGGTACGTTGAATCACCGGTTGAAAAACGGCCTCCAAGCAGCCCTTGCCGCCGCGCTGGCCACGCTGATCGGATGGCAAACCGGCAACGGGGATTTTATGCTGCCCGGTCTGGTCTGCGGGGTCGTGGCCCTTTGGGTTTTCACCCGCCTGACGGGAATCCCGCCGGATCCGGCGCTCGGCGGGCTACTGTTGATCGGGTATATCGTCGGGAATCGCGGTTTCGCACAGCTCAGCCTGCCAGGCGTGCCTCTGCTGGTGGGTGAATTTACCCTCGGTGTCGGCCTGCTGCTGGCAGCCTGGAGGACAGCTCTGGCGAAAACGCCGCCCGTGCGGCGCGACCGGTTGAACTTTTTTATTTCCGCCTGGCTTGTATTGGGCTGCCTGCGACTTCCATTTGATTTCGCTACGCACGGGGTAGTTGCCCTCCGGGATTCCGCCCTAGCTTACTACGCCCTCTTTTTCTTTTTCGCCCAAACTTGGGGCGCCGCCGCGACACAGCGCCGCTGGCTGGAGCGATGCCTCGACACCGCGTTCACACTGGCGCCGCCAGTCTTCGTGGCATTCGTGCAACGGCCGGATTTTTTCACGGGGGCCCTCACCGTGGGCGGGGCGCCGCTGATCTACATGAAAAGCGACGTGCAAAGCGGGACGTTGGTCGCGGGAGCCATCTGGTTTCTCCATCGGCATGCGACGTCCGGCCATCGCTGGTGGCTCGCGCTGGCCGCCGCGAATCTGTTCGCCATGGTCCAGGGAAACAGTCGCGCCGGGTTGATCGCACTTGCTGCCGTGACGGTCGCGCTTGTCGTAAGCCGGGACCGGCGGATTTTGCGGCCGCTCTGCCTCATTGTCAGTGCGGGGCTTCTCGCCATCGCGGTTACATCTGCCATTTTTCCGGGCCACTGGGATCAAACGCCCGCGCACCGACTTTACGAATGGGCTCTGTCGATATCAGACATCGAAGGCGCGAGGACGTACGCCGCCGCAAATCTCGATGACAAGCCGGACAATAATCGCTTCCGGATCATTTGGTGGCGAAGCGTCATGGAGCGCGCCTTTTCGGACAGCCCGTGGATCGGCCTGGGATTCGGCTATGATCTGGCTCAGGACTTCCGGCAAAGCTACTACGGGAACATTGGGGAAGAGGAATTCAGCGCGAGAAGTCCGCATAATTTTGTCCTAACGGTTTTCGGCCGCCTTGGGCTGGCCGGTTTGATCCTGCTCGGCGGAGTGATTTCAGGCCTTGCGGCCTTGATCTGGAGAAATCGCGCGAGGGGCGACCTAGTGTGCCACGGCTACCAAAACTTCGCGCTGGGCCTCGGAGCTCTGGCAATCTTTGTGAGTGCTCTTTTCGGCGTGGTACTGGAGGGCCCGATGGGTGCCACCCTATTCTGGACGGCACTCGGATTGGCGAACTCCCAGGCGGAGAAATTCAAAGATCCCGCCCCCGAAACGACGCCGTCGGATTCTGCCACCACCCGAGCGTGAACATCCACGACGTCTTCAACACGTTTTCACCATATTTCCGCGAACGCAGGATGCGGCGCTTCAGGTCCTTGGTCGCACCAGCGCCTGGCAATCGCATCCTTGATGTGGGTGGAACACCCGAGTTCTGGCGGGAGGCCTCGGGCCTGCGATCGGCGTTAACCTTGCTCAATCCGGACCCGGCAGCCCTAGAAGTGCAAGATCAGGGAATTCGTTTACTGAGAGGGGACGGTTGCGACCTGCCATTCGCGAACCGCGAATTCGAAATCGTATTCTCCAACAGCGCCATCGAACACGTCGGCTCCTGGGATCGACAGCTCGCCTTCGCGAAGGAGGTCCGACGCGTCGGGACAAAGATTTGGGTTCAGACTCCAGCGCGCGAGTTCTTCATCGAACCTCATCTCATCACGCCATTCTTTCACTGGCTGCCAAGAGGCTGTCAGCGGCTTCTCATGCGGAATTTCACGGTGCGCGGATGGATGGAGCGACCGCACCCGACGGCGGTGGAGGCGTTCCTCGATGAAGTCCGCCTGCTCACGGCAGCGGAGATGAGGATTCTGTTCCCGGATTGCACCATCCTCCGCGAGAGGTTCCTTGGCATGACCAAGAGCTACATCGCAATCCGGACCGACGCGTGAATCCTTCCTCGCCCGCCAACCTGTCAGGGCTTTTCAAGTCGCCCGTCACGCGCTCCTCGTGGGACCTGGTGACGCCGGTCGCGCTGGTGCTGCTGGGGGTGATCGGGGTGGCTTTCATCTATTCCGCCCAGCTCTCCGTGCTACAGGCCCGGGGGGCGGGTACGTCGTGGCTGCGGCAGGATTGGTTCAAGCAGATGGTGTTCCTCGGAGCGGGGGGCGTGGTTTACTACGTGGTCTCCCAGATCGACTACCGCTTCTGGCTCCGGGTCGCTCATTGGTTCTACCTCATCTGCCTCGTACCCCTGTTGATCGTGCTGATCCCCGGAATCTCCGGCGAAGCGGCGACCCGCTGGGGCGCGCAACGATGGATCCCGCTCGGGCCGTTCTCGTTTCAGCCCTCCGAAACGGCGAAGATCGCCGTGCTCCTCATCACGGCGAGCATCCTGATGCACTCGCGGATCGGCACGGTGCGGCAGTCGCTGGGCGCGCTCGCCAAATTGGCCCTTGCGGCGGGTGTACCCATGGTCCTCATTCTGCTTCAGCCCGATCTGAAGTCCGCGATCGTGCTGCCGCCGATGGTGTTCTCGATGCTCTACGTTTCCAAGCTGTCACCCCGTTTTTTCCTGGGGGCGCTCGGCGCGTTCCTTCTCCTGATCGGGGCCGTGGCTTGGGACACCACCCGCTACGTCGATTTCATGCGGGCGAACCACAAGTCGTTCTCGCGCGACAAGGGCGCCTTCGAGGAGTCGACTTGGGTGCGCCTTCCGCTGCACGACTACCAGCGCAACCGCATCCTCAGCTTCATCAACCCCGACGAGTACGACCCCAGCGGCATCGGCTGGAACCAGCGCCAGTCGCTGATCTCCGTCGGCAGCGGCGGCCTCGCGGGCAAGGGTTGGACGGAGGGCACGCAGGCCCAGCTCGGCTACCTGCCGCGCTCGGTCGCGCACAACGATTTCGTCTTCGCGGTCATCGCGGAGGAAAAAGGATTTCTGGGAAGCATTACGGTCCTAGGCCTGTTTGGGGTGGTTCTGTTCAACGGCATACGCATCGCCGGTTCCGCGAGGGACCGGCTCGGCGCCCTCATCGCCATCGGCGTGACGGCACTGTTCACGGTGCATGTGTTCGTGAACATCGCCATGACCATCGGGCTGGTGCCCATCACGGGCATACCGCTTCCCCTCATCAGCTACGGTGGCTCCTTTGTGCTCAGTTGCTGCATGCTGCAAGGACTGGTCCAGAGCGTCTGGCGCTTCCGGAGGGAGTTCGCATGAACCACCTTCCCCGCGTCACCGACCGCCCTGCCAGAATCTCCTGCGCCGCAAACACCGCACCGGGGGCCGCCATGGCAAAAACCAAAAAAACCCGCCATGAGCGAACAAACCCAACCGCAGCCCGGCGTCCCGCCGGATGTGACCAGCAAATATGACGAGGAGCTCGTCAACCCGCCCCCGCAGACGGAGGTCAAACCCGTCAGCGCCGAGGAACTGAAGGCCGGCGCCGCCGAACGCGCCAAGCAGCGCCCGCTGCTCCAGAAGATCCTCGCGGTCTTCCAGAAGGAGAAGGGCTCGTACCGCGAGCTCATCATCAATTCCGAACCGCTGGAGAAGCGCGTCGCGCTCCTCGTCGACGGTCGCCTCGAGAAGTTCGAGATCGAGCGCGAGTCCGACAACCGCATGGTCGGCGGCATCTACAAGGGCCGAGTCAAGAACCTCGACCCGGGCCTCAAGGCCGCGTTCGTCGACATCGGCTACACCAAGAACGCGTTTCTGCACTATTGGGACATGCTGCCCGCCGCCGCCGACTCCTCCGTCGAGGTCGTGCGCGTGAACAAACGCAAGAATGCCCCCGAGCGCCCCGCCGAGCCCACGGTCAAGGACATCCCCACCCTCTACCCGCCCGGCAGCGAGATCGTCATCCAGGTCACCAAGGGCCCCATCGGCACCAAGGGTCCCCGCACGACGACCAACCTCTCCCTGCCCGGCCGCTACCTCATCCTCACCCCGTTCAGCGACGGCTGCGGCATCTCCCGCAAGATCGAGGACCCGCAGGAGCGCAAGCGCCTCAAGCAGCTCATCAACGAGCTCACCCTGCCCGAGGGCGTCGGCGTCATCGTGCGCACCGCTGGCGAGGGCAAGAAGTCGCGCTACTTCGTCCGCGACCTCCACATCCTCCTCAAGACCTGGGAGCAGATCCAGGCGAAGATGAAGAACGACCGCGCCCCGGCGTGCCTGTACCAGGAGCCCGACCTGGTCGAGCGCACCGTGCGCGACTTCCTCACCGAGGAGGTCGACCGCGTGCTCATCGATTCCAAGGACGACCACGAGCGCACCCAGAAGCTCGTCGGCCAGATCTCCAAGCGCAGCGCCGGCAAGATCGCCCTCTACAAGGACAGCATCCCGATCTTCGAGCGCTTCAACATCGAGCGCCAGATCGAGCAGACCGGCCAGCGCAAGGTCCCGCTGCCGTCCGGCGGCGAGATCATCATCGACGAGACCGAGGCCCTCATCGCCATCGACGTGAACACCGGCTCGCACCGGAACCGCGGCGGCGACGAGAAGAACGTCATCTACGCCGTCAACCTCGAGGCGGCGGCGGAGATCGCCCGCCAGATCCGGCTCCGCAACCTCGGCGGCCTGATCATCATGGACTTCATCGACATGAAGGAGCGGCGCCACCGCAACGCCGTCTACGAGAAGATGGTCGAGCTCATGGCGAGCGATAAGGCGAAGAACCACATCCTGCCCATCTCGCAGCTCGGCATCATGCAGATGACGCGCCAGCGGCAGCAGGAGTCGCTCTCGTCGAACCTCTACACCGACTGCCCTTATTGCCGCGGCCGCGGCATCGTGAAGAGCGCCACCACCATGTCGGTCGAGCTCCAGCGGCGCCTCAGCTCGGTCGTCCGCCGCCTCCAGCTCCGCAACGACGGCAAGGAGTACTCGCTCCGCGTCATGGTGCACCCGAGCATCCTCGAGCGCCTGCGCAGCGAGGATGCCGATCTGCTTGTGCGCATGGAGAAGCTCTTCGGCGTCAAACTGGCGTTCCGCGCGGACCTCAACTTCCACGTCGAGAACTTCAAGATCATCAACGCCATCACCGGCGAGGAGTACCGCTGAGCCGGTTTTTACCGCCGGTTCAACCGACGAAGGCGCCCGCCCGAGAGGGCCGGCGCCTTTTTTCCGTCCGGATCACGCGGACCGCCGCGCCACCGAGCCTCAACGGCGGTAGTCCGCGCCAGTGAGGCTTGAAAGGACCGACTCCTGCCAGATCCGTAGCTGCCGGGAAAGCCGGGTGACCTCCTCGGGGTGCTTCGCGGCCAGGTCGTTCCGCTCGGCCGGATCGGCGCGAAGATCAAAGAGTTCGCGCAGCTCGTTGCCATTCGCGGCCCGGCGCACCGCGCCGCCGATCACGAGCTTGAAACGGTTGTCGACGATCGCGAGCGCGCCGCCGAAATCCTCCGGCCGGATGTCCGTCTGGCGGTAGTTCTGGAAATTCCGCGTGGCCCCCTCGGCCCCCAGCTTGGCGAGGGGCGTCGTGCCTTTCTGCAGCTCCGGATCGATGTACGGCGTGCGCGCGTCGGCCCGCGCGCGGCTATCCCAGAAACAGATCGGGGCCGGCCGGGCCTCCATCCGCCCTTCGATCAGCGGCCCGAGGCTGATCCCGTCGAGGGGTCGCGCCGGAAGCGGCCGCCCGGCGAGCTCGCAAAGCGTGGGCAGCATATCGCTCGTGACGGCGTTGACCGCGCTCACCCGCGGCGCGCGGATGCGCGCGGGCCATTCGATCACCCCTGGCACGCGGATGCCGCCCTCGTAGACTGAACCCTTCTGGGCGCGGAAAGGCACGGTGGCGACAGCCTCCGACGGCGTGCCGTTGTCCCCGCAGTACCACAGCAGCGTGTTGTCCCGGGCGCCCGCCGCCGCGAGGTGCGCGCGCAAGTGCCCGATGGAGCGGTCCATCGCCGTGATCTCGGCGAAGCGCTCGCGCAGCACGTCGCGCTGGCGGCGCTCCACCGGCCGGCCGGTCTCGTTCGAGGTGAGCTTCACCATCCGGTCGCCGAAGCCCTCCGGCAGACGGTCATAAAGGGCGAGGTCGGCGGGCAGCCCGCTGTAGGGTTCGTGCGGCGAGCCGAACCAGATCACGGCGAAAAAAGGCTTCCCCGCGCTCCGCGCGCGATCGATGAAGCGGCGCGCCTCGGCGACGATGATCTCCGAGCTCTCGCCCTTGAAACGCTCGGGCGGACCGCCGTTGCGCGAGAGCCAGGGATCCAGCTCGAAGAAGTTGTCGTGCGACAGCCATTCGTCGAAACCCATGCGGCCGGGGTTCGTCGGCGACTCGGCCTTGACGGGCCCGAGGTGCCATTTGCCGAAATGCCCGGTGGCGTAACCGCCGTCGCGGAGGAGCCGCGCGAGGCTGACCTCCTCCGGGCGCAGCGACCATCCTGGGGCGAAGACGCCGTAGCGGTTGTGATGGCGTCCCGTCATCACCGTCCCGCGCGTCGGGGAGCAGCTCGATCCGCCGGAGTAGAAACGGTCCAGCCGCAGTCCCGTCCGCGCCATCTCGTCGAGCACCGGGGTCTTGAGATGAGGGTGCCCGTTGTACCCGGTCTCGTCCCAACCGTGATCATCACCCATCAGCAGCACGAAGCTCGGCCGCGGGTCGGCGGCAGACGGGGCGGCGGCGGAAAGGAGAGAGGACAGCGCGACCAGCAGACCGAGCCGACGGGCAAAGCGATGGAGCAGGAGTTTCATGAGGATAGAAACGGAACCACCGGTCCGGCGGATCCTTCGCGCGACCACCGTGGCCGCCGGCCCCCCTGGTTCAAGGGCGGATTGGCGGAGCGGCCGCCAGCGGACGGGTTGCGACGATTAAACGTCGGGGGTAAGGTCCGCGTGCGATGAATGCAGGCCGCCGCCTCGCCCTGCTCCTGCTCCTTGCGGGACGGGTCTGGCTTGGTGCGTCGGAGCCGGAAAGCCGGCTCTCCGACGATGATCTGCGCATCGAGGGTATCCTCGCCTCGGCCCTGCCCGGGACTGAGCCCGCCCGCTCGTGGCGCCTCATCGTTCACCCGCGCTTCGGCGATCTGGTTCGAGGCGACCATCTGCGCACCGCGCTCGGCTTGCGCCATGGCCTGACGGACCGCTGGGAGATTATCGCGGAAATCGATTGGTTTTTTGCGCACGGCCTGCAGCACCGGCCGCTGCTCGAAAGCCAGGGACTTTCCTCGCTTCACGCCGGCACCAAGTACCGTTTAGGACGCATCGGAGGCGGGCCTTGGGAGGGCTCAATCGGCGCTGACTTCTCCCGCCCCGTCGACCGTCCACCGCGGGAAATCACCGACGGGCGGCGGCACTTTTCACCCTACGTCACGTTTTCGCGCGAACTGCCGGACCGGACCGGCTGGCGCGTCTTCTGGAGCGCGTCCCACGATTTCACCGCCGCGACTTCGATCCCCGGGGAAAGGCCGATCAACGAATTCCCCGGCGACAAATCGACCGTGTCCGGGGGGCTGGTGCGGGTGAAGGGGCCCCTGGCCTGGACTTGGGAGGCCGCCTGCCGCCGGGAGTACGCCGGGGCGGGCGACGGCGTCGTGGTGATGCTGCGCCCCGGCGTCGTCTGGCACCTGCCAAGCCGGCTGACCTTCGGTTCCAGCGGCCGCTGGCTCGTGGGCGCCGCGCTGCAGCTCTCGCACGGGCCGGAAGGGACGGATGCCGGCGTGAGCGTGAAGATGAGGGGTAATTTCGACTTCCGGCGCGTCCTCGGTCTCGGGAAATCAAGGCGCGCCGCGCCAGCCCCGCGGTAAGGAGCGCGCCGGGCGGACGAAAAAAAGGCCGCCGGGATTCCGGCGGCCGGGACTCGGGCGCGGGATGCGCCGGTCACTTCTTCTTGTCGTCCTTCTTGAACTGCTTGTGGCCCGCCTTCTGGGCATCGCCCATGGCGGCGCAGAGCTTCTCGGCTTCGGCGTTCTTGTTGGCCTTGAGGGCGGCCTCGAGCTTGGTGCACAGCTCCATGAACTTCTTCATCTCGCCCTGGTAGTCGGCGATGAACTTCTGGCGCTTGTCGGCCGGCTGATCCTTGGCGAGGGCCGGGTCAAACTTCATGGACTCCTCCGCGTTCTTGCGGATCGTTGCGAGCTTCGCGAGGGAGTCGGCGTTCTTGGAGGCGTCGGCGATCTGACGGCGCAGCGCGCGGAACGCACCACCCATCTTCTCCATCCGCTCGCCGAGCGGGGTATCGTCGGCGCGCACGACGGGGCCGGCGGCCAGAGCCAGGGAGAGGGCGATCAACAGGGAACGGATCTTCATGTTTACGGGATTTTGGGAGTGGCGGATTGCTGGGAAAAAGAACCGGACAAAAGCCGGACAGGGCAAACGGATTCTGCGGCTGCCCCGACCAGCCTCGACTCGACCGGCGGCGCGGGTTTTCTCCGGCCATGCGCCCGCTCCTCGCCCCCGCCGCCCCGATCATCCGGAAGGCCGTCGCGGCCCTTGCCTTGCTGCTCGCCGCCAGCGGCGCACCCGCGGCCACGCCCCCCTCCGCACCGTCCCGCGCCGCCGCCTTCGATCAGACCAAACTCACCGCGATCGACGACGCCGTCGCTCGTGCCATCGCCGACCGGAAGATCCCCGGCGGCGTGCTCTGGATCGAGCGCGACGGGCAGGTTCACCGCCGGGTGTACGGCAACCGCGTCCTTGAGCCCGTCTCCGACGGCGCGACTGAAGACACGATCTACGACGCCGCCTCCCTGACCAAGGTGATCGCAACGACGACCGCCGTCATGCAACTCGTCGAGCGCGGCAGGCTCCGCCTCGACGATCCGGTCTCACGTCACCTCCCCGCCTTCGCCCAGCACGGCAAGGAGGCCATCACCGTGCGGCATCTGCTCACGCACATGTCGGGCCTGCGGCCCGGCATCCCGGCGAATCCTCCCTGGACCGGCATCCCCGCCGCCGTTGAACGCGCCTGCGCCGAAAAGCCGCAGAACCCGCCTGATGCCGCTTTCGTCTACAGCGACATCAACTTCATCCTGCTCGGCGAGATCGTGCGGCTCGCGGGCGGGCGGCCGCTCGATGTCCACACCCGCGAGGAGGTCTTCGGCCCCCTGAGGATGACCGACACGGGCTTCACCCCGCCGGCGGATAAACTCCCCCGGATCGCACCCACCGAACGCGTCGACGGCCGCCTGATCCATGGTGTGGTGCACGACCCGACGGCGCGGCGCATGGGCGGCGTGGCCGGCCACGCCGGATTGTTTCTCACCGCCGCCGACCTCGCGCGATTCTGCCGCATGGTGATCAACGGCGGGGAGCTCGACGGCGTCCGCGTGCTCGACGCCGCCAGCGTGGCCGAGATGACCCGCGTGCAGAACGACGGCTCGAGCCGGCGCGGACTCGGCTGGGATATCGACACCAGCTACTCCGGCCCGCGGGGCCGATGGCTGCCCGCCGGCCGGACCTTCGGCCACACGGGGTGGACCGGCACCAGCGTCTGGATCGATCCCGCCGCGCGCACGTTCATCATCTTTCTCAGCAACCGCGTGCATCCCGACGGCAAGGGAGACGCCACGCCCATCCGCCGCGAGATCGCCACGCTCGCCGCCGAAGCGATGGGCCGCGACCGCGAGGCGGTGCTCAACGGCATCGACGTGCTCGTGCGAGAGGATTTCGCACGGCTCCGCGGGCTGCGCGTCGGCCTCATCACCAACCACAGCGGCCGCGACCGGCAGGGCCGCGCCACCATCGACCTCCTGCACGGCGCGAAGGACGTGAAGCTGGTCGCGCTCTTCAGCCCCGAGCATGGCATCCGCGGCAACGCCGACGCCCACGTCGGCGACACCGTCGACGATAAGACGAAGCTTCCCATCTACAGCCTCTACGGTGACTCGCCGAAGCGTACCCCCGGCATGTCCTCCGCCGACTACGACCTGGCCGTGATCCGCGCCCGCGCGCCGAAACCGGATCAACTGCGCGACCTCGACGCGCTGGTCTTCGACATCCAGGACATCGGCGCACGCTTCTACACCTACTCCGCCACGCTCGGGGCCGCGCTTGAGGCGGCCGCCGCGGCCGGCAAACGCCTCATTGTGCTCGATCGCGTGAACCCGATCGCAGCCGCGCGATTCGAGGGCCCCGTCATGACCCGCCCGCCGAGTTTCATCGGATTCCACCCGATGCCCGTGCGCCACGGCATGACGCTCGGAGAGCTCGCGGTGTTCTTCAACCACGAGCGGGAATTCGGCGCCAAACTGGAGGTCGTGCGGTGCGAGAACTGGCGGCGCGACCAGTGGCTGGACGAAACCGGCCTCGGCTGGGTGAACCCCTCGCCGTCCATGCGCAGCCTCACCGCCGCAACCCTCTACCCGGGCCTCTGCCTGCTGGAGAGCACGTCGGTGTCGATGGGCCGCGGCACCGCGAAACCCTTCGAACAGGTGGGCGCGCCCTACATCGACGGCGCCCGCCTCGCGGCGGAGCTGAACGACCGCCGGCTGCCCGGCGTGCGCTTCGAGGCGGTCAAGTTCACGCCATCCATGCCGTTCTATCCCGGCCCGGCCTCCTCACTGAAGTACAAGGACCTCGAATGCGGCGGCGTGCGGGCGATCCTCACCAATCGCGAGGTCTGCCGCGTGGTCGACATCGGCATCGAACTGGCGCTCGCGGTGCACCGCCTCTACCCGGACAAATTCCGGGTCGAGGAAATGGGCCGGCTGCTTGGCGACGACACCACCTTGGCCGCCATCAAGGCCGGCGAGCCGCTGGAAAAAATCAAAGGCCGCTGGACCCCGGGCCTCGCCGATTACGAGCGTCGGAGGAAAACCGCGCTGCTGTACCCGTGATTCCACCTGCGGCGTGATCCACCCGCCGCAGGTCGTCCAGGCGCCGGCATGGTCCGAGGCCGGCGGCTTTACTGCCTTGCGCCTCCCGCGCCTCTTGGCGGCCGTCGCCTTGGGGGCCGCGAAAAGGCGCAGGCCACGCCAAGGCGAAACTTAAACAGAAGGCCGGAAAGTTCGGGGAGGCTTAACGTCTGGTTCCTCATCCGCGGTATCCGGGTGATCGGTGGTTAAAATCACGGAGCCCTTCGGCCCCCCTCGGCCGTCACGGTGTTGGCATGATCCGCGGCGGGCGACCGCGGCTACCTCGTACGCCTTTCGGCCAGACGATCGTTCAGGAGCTTCGACGGGAAACTCGCTCTCCGGCGGGGGGTCGCCGGACCCTGGCCGCCGGGGATCGTGCTGCGGCAAGCCTCTGAGTCTTCCGCGTTTTCCTTGCCTTCCGTGGGTAACAATTCCGCGAAGTACGCCGGATCAGGAACCCCCGAGCCAAGCCAGGTCGACCTCGGCCCGGGCGCGTTTGCCGCTGGCGGCGACCAACTCGATCCCGTTCTTCGCCGCGCGGATATCGGCCACGCGGTCGAAGCCCACCGGCAACTCGACCGCGCCCATGATGTAGTTAACGACGGTCGGCTGGCGCGGGTTGAGCCTCACGGTCGTGGGAATACCCCGCCGGCTCAGCGGATTGGCGCGCACCGACTCCGCGAGACCGAGATGGAAGTAGCCGGTGATATCCTCGATTCCCATGACGCCGGTGTGCCGACCGTTCCACGGCGCGTAGTGGCGACCGCCGTTGGAGATCCACAGCACCGTGTGACGTAAGGCGCGCGGGTCGCGAAGCGCGAACCAGGCGTAACGCTGCCCTGCGAACGTCACGGCGTTCCACGCGAAAGGCAGCGCGGCGTCGGCGGTGAGCATGACAAGGTCCTCGTAACCACGCCTGGCCGGATAGATCGAGAGGTCGGTCGTCCCCCCCGCCGCCAATGGAACGCGGTCCAGCGAACGAAACAAGGCGCCCGCCTTCAGCGCGCTGTAGCCGCGGTTCTCGGGGGATTCGAACGCGCCGGGGAAAACCTGCGCCCGGGTGAAGCGGCTGGTGCTGACCACGCCGGACCCGGGCTCGTCGGGAAACTTGAGCATCGCATGGTGCCCCAGCGTCATCGGGCCCCGCGCGCCGGAAATGACATGGCGCTGATAGACCGCGGTCTCGCCCTCCGGCAGGCGAACGATCTTGTCGACGCGCCCGCGCCGTAACCGGAGATCCATCCGCGCGCGAAGGGTTACGGCGTCATCGGCGTGCTCGATGCCCGCCAGCCGCCAATTCGCCCCGGCGGGCTCGCCGTGCGGGGGATGCCGCTCACCGCGCCACGGCGTCCCGTTGCCCCCGAAAGGAGCGCAGAAAAAGTCCCCGCGGAGCGCCCGCAGCAGCGGGATCGTGCCCCGCGCCTCCGGCTCCTCGGCCCAGGGCGCAACGGAAAACGGGCTGACCGTGCGGCGGCCCAGCCGGAAGCCCACCGGACCTAAGTGGCCGCCGAGCCGCGTCAGGCAGGCGTGGACATGGCTCGAACGCACGATCCAAGAAGGCTGGCCGTGCACCATCTGCAGGGAGGGCTTGCTCATGGGAAAACCATCGGCCTGCCCGCGAGACGAGGCAAGTGCGCCGGGGGCCGCCGCCGCCTACTTCACCGCCTCGAGGTAATCGCAGAGCACGCCGAGGTTCGCGATGAAGGCACCGGTGGTGATCTGCGGGGCCGGGTTACGCCGGGCACCCGGGGCCAGCCAGCGCCCCTGGGCGTCGAGGGCGGCGACGATCTCCCGCACGCGCGGCTCGAGCGTGCGCGCGCGGGCGGCCCGGGCGGCCGGCGTGCGCGCCTTCACGGCCGCCGCCGCGCGTTCGGCCAGCACGCCCTCGCGCCCCGCCGCGACAACCTCGGCATGGTACTTCTCGGCGGCGGCGAACCCGTAGGGCCCGCGCCACGAATAGCCGGTCTGACGCTCGGGGCTCAGATCCTCCAAGCGGTATTTGATCTTCCCGTCGCGGTCGCCGTAGACCGGGGTGTTGGTGCGCAGCTCGTACATCCGCGCCCACACGCCGGGGGCGAGCTCGGATCTCCGGAACCACGCCAGCGCCCGCGGGATCGGCTCGAGGTAGCGCGCCTCCCCCGTCTCGAGGTGCAGGTCGATCAGCAGGCGGATCGCGCCGACGCTTTCGCCCGAGACAACGCTCGGCGGCTCGAAGGCGCGCGCCCAGGCCGGCTCCATCCGCGCGTTGTACTGCTGAGCCCACACCGGCTGGGGCTCCGGCAACTGGGCGAACCGCAGGAAATCGCCACCCCGCAGCGCCGCCTCCCGGTATTCGGCCCGTCCGGTGCGCCGCGCGGCCTCGAGGAGCGTCATCACGCAGTCGCGCTGGGTGTTGTCGTTCAGCGTGTAATGCCCCATGTAGTTTTCCTTCGGATACTCCCGCGCGTAGTCCGCCGGGAAACGGGCCGGCTGCGCCGGGTAATCCCGCGCGTCCACCACCACCCCGGTCCAGCGCTGCGGCCAGCCGCCGTTGGGCCGCTGCGCCTCCAGCAGGCGACGGAGCCCGTAGTCCCGCGCCGTCACGATGCGGGCGTCCCGCGCGTCACCGACCGGCCCCCGGGCGGCGTCGGCCACGGCCAGCAACAGGCGCAACGCGCTCTGCGTGTTGTCGTCGTCGAAGGTCGTGGTGTTGCGCCGCTGCGCGGCCTCGGCCGCCGGAACACGGCCGACATCCGTCCGCCGGTGCCAGCGCGCGGCCTGGACCGGATCAAAATCGACCAGGTAGTCCCAGCCGCCCGACTCCAGCTGCCCGGCGGCGAGCGCGTCGGCCGCCGCTTTGGCGGCGTCCAGGTAAAGCGGCTCGCCCGTCACCTCCCACGCGCGCAGGAACGTCTGGCCCATCGACGGGGTGCCGGGCGGTTGCACCCAGATCTGGGAGGGGGTGGCCTCGTTTTCCCCCGCGCGCTCCCTCAGGTCCGGCGAGTAGCGCCACAGGAAACCGCCCTCCGTCGCGATCGAGCGCATGAAGGCGGTCGACCGCGCCATCGCCGACAGGGCGCGCTCCCGCAGTGGCTCCTCGGCCGCGGGGACCAGGGAAGCGGGAATCAGCGCCAGGCAGGCGAGTCGGGCGGAACGGGGGAAACAGGTGAGGGGTATCACGAGGGTTTGCTGCCACGTGGCGGCCCGGAAGGCGAGTCCCGGCGTCGCCCCCGCTCTTGCTTCACGCATGCCGCGCACGTTGTCTTCCACCGCCCCTTCAACCCCGCCTCCCTCCTGATGAAAAAGCTCCTCGTTCTGCTCGCTCTCGTCATCGCCGCGCCGGTCACGGCCCAGGACTGGGCCAAACCAAGGCTCGAGAAATCCCCGCGTCACCTCGAATGGGTCACCGTCCGCCACGGGGACCGCGAGGTGAAGTGCTTCCTCGGTTTCCCCGAGGTCAAGGGCAAGGCCACCGCGGTTGTTCTCATCCACGAGATCTTCGGCCTCACCGACTGGATGCGGGGCATGGTCGACCAGTTCGCCGAGGCGGGCTACATCGCGATCGCCCCCGACTTCCTTTCGGGCGCCGGTCCCAACGGCGGCGGCACCGAGTCGCTCGGCGGCCCCGACGGCGCGCGGGCCAAAATCCAGGGTCTCCCGCAGGCGCAGATCGACGCCGATCTCGTCGCCGCCATCGCGCACGTGCGCAAGCTCGACGCCTGCAACGGCAAGGTGGTCGTGGGCGGTTTCTGCTGGGGCGGCGCCAAGACTTTCCTCCACGCCGTCCATAATCCCGGCATCCAGGCGGGGCTGGTCTTCTACGGCACCGCCGCCGACGCGAAGGACATGGCGCGCATCAAGACGCCCGTGCACGGCTTCTACGCGAGCAACGACGCCCGGATCAACGCCGGCCTCCCCGCCGCGATTGAGGGCATGAAGGCCGCCGGGAAGTTTTTCGAACCTGTGACCTACGAGGGAGCCGGCCACGGCTTCATGCGCGCGGGCGAGGACCCCGCCGGAAGCGCGGAAAACAAGCAGGCCCGCGCCGACGCCTGGGTGCGCATCCGGAAGATTCTCGCCGGCATCTGAACACTCCCCTCCTCCGGCCGCGGCCCGGGCGCGACCGGCCCCACCCGATGCGCATCGTTTCCGCGGCCCTGGCCGCCGCCCTCCTCTCCGCGACGGCCTCGGCCCAGACCCCGCCTCCCCCCGCGAAGCGCCTGCCGCCCGCGGGGATCACGGTACCCGCCGACGCCCGCGCGGAACTCTCCGCCGGCGCCGCCGCCCTTCGCGCCGAACTCGACGCCGCCGCGCGCGAACTCGCGGGCTCCGCATCTCATCTCGCCTCCCTGCTGCCCGACGCCGAGGTCTTCCACAAGGCGGTTGATTGGGCGCTGCGTTTCGACGAGTTCCTCGACGCCAAGCACGTCGCCGTCGCCCGCCGGGCGCTGGTCACCGGACGCGGGCGCGTCGCGGATCTTCGCGCCGGCCGCGCGCCGTGGCTCGATGCCACCGGCCTCATCGTGCGCGGTCACCGCTCCGCGCTCGATGGGTCGGTGCAACCGTACGGCCTCGTGGTGCCGGAGGGCACGCGTCGCGACCAACCGGCGCGCCTGATGGTCTGGCTGCTCGGCCGCGGCGAGAAACGAAACGAACTCGCCTTCATTGCCGAGCGCGAGGCGGGGCCGCCGCAGCTGACCCCTTCCGGCGTAGTCACCCTGATTCCCTACGGCCGCTTCTGCAACGCGACCAAGTTCGCCGGGGAAATTGACGTGTTCGAGGCGATGGCGGCAGCACGCGGCACGTACGCGATCGACGACCATCGCATCCTCGTCGCGGGTTTCTCCATGGGCGGCGCGAGCGCCTGGCATCTCGCCACGCACCATGCCGGACTCTGGGCCGCGGCCGCACCGGGCGCCGGTTTCGTCGAGGTCGCGCGTTACACCAAGGCCTTCGCCCCAGGGAAGGAGCCACCCGAATGGTGGGAGCAGAAGCTGTGGGGCTGGTACAACGCCACCGACTACGCCCGAAATCTGTTCAACTGTCCGACCATCGCCTACAGCGGGGACGAGGACCCCCAGAAGGCCGCCGCGGATTTCATGGTCGAGGCCGCGGCCGCCGAGGGGCTGGAGATCCCCCACCTCGTGGGACCAAAGACCGGCCACAAGTACCACCCCGACACCCGCCGCGAGCTCACGGACCGGCTCGAGGCACTCCTCGCGCGCGGCCGCGATCCGCTCCCGCGGGAGCTGCGCCTCACCACCCGCACGCTCCGCTACCCCGCAGCATCCTGGCTGCGCTTCGAGGGGCTGGCTCGCCACTGGGAACGCTCCGACCTCACCGCGACCCGCGACGAAAGCGGCGTCGTGACCGTGACCACCGCCAACGTCACCGCGGTTCGCCTGCTTCTGCCAGGCGCCCGCCGCGTCACGATCGACGGCCACGCGCTGGAGCTGCCCTCCGGCGCCCCCGCCGACG
>Ga0102921_1000225_pt1 | contig 19604 bp, 20 predicted proteins | sample Colrivmeta156802_FD_78205 | JGI IMG/M metagenome (GOLD analysis project Ga0102921, IMG submission 78205) | Estuarine microbial communities from the Columbia River estuary - metaG 1568-02 | ecosystem: Environmental > Aquatic > Marine > Intertidal zone > Estuary | place: USA: Columbia River...
ACCAGCGACAGTGCCATCGATGCCGATGCGCATCTTGCAGCCGAGTTTCGCGCGCGCGAAGCGGGCGTGATTGCTGGCATGGATGCCGCGCGACTGGCGCTACGCCTGCTCGATGCCGACGTGACGCTGCAAATCGAGCGCGGCGACGGCGCCACGGTGGCACCCAACGACTGCGTCGCGACGATTGCGGGGTCTGCTCGCTCGATTTTGATGGCCGAGCGCACGATGCTGAATTTCATGGGGCATCTGTCCGGCATTGCCACGCTCACGCGGCGTTATGTCGAGGCGGTCTCCGGGACACGGGCACGCATCACCTGCACGCGTAAGACGACGCCCGGCTTGCGAGCACTCGAAAAACGGGCGGTGCGTCTGGGTGGTGCGACGAACCATCGGTATTCACTCGCCGACGCCATTCTGATCAAGGACAATCACATCGCCGCGGCAGGCGGTGTCCGCAATGCTTTGACCCGTGCCAAAGCGCTGGGCGGCCACATGCGGGTGATCGAGATCGAAGTCGATACGCTGGAGCAGCTCGCCGAAGCGTTGCCGCTCGCGCCGCACTGCATTCTGCTGGACAATATGAGCCTCGCCGAACTGCGCGAGGCGGTAACGCTGACCGCTGGTCGTGCCGTTCTCGAGGCTTCGGGCAATGTCCGTCTCGAGACGGTCGGCGACATTGCCGCTACCGGCGTCGATGTGATCTCTGTGGGCGCCCTCACGCATTCCGCGCGACGGCTGGACTTGGGGCTTGATGTGACATGACAACCGAATTTCCCGATCGACTGAGCGTGAACCCGCGCAGTCCACACTATGACGCCACCCTGCTCGAGCGCAGCATCGGCATCCGCCTGAGCGGCGTGGAGTACACCAACGTCGAGGAGTACTGCATTTCCGAGGGCTGGATACGCGTTGCCCTCGGCAAGACGCTTGATCGCAAGGGGCAGCCCCTCACCGTGCAACGCAAGGGGACCGTCGAGCCCTTCTTCAAGGACTGAGATCGCGTCGACGGAGGTGCGCGTGTTGCCGCCGCTGCGCGCCTCAGCCTAGAATCGACCATCGCCTGAGCGGGCGTAGTTCAATGGTAGAACTGTAGCTTCCCAAGCTACTAACGTGGGTTCGATTCCCATCGCCCGCTCCATTCACTTACGCGTGTAATTCCTGCGCGATGAATCAAACCGATAGATTATCCAGCACACCCATCATCCGGCTCTTCCAAAAGACCGATGCCGATGCCGTTAGCGCACTCGTCCTTGGAATTCAGAACGACGAGTTCAATCTGGGGTTGTCGATCTGCGACCAAGCTGATCTGACGGATATTGATAGCTACTACCTTCGCAGCAACGGAACATTCCTGGTTGCCGAGAATGACCGCTCGGATATCGTCGGAACAATCGGGTTGCTACGCCTTCGCGCCGATCTTGGCGTAATGAAGAAGTTTTTTGTTGCAGCCCCCTACCGTGGAAAAACACATGGCATCGCCCAGGCGCTCTACAACACATTCCTTAATTTCGCTCGATCTGAGGGAATTCATCAGATCGTGCTAGACACGCCGTCCGCGGCGACCCGGTCACACGGCTTTTACCGGTCGGTTGGATTTGTTCAGATCGCAAGGACCGACCTGCCTTTGATGTATGACTTTCCAGAACGTGACACCCTGTTTTTCAAATTAGATTTATAGATATTTGCGCTCTGTAATAGTCTCGGTTCAACACTACTAACGTGGATTCGATTCCCATCGCCCGCTCCATTTATCTCCGCATTTATTCACAGCGGCTTGCTGAGGTATGTCCGCGGGTTGGCCCGCCGATGGTTATGAGGCGAGGGGCTGCAGCCGTGACCGCCTCACTAAGCAGTCAAACGAAACACAACACCCCTTGACGGTGCTAAGCCAGAGATTGTTCAGACCCGCCAGGCTTTTTGCAGCGCCGCGACGATTTTCCGACCTCCTCTTTCGCGCAAATAGCTGACGATGAACGCTTGGCCGTTAATTCCAGTTTCCGGGGGGAGGGCAAGTTTTTCGAGGAATGGTGCAAGCCCGTCCATTGTCTTCGGCAGTGCGCTGCTCGCCTCATTCACCGCCTGAAGCATGAGACGCTCAACGCCCGGCAAAAATCTCGTTACCTCGCTAAATTCGACGGTCGGCAATTTCTCGCGGGCGATGTGCAGCAGCGACCCAGTGACGGCCACCGCCTGTCTGAGAGGTAGTTCAAGGGCGAAACCCATTTCGCGGGTGAGTTCGTCTATGCCACCTTCGAGTTGCGCGTGCGCTTTAGTATCGAGACCCAAGGCTGCCGGCAGCGCAAAGGCCGCACGTAGGAGAACATCGCGTCTTTTCATACGAGTCTCTCCTCGCGGGCGTTTTCTCAAAGTCGCACGACCGTACAAGGCAAAGAATTATTAAAAAATACGTTAAGATGACGAGCAAATGTAACCAGTATTTCCCCGATATGTTTGATGCATGCAGAGCGCGCCGGAGCCTGGGTGATGGCGAAGCAGAGGTATGGCCGGCGAGGATGTCGTCCAGGGTCCTCGGGATGCCGATATGCTTATTGGGCAGGTTCAGACGGCCACCCAGATGACCAAGCAGGTCAGGGCGCCTGGCCAATCGTCGTGTATGACTTAACGCGGCGAGATCATAATGACTCCGAACTTGTCATAGGTGGTCGCGAGTCGATCCACCGACAAGGCGCTGCTCGCGACAAAGCTGTGCACAGGCCGCACACTCTTGATGCGATCGAGCGGGATCTGCGTCCTGACCGGGCCACAACGCACATCAAGGGTTCCGCCTCCAGCAAGGGCGGTGACCAGTACGAGCCAAGCGTCCACGGCGGAGCGGTAGCGTGCGCTCACGCGCCGTGCACCATCGCCATGACGGCATGGACGGCGAGTGCGATGAGAAAAACACTCGAGATCAGGAACAGCGCGAAGCGCAGGCTGACGTTGTTGACGGTGCCCTGCACACCCGTATGCAGAACGCGCGCGGCAACGTACCCCCACGCCAGACCGATGTTGATTGGGTGATTTCCCTGCCCGATGAACTGCAGGCTGAGACAGACTGCGTAAAAGATCGTCGGCTGCTCCATCAGGTGCATGTAGTTGGCTGAGACTTGTCGCGCGCGGTCGGGCATCAGCGCGTCGAGGTCGCGGGCGAACTTGCCCGCATCCGGCGAGAGGCGCAGGCGCAGGATATTGCGAACGCGCTCGTAGCCGAGCCACGCCATCACGACGAGTGACCAGCACACCAAGGCGATCACGGGCCCAATCAATCCATGGTCGTACATGAGTTGCCCTCCGAGAAAAACTATAGCAGTCGCACGCCGGCCTGTTGAGCTACTTCCCCGCGCGACCCCGGAACGTCTCGAGGTCGATGGCATAGCGGGCGACCTTGTCATAGAACGTCTTGCGCGGTATCTGCAAAATTTCGAGGCAGGCTTTAACGCTGCCCGCGCTCGCTCGCAGAGCTTCCTTGATGACGCTCGCCTCGAAGCGCTCGACGAGTTCCGGCAGAGGCTCAACGGCCGCATCGACCGAGCCATTCGGGCGCTGTTCGAGTCCGAGCACCACTCGATCGGCGTAATGACTGAGTTCGCGGATGTTGCCGGGCCAGGCGTATTCCAGAAGGCGACTTTTGACCGCTTTGGTAAGAGTCGGCGACGGGCGCTTCAGTCGCTGTGCCGCGCGTGCCAGCAGTTCAATGAACAAAGTCGCGATGTCTTCACGCCGCTCACGTAGCGGTGGCAGGTTGAGCGTGACCGTATTGAGACGAAAATACAGATCAGCCCTGAAGAGTCCCTCGGCGCACATCTTGCCCAGATCCTGCGTGGCAGCCGAAATCACCCGACAACTCACGTCACGGCTTGAGCTCGCGCCGAGCGCCGTGACACGCTTTTCTTCGACAACGCGAAGCAAACGCCCCTGCGCGGCAACAGGCAGGCAGTCAATGCTGTCCAAAAACAAAGTTCCTTGGTTTGCCGCCTCGATCTTGCCGGCGCGGTGTCGTCGCATACCAGCGACCGACTCCTCGGTGCCAAACAACTCCGCCTCGAGCAGCGCATCCGGTAGAGACGCGCAATCGAGCACTGAAAACGATCGTGTCTGCCGATGGGAGAGGCGGTGCAGCATCTTGGCCACCGACTCTTTTCCCGTGCCGGTCTCGCCCACCAAAAGGACGCTGACATCGGTGCTTGCCAAATCTCGCACGATGCTGCGCAAATTCGCGATCCGTTCGCTCTCTCCCAAAAGCGGCAGCGGGACGTCGTCGATGCGTGAGCGTTGACGGATGGCTCGGTTGTCGAGAACGAGTTCGCGAAATTCGAGCGCATTGCGCACGCTCGCCAGCAAACGCGACGGAGCGAATGGCTTGGAGATGAAGTCGTAGACGCCCTCGCGCATCAGATCCACGGCCTCCTGCAATTCGCCGTGACCGGTAATGAGTATGACCGGGATCTCCGTGTCGATATGTTGCAAGGTGCGGAAGATCTGCCGTCCATCGTGACCCGGCAGCCGGATATCGCTGATTACCACGCCCGCGAACGATGGCGTGAATCTCCCCGCGTAGGCCTCGAACGACTCGTAGGCATCGACGGTAAAGCCCTCGAGTTGCAGTGACTGCGAAAGCGCATGTCGCAAGTCGATGTCGTCCTCGAACAGGATCACTCTGGCGCCGGTGACCGGATCGCTCACGTCGTGCACTCCGGTAATCGGGCGGTGAATATCGCCCCACCGTCGGGCGCTGGTGCGAATTCGAGGGACCCGCCGAGATCGGCGATGATGTCGCGACAGATCACGAGTCCGAGTCCTAGCCCGAGGGGCTTGGTTGATGAGAACGGCGCAAACAACTGCGCGCGTCGTTCGGGCGGCACGCCAGGCCCGTTGTCCGCGATGCTGAGCCAGACTTCATGGCCGTTGCCGCCTGCATCGATGGATATTGTTCCGTCACGGGTCTCGCTCAGCGCGTCCATGGCGTTTTGAATCAGATTGACGACGACTTGCTCAAGGCGCGTCTTGTTCGCCAGTACGCGCTGGGTTTCAGGTGCGCGAGGTCGCAGCAGGGTGATGCCCCGCAGCCGCAACTGCGGCTCGAGCAGCAGTCGTGATCCTTCGATGACATCATGCAGTCGCACCGGCTCCTTGCGCCCCGGCGATCGACGGGAAAACTCCCGCAGTTCCTCCGTGATGAACCCGATGCGTTCCGACAGGGAAGCGATGGTGGACAAGGTGGCCAGTGCAGCACCGTGATCGCCGCGCTCGAAAAGTTTTCGGGCGTTATCTACATAGGTACGAATGGCTGCCGTCGGTTGATTGATTTCATGGGCTACGCCCGCCGAAATCTGCCCCAGTATGGCCAGACGGTTGGCCTGCGCCAGATCCTCCCGTAGTTGCTGTACGGTGGATTCTGAGCGGATACGTTCGTCGATCTCGTGCAGGAGTTGACGATTCGAGGTTTCTAGAGCTGTGGTCCTGTCGGCGACCAGTCGTTCGAGTTCACTACGCTGGCGCTCGCGCCGTCGCCGATTGGCCTCGATCAAGACGACGCCGAGACCCAGCAGCACGCCAATGAGACCGCCGATGAGTGCGCCTGCAAGCCGGGCGGCCAGCAAGGTTTCGCCAATGTCGCGCTGCAGAATCACATTCCACTCGCCGTATCCCGCAGTAACGCTCTTGGAGATGACGGAGCCGTCCGTCGCACGAGTCGTGTCGTAGCGTTTGAAGCGACGCTGCGAATTGGAGGTCAGCAATACGGTCCCGCTACGATCGACGACCAGCGTTTCGTCGTTGCGCGTGCGCCAGTTTCGTTCCAGATCGGTGAACTCGACTTTCGTGACCACGACGCCTTTCGCGCTGTCGAGGCGTTGGGCGAGATACAGGCCCGGTACGCCGCTGACGGTGCCCTGTGCAAACAGCTCGCCGCTACCCGTGCGGATCGCATCCTGAAAATAGGATCTGAACGAATAGTCTTGACCGATGAAGCTCGTCGGCAGCCTGAAGTTGCTGGCGACCCGTGTTGCTCCCCGCGCGTCGACCAGATACAGCGTTGCGGCCCCATCGTCCCGTGCAAGACGTTCGAACTCCGCATTGAGTCGGGCGACGATTGCATTGCGCCGTGCGTCGGGGGTTGCCGGATCCACCGCGAGTGTGAGCTCTGGGTTGCCCGCGAGGATGGTGGGCAGCATCCGATGCCGCTCGATCTCGCTGCGCAGCAGCTCCCGACGCAGCACCACATCGCCGTCGAGTTGCTGGACCTGCTGGCGCAATTCAAATCGGCCGCCAATGACCCCACCGCCGGCGGTCGTCAGTGCGACGGCCGCCAGGACGGCGGCGATCAACCAGGGTCGGGTGTGTTCTCGCAGCACGCTGTCACGCTCCGTCCGGCAGGATAGGTGCAATGGCGGGAAATTGCACACTCATGCGGACGATTGTGTGAAAAACCGCACAATAAATTTTAATACCTGATTTAAATCAATGACTTATTAGGGCCGTGTTGCGCTTGTTCGTGGTCTTCGGGGCGGTTGTAATCACTTCACTGCTATGAGCGTTACGCCCGACAGCATCGACCTCGTTCGCGTCCCTTGGTGGCGCTCGCTGTACTTTCAGGTGCTCGTGGCGATTCTGCTCGGCGGCACCCTCGGGCATTTCTACCCCGACGTCGCCGTTGCCCTGAAGCCGCTCGGGGATGGATTCATCAAGATCGTGAAAATGGTGATCGCGCCGGTGATCTTCCTGACCGTCGCCGGCGGGATCGCGGGGATGAGTTCGCTCGGTCGTCTGGGCAGCACGACCGGCAAAGCACTCGCCTATTTTTTCGTGGTGTCGAGTTTCGCGCTGGTGATCGGTCTCGTCGTGGCCAACGTGGTGAGGCCGGGCGAGGGCATGAACGTCGATCCGGCCTCGCTCGACCCGACCGCTGTGAGTGGCTATGTCGGCAAGGCCGAAGAGCAGACGATTACCGGCTTCCTGCTGTCGATCATTCCCGACACCTTCGTCGGTGCTTTGACCGGTGGGCAAATCCTGCCGGTGTTGTTCATTGCCGTGATTTTCGGCATCAGTGTTGCCTCGCTCGAGGGTAGTCGTAATCGCATCGTCGCAGCGCTGCACGATGTGAGCGAGGCGTTTTTCCGCATGGTGTCGATGCTCATGAAGCTCGCACCACTCGGCGCATTCGGTGCATTCGCATTCACCATCGGCAAGTACGGCATCGACAGCGTTGCCAATCTCGCGGCACTCATTTTGACCTTTTACGTCACCTCGGCATTGTTCATTGCCGTCGTGCTCGGTGCCATCGCGCAGGCGAGTGGTTTTTCACTGTGGCGATTGCTGGTGTATCTCAAGGAAGAAATCTGGCTCGTCGTCGGCACCAGCTCCTCTGAAGCGGCGCTGCCTTCGTTGATGAAGAAGTTGGAAGCGGCCGGCTGTGCCAAGTCGGTGGTAGGACTCGTCGTGCCGACCGGATATTCCTTCAATCTCGATGGCACCAACATTTACATGACGCTCGCCGCCTTGTTCATTGCTCAAGCGACCGGCGTCGAGCTGTCGTTGCAGGACGAACTACTGCTGTTGTTCGTGGCCATCGTCAGCTCCAAGGGTGCAGCCGGGGTTACCGGCGCAGGGTTCATCACGCTTGCTGCGACTCTCGCCGTCGTGCCGTCGGTTCCCGTTGCCGGCATGGCACTGATCCTCGGCATCGATCGGTTCATGTCCGAGTGCCGTGCGGTGACCAACTTCATCGGTAACGCTGTGGCGACCATCGTGGTCGCGCGCTGGGAGGGTGGGCTCGACAAGGCCATCCTCGATCACACCTTCAATCATCCCAAGACATGACCATCCCAAGATTTGATTGCGCCGTTCGTGGAGGAATACACATGAAGACTCGCGTTGCATCAACCGTCCATCGACTGATCCACGGGCCGGCACTGGCCGGTGCCTGCGGTCTCTTGGTTGCCACGAGCGGCTCGCCGCTGCTCGCGCAGCAGAGCACCGCGGCCGCATCCATCGATGATTTGCAGGAAGTCACGATTGTCGGTTCGCGCATCAAGGGGGTCGTTGCCACCGAGGCGCTGCCTGTGGTGGTAATCGACAACGAGCTCATCACGGCCACGGGTGCCGTCAGTGGCGACGAGTTGTTCCGCAACATCCCGCAACTGGGCGATGTGCTGTTCGAGGCGCAGAACAATCCACAGACCAGCAACGCAGCACGCGGCGACGTGAACTCGTTCAACCTGCGTTCGCTCGGCGTGGGCAATACGCTGGTGCTCGTCAACGGCCGCAGGATCGTGACGCACCCGACCAGTCAGGGCACCAGTGACACCGGCACGGTCCCCGTCCTCAGCTACAACTCGAACGCCATTTCGGTTGCCGGCATCGAGCGAATCGAGGTGCTGCTGGATGGTGCCGCCGCGATCTACGGTGCCGATGCCGTGGCCGGCGTGGTCAACGTCGTCACCAAGAGCCGGCTGGACGGTGTGGAGATCGAGGCGCAATACGGTGGCGCGGAAGACACCAGTCTGCGCGAGCTGGAGGTCAACTTCGCGGCCGGACGTAATTTTGACGGCGGCAACGTGGCGCTATTCATCGACCACACGGATCGCAAAGCACTCGATGCCGCTGATCAGCCGTTCACGGCGACCGACGATCGACGGTCGCTGTTCGTGGGTACCCCGTTCGAGACGAGCAGCACGCCCGACTCGCGTGCAACGCGCGGCGCTTGGCCCAATCTCGCGACTCCATCAGCTAACGGGATCATTCGTCGCGGCACAACGGCGCTGACCACCTCGTCGGGGACCTTCAACATTCGTCCCGCGGCATCGGGTTCGTGTGCCTACAGCTTCTCGACGGATCTCTGCTTGGCCACCGGCAACATCAGCTATACGACTCTGCGTAACCTGCGCTACGACACGGCATACGGTGTGAGCGTCCTGCCCGAAACACAGCGCAGCAATGTCATGTTGGTTGGCGAGTACACGTTTGCAAACGACATCACGGCGTTTGCAGAGGCCAGCTACTACACGGCCGATACGTTCCGTCTGCAGCCACCGGTGATCCTGCTGAACAGCCTGTGGGTCCCGGCGAGCAATTACTGGAACCCGTTTGGACCCACCACGCTGCCCAACGGCCAACCGAATCCGAATCGCATTCCCGGGCTGACCAACGTGCCGGCCGCAGGTCTGCCCGTGAACCTCACCAACTACCGCTTCAACGACGTGGGGTTCCAGAACGTCAACGTCGATAACTACCAGGCACGCATCGTCGCCGGCCTTCGTGGCCAGCGTTGGGGCTACGACTGGGAACTCGGACTGGTATATGGCGAAGCCGAGGCCAAGGACGTATCGGACAACGTCAATGCGAACAAGCTGCAGGCCAATCTCGCCTTATCGACGCCCGACGCCTACAACCCGTTCAACGGCGGTTGCGTTGCCACGCCCTCCTATGGCGATTGCACGCCGAGCTCAAAAGCCGCGATCGATGCCATCCGAATGGATCTAGTGCGTGAGACCCGTTCCACTCTGGCCCTGGCGGATCTGAAGTTCAGCCGGGCCGATCTGTTTGCATTGCCTGCCGGCAACGTCGGCGTTGCCGCAGGTCTTGAGGCGCGGCGCGAGACTCAACGCGATGCACGAGACGAAAATCTCGACGGCACTATCCCGTTTGTCGATCGGGTGACTGGCGCAGTGACCGAGTCGAACGTGGTGGCAGTCAGCCCGAACCCGGACACTTATGGCTCGCGCACGATCAGCGCGGCGTATCTGGAGTTCGCGGTTCCGCTCGTGGCACCTTCGATGGCTGTACCGCTCGTGCACCGCGTCAACATGCAGCTCGCGGGTCGATACGAGGACTACAGCGACTTTGGCAGCGTCAGCAAGCCCAAGGTCGCCATGGCCTGGGATATCGTCGAGGGAGTGCGTCTGCGCGGATCCTACTCCGAGGGGTTTCGTGCGCCCAACCTCGAGCAGGTCAACGCCAAGGAATATGCACGTCTGTCGACGCAGACCGATTTCATTCGTTGCGAAGCAGACTTGCGTGCCAAGCGCATCACGTCGTTCACCGCGTGCTCGCGCAGTATCGCCACATCGCTGCGTGTGTCCGGCAACCCGGATCTCAAGCCTGAGGAGAGCACCAACCAGTCGATCGGATTGGTGTTCGAGCCCTCGTTCGTTCCGGATACGTTCGGCAAGTGGACCTTCACCGTCGACAGCTGGAAGATCGAGCAGCGTGACATCGTGGGTTTGCTCGGCGCGCAGACCAGCGTCGTACAGGACTACTTCGACCGTGCCAACGGTTCGAGCTTCGCGAAGATTATTCGTGCACCAGTGACGGCGGACGATACGACGCTGTTCGCCGGTACGGGCATCGCTCCGGCGGGCGCCATCCTGCAAATCAAGGATCAGTTCATCAACTTGCTGCCGCAGACGGTCGAAGGCATCGACTTCGGACTTGATTGGCGTCTGCGCGGCACGGCACTGGGTGACTTCAGTCTCTCCCTGAACGCCGCGAAGCTGCGAACCTTCTCGCGCGAGCCGGGACCGGTGGTCGATGCACTCTATGCCGCTCGTGCTGCGGGCAAGATCAACGCGGCCACGCCGCTGCCGGATCCGAGCAATCTGATTCGCGTCAACGTACGGCCCGAGCTCAAGTGGTCGGGATCATTGCGCTGGAAGAAGGGCCCGGTACGTGCGGGCCTCTCGACGCGGTATGTGGGCGATGTCGAGGAGACCGGTTTTCTCGACGCGAACGCGAACCGCTGGCTGGTCGACTCGCAACTGACCTACAACCTCTACGGCGAGTACGAATTCAAGGAAGGCCCCTTGGGCCGAACCAGCGTACGCATCGGTGGACGGAACATCACTGACAAGGATCCGCCGCTGACATCGAATGGTTATCTGGGGTCGCTGTATTCGCCTTACGGTCGTTACTTGTACGCGTCCGTGAAGACGGTGTTTTAAGGGCATGTTGATGCGTCGCGTGGCAGGTTGGCGGGCGATCCTGTGTGCCCTTGCGGCTGCTTCGGCTTCGGTCGCGACGGCCGAGGCGTCCGCGGTGCGTAACCTGCTGTATGTCGGCAACAGCTTCTACTACTACAACAACTCCCTGCATGGTCACGTCAATCGGCTGTTGACGGGAGTGTTGCCGCGAGCAGAGCGGTCGAGGTATCAGAGTTACTCCGTCACGATCAGCGGCGGACACCTGAAATGGCACGACGTCGGTGCCTATCTCGATGCCGGCATCGGCAGCAGTGCCTTCAATGAAAATAACGAGGTAGTCACCGCAGCCGAGCCGTTCCGCTTTGATGCCGTGATGATGATGGACTGCAGTCGCTGTCCGTATGACGAAGCGACTCGACCGGTGTTTCATCAATACGTGAAAAAGCACGCTACGACGATACGGGACAAGGGCGCGACGCCGTTCTTGTTCATGACTTGGGCGTATGCGGACAAGCCCGAGATGATCGATGTGCTTGCGCGTGAATACGTTCAGGCAGGCAAGGACAATGCGATCGCTGTGGTCCCAGTGGGACTTGCCTTCGCGAGGGCACTCGAGCGACGTCCGGATATTCGCCTGCACGTGGCCGATCGCCGTCATCCGAGTCTCGAGGGCACGTATCTCGCTGCGTGCACGGTGTTGGCCTCGGTCTATGGTCGTAACCCTGTGGGTAATTCCTACACGGCGGGTTTGGCCCCCGAGACCGCGGCGTATCTGCAGCAGATTGCGTGGGAGACGGTCCGCGCGTTTCCCTAAGGGGTGTCGCAGGTCTGACATTGATCGGCTGACTGCTGGGGCGTCGGTTTGCATGCCTGCCCCGCACTCCCCGATACTTCCGCTCGGCGGAGGTAGCGGGCGTGCGTCATTTGATCTCGGCGATGTTGGTTGTGGTGGGCGTCATCCATCTGCTGCCGCTGTCTGGCGTGTTCATGCTGATCGCCGCATTCAGACCGCTGTATCAACTCGTAGCCTTGATTGCCGGCTTCGCGAGTGTTCTTTCGTTTCTGTATCTGGCGTGGTCGGTGGGTGGCTATAACGCTGCAATCGCACGTGTGGTCGCGGCCGATGTCGTCGCGCTCGGCTGTCTCGTGGTGGCGACCACCGCCTATATGCGCGGCTACGGCGTCGCGAGGCGGCAGTGACTCCGGGCAGTTACGTCGTTGTGTTTGCGAGCACCCGTCAGGGCTGGTATGCCGACTATGCGGTGACGATTGCGAAAGTCGAGCGACATTACCGCAAGGGCGATTGATCGATGTGCGGGGTGTTTTCCGCCGACGGGGTACGGTTGAGACAGATGCTGATAGGCGCGCTGTGCGCCGTGCTACTTGTTGCGTGTGGTGGCTCGGGAGGCGCAGGCTCGCCGACCCCTCCGACCACTCAGCCGCCCATCGTCGATCGGAGTTTCGATTTTTCTTTGGGTAACGGCGGCTGGCTCTCAGGCCAGGCTGATTACACCATGGACACTGCACCTGCCGATGTCGTCAACGATATCCGCAGTCTGCCTGCGCCGTTTACTGGTTTGGGCTTCTACAGCGCGGGAACCAATCGAAGCGATGATCTGCTCATCTACGTGAAAACGAAGCTTAGTGGTCTCGTGGCAGGCACGACGTACCGCGCAAGTGTGACGGTCGAATTCCTGACCGACGTATCGTCCGGTTGCGTCGGCGTCGGCGGATCGCCCGGTGACTCGGTGTGGATCATCACGGCGGTTTCGACAGCCGAGCCGCTCACTACTTTCAACAGCGGTAGTTATCGGCTGAACATCGACCGCGGTAACCAGTCGGTGAGCGGTCGGGATGGCATCGTGCTTGGCACGCTCGCCAATTCAGTACCGAACTGCGGTGAGCGACGCTGGGAGTCGAAGACGGTCTCGACACCTTCTCCGTCACCGTTGTCGGTCCGGGCGGACGAACGGGGCGAGGCTTGGTTTCTGGTCGGCTTGGACTCTGGTTTTGAGTCTTTCAGCCGAGTGTATTACCGCCGTTTCACAGTGAGGCTATCGCCGACTTGACACCTACCAAGTGATATAGTGAACTATAACACTATATCTACTTGAACTGGGTTGGAGGTTTCCATGCGTCATGTCTTGCTGTTGTCCCTGTGCACAGGACTGCTTCTCGCCACCAGTGACCCGGCAGGTGCGGCCGAAGAAGTCACCCGCACGCGTACCTTGAATGCCACCGATGTGTCGGCGCTGGTCGTGACCGCCGAGGTCGGCGACGTGCGCATCGAACAGGGCGACGGCGATGCCATCGTCGCGCGCGTGACCCTCAAGGCCAAACGCACTACGGGAGTGTTCAGCTCGCTCCCCGACGTTTCGACTTTGGAGATGTCGGTAACGACCCGAGGCGACCAACTGCGTCTCGGTGTCGACGCCAAGAACATCGAGGAGCGCTGGTTGATTCGCATGCCGCGCAAGATGATCTCCGCTATCGAGGTGAAGGCAGGCGTCGGCGATGTCAGCATCACCGCCCCCGCGCGTCGAATCGAAGTCGATCTTGGCGTCGGCAATGCCACGATCGACGTCGCCTCGGGTGCGATCTCGCTACAGGTCGGCACGGGCGATGCGACCGTACGTACGACGCTCGCGAACGCCGGCACAATCGAAGGCAAGACGGGCGTGGGCGCCGTATCGCTCTCGGGCCTCGATGGGACGGTCAACAGCCGCGCGGTCGGCGGATCGGCCAGCGGCCGAGGCCGCGGTCAGGAGCCCATCGATGTCGCCGTGGGCGTCGGTAGTCTGTCGTTGAGCATTCGCTAGAGCGCCGACGACATGACTCGTCGCTACGTCGTCGTCGACGCATTCACGGCTGAGCCGCTGCGGGGCAACCCCGTCGCGGTGATTCTCGATGCCGCAGGCCTCGACACCGCCACCATGCAGCGCATCGCGGGCTGGACCAACCTGTCCGAGACGACCTTCGTGCTGCCTGCGACGGAGCCGGGCGCCGCGTATCAATTGCGCATCTTCACGCCGCGTAGCGAGTTGCCGTTCGCCGGTCATCCGACGCTCGGCAGTCTGCATGCGGCGATTGCCACGGGCTTGGTTGAACCGCAAGACAGCTTGATCCAGCAGTGTGCCGCGGGTCTCATCGAGTTGCGCTGCGATCCGGATCGGTACTGGTTGCGTATGCCCGAGGCCAAATCCCAGAAACCGGACAACGCATCGTGCGAGGCCTTGCAAAGCGCACTCGGTGCTCGCTTCGTTGATCCCGCGAGTCTTCGTCTGATCGATGTCGGTCCCCGCTGGCTCGTGGCGCAGCTCGGCTCCGTCCAGGAGTTGCTGTCACTCAAGCCCGATTACACGCGGCTGGCCGCTCTCGAGCGGCAACTGGGTGCAACCGGCGTGACACTGTTCGCGCCGTATACGGAAGGCAGCGCTACAAAGCTCGAAGTTCGCAGCTTCGCGCCCTCGGACGGTATCAACGAGGATCCTGTGTGCGGCAGCGGCAACGGTGCAGTCGCCGCTCTCCGCTATGGCAACGGGCACCTCGCCGCAGGCGCCGAGTACACGGCCCAGCAGGGGCAGTGCGTGGGACGAGCCGGTCAGGTGCAGGTGCGCATCGATCAACAGGGTTCGGTCTGGATCGGCGGTCAATGCGTCACCACGGCTGATGGCGTGCTGCATGTGTAGTGGTGCTGGATGTGTGGTGGTGCTGAATCTGTCGCGATGCTGGGTCTGTCTTAAATGAGTACTCCTAACGTGTCTGAGCCGATCGTTTCTAGCCACTTTCGTCGTTGGGCCGAAGAATGGCGCGATAAGCCTGCCGATTGGTGGCGCGTCGTGCTGGTACTGCTCGCCTACTTGGGCGGCCTCGTGCTCGTGATTCTGCTGGCTAATCTGCTGCTGGTACCGGCGTTGAAGTCGTCCTTCGGCACCGTGCCGTCGTTCTACAAGGAATTGCTCGAGATGAGCATCTTGGGCTTGTCCTTCGCGCTCGGCTCGTGGGGCTTGCTGCGTGCTCGACGCGCTTTGCACGGGGCCACGCCTTCATTGTGGGCCGTCTCGGGTGCGAAGTTCCGATGGGCCGATGTCGTGCTCTCCGGCCTCGTCTGGTGGGTCCTCTTCCTGCTTGCTGCAGCCGTCACGGGACTCGACGACATTCGCGACAGGCTCATGACTTACGACATAACGCAGTGGGCCTTACTGGCTGTAATCGCGCTGGCGACGTTCAGCATTCAGGCCACCAGCGAGGAGCTGGCGTTTCGTGGTTACCTGTTGCCACTACTGGCCTCTCGCGCTTCGCCGATCATCGCGGTGCTCGTGTCGACTACGATGTTCACGGTGGGGCACCCGGGCTCGGGTGTGTATGGCACGATCGGCGTTGCTGCCTTCGCGCTAATGTTTTCCTTGTGCGTGTTGCACACCGCGACGGTCAGTTACGCGGCCGGCGCGCATGTCGCGAATAACATGGCCATGTTCCTGCTGTTTCCCACCGTCGAGAACGATGCGACCACGCTGCTGGATCTGACCCAGTTGGTGGTGGCCCTGATCATCTGGTTTCTATGGGTTCGATATCGTCACGCGCGCCGCCACTAGCGCTGCCGCGTCACGGGTTGCAGGGTCGTTTTCGAGTCCTCGCGCGACACCGGCCTGATCTTGCGGTAGTCGGTTCTGGCTGGCCTTGGCTTTGGCCGTGATACTTTTGACCGTGAAGGTCAAGGCGACGAGGCCCTTGAGCATTTTTTCGATATAGGGTGCGGGCGCATCGCTCACCGACCACGGTTGGGCGCGCGTTCGCTCCATCGCCTCGGTCAGCCGTGTAACGTGGTGCAGCTTGGTATCGCGTTCATGCGAATGCTCGAGATGACCGCGCAGGTGCACGCTCAAATAATTATAGGTCGGTACCACTTCGTGGGTTTGCTGTTTCGATGGATAGAGCGACGGCGAGACATAGGCCGTTGCACCACTGAACACGAGCAGAACCTCCGGCCGATTCTCTGCAAGCTTCCAGGTTGGATTGGAAATCGAAGTGTGTGCAATCAACGTGCTGCCCGGTGCGAGCGTATCGAGGCACAGAAAGGGCAGATGATCAGCAACCGGCTTACCCTCCTGCACGCCGATCAGCGTGGCGAGCGGATGGCGGGCAATGAACTGTGCCACGCGATCATGATCAGTCTCTTTGAAAACATCAGGTACGTACATCGTCGTGCTCTCGGCCGATCTGTCCTATGAATCATTCTAGGTTTTCATGTCGGTCGGGTGTGCGTTCACATCGGCGTCACCAACGCTCGCTCACTGATCCTGGCGCAACTTGATCTTCTCGAGGCTCATCTTGTCCTTGTAACTCATTAGCAGGGCAGCGCCTGCGAGAATGAGGATGCCGCCAGCTTCGTAAAGGATATTCACCGGATCAATGTCCTTGCTCTGCAGAATGATCATGCGGCAGAGCGCAGTCATGGCGATGATGATGGGCAGCGTGACGGGAATGCGGTGACTCTTGTAGAACGCGCCGACCATGCCGAGCACTTCGGCATAAATAAACAGCAGGAACAGATCGCTGAGATTCACTACGCCGCTATCGAACAGGCGCTTGACCTCCACGCCCGAGGCATAGAGTGTCGCCAACCCGATCACCAGCAGAATCGCGTTTTCGCTGATCTGCACCAGGCGCGAACTCATCGTCTTTACATCGTTGGACATGGGGCTGCCCTCGTATTGCGGCCGGACGCGGCGCTGCAGCAAGCGTAGAGCAAGCGCTCAGCCGGCGCCACCACCATGCTCAGCCGGTGAGCAGATGCTCGCGGATCGCCTCGCGTAGACGAAGGCTGAAGGCCTTGCGCTCGTCCTCGTAGGCTTGGCGAGCCAGCTTGCCGGACTCACTACGCTGCTTGGGTGACATCAGGCGAATTTCATTGATTCCGTGTTCGAGTTCGGCGACGCTGAACGACTCCGAGCGCATGGCAAGGACCACGGCGCCCATGGCCCGAGCCTCGTTGTGATAGTGGCAAAAAGATTCGGGCGGGGCGAACGACAGTTGCAGGCCATGTCGGGCAAGCTCGGCAAAGTATTCGTCGTGCTTCGGGAAATGCTGCAGCAGCAGATGCACGTTGTCCCGCTGTAGCCATTTCGGAAAGTTGATTGGGGCCGCGGCGTCGTACCACTGCACATGAAGGGCCGGTAGGTCCGGTCTCCGGCGCCACAGATCGAGCAATATCTGTGATCCTCGGTTGGAGCTGCGAGCACCAAAGTGCGCAAAGGTCTCGTGGCGTTCCACTTGGCGCTTGGGGTCAGGGGAACTGAAGCCGACGAGCACTTGCGGCTGGCGTTCGAACGATCCGGCGAGAGTGCTCTGAGCAGCCGGTGTCTTGAACATCACGAGATCGACCAACTCCTCGGCTCGCCCGATCGATCGGGTATCGCACCACTTCGGCGTGGCGATGAGCGCTCGGCGCTTGTACTTTCTGACCTCCGTCGAATCGAGCACCCTCTCGAGGAAGATTGCGAAATCCCCCGGGGTGTCGACGGTGGTCAGTGCGGCGGTGTGCCGGTCCGAGTCGCGGTAGAGGCTCTCGGGGACGAACAGAACCCGACAGGTCACCTCACCTGGGAAGCACTCCTGCAGCGTGGCGCGCAGGACCTGCGCGTCAACCTTGCGGGCGTTGCTCCAGCTCGGACAGAAAATATCGACCAGACGACTCATGGGCTTACCCGATTCTACTAAAATAACGTCGTACCACAGGCTGACATAGGTGAAGAGACGATGGCTCGAAGTGCGTTGCTGGCGTGGGTGTTGGTCGGCTGCAGTGCAGTAGTCGCTGAGGCGGCGGAGGGCCCCGTGACCCGCCAAAAGGACTTCGCGGCCGCGGGGATTACGGCCCTCTCGGTCGATGCGGGTGTCGGCAGCGTCCGCATCGAGCAGGGCGACGGAGATCGCATCAAGGTCACGGCCCGTCTTGAGGCCAAACGCATGAGCAATCCTTTGAGCGCACTGCCGGATGTCAGCAAGCTCGATATCCGGCACGCCGTAGTCAACGGGACGCTGGAATTGCGGGTCGATGCCAAGAATCTCAGCGAGGACTGGGTCGTCACGCTGGCACGGGCTCCGCTCAACCGGATCGACGTTGAACTCGGTGTCGGTGATGTCGAAGTGCAGAGCAACGCGCGTCGCATCTCCGTCGATGCGGGCGTCGGTGATGTACGCGTGGATGCGACCGCCGCCGAAATCAACGTCGACGTGGACGTTGGCGATGCGCGCGTGGTGACCTCACAGAAAAACGCCGGCAGCATTGAAGCCAAAACGCGCGTGGGCGAGGTGACTCTCAAGGGCTCCAAGACCAGCTCGATGAGCGGCTCGGTGGGGGCGAGCGTCAGCAGTCAGGCCGAAGGGTCGAACCCCGTGATCATCAAGGTGGGCGTGGGTGATGTGCGAGTGGACCTGACCCAGTGAGATTCTCTGCGCGCTTTGGTCTGTGGCACGCCTGGGTGCCCTTGACGGCCTTTGGCCTGTCGATCGCGTTGATCATGAGTCTCGATGCGGATCGTTGGCTGGCAGAGCGGTTTTTCGTTGATGTCGCGAGCGGCCATTGGTTGGGGGAGGGCACGTTCTGGGCCGACACCCTGCTGCATCGTTGGGGCCGCAACTTCGCTCGTTTGCTCGGCGTGGCCGGTATCGTGGCGCTGCTGCTGAGTTGGCGGTTGCCGCGATTACGTGTGCACCGGCGGATGTTGGCCTACTTCGTGGCCTGCATGGCCGTCGTGCCCGTGCTGGTGGGCGGCCTGAAACTTGCGACCAATGTCGATTGCCCGCGTGACCTGCAGGGCTACGGCGGTGACCGACCTTACGTCGAGTTGTTCGACGATCGGCCCAATGGGCTGCCGAGGGCTGCGTGCTTTCCCGGCGCCCACTCTTCCTCGGCGTTCGCACTTTTTTGCCTCTACTTCATCGGTCTCGCATACAGTCGACGCATGGCTATGATGGGATTGTCCGCCGCGCTGGTTCTGGGGGCCGTCTTTTCTCTGGACCAACAAGCCCGAGGGGCACATTTCGTGTCGCACGACCTATGGTCTGCCGCGATCGCCTGGGGAATTTGTTACGGGTTCTATCGTTACCTCTGGCGGGGAGAGCTGCGTCAATGAAGCGACTCGGACGGATCCTGCTCAAGGGATTGATCACGATCCTGCCCATCGGTTTGACGCTCTATTTCGCGTACTGGCTCGGCCTGACCGCCGAGTCGGTGCTTGCCGGGCCCCTAAAATGGATGCTGCCGCCCGGTGCCTACCGCCCCGGCATGGGGCTGATTGCCGGCTTTCTGGTCATGTTCATCGTCGGTCTGGCCGTCAACGCCTACGTGGTTCGTCGGGTGTTGTTGTGGGGTGAGACCTTCGTGTTGCGCGTACCGCTATTGAAAACCGTGTATGCAGCCCTGCGCGACCTGACGGCCCTGATGAAGGTGGGCGAGTCGCCCGGTGAATTGCAGCGCGTGGTCATGGTTCAGTGGGGCCCGGGTCGCGCCATCGGGTTCGTGACCCAGGAAAATGCGAACGTACCCGGTTTAGGGACCGATGAGTCCTTGGTCGCCGTCTACCTGCCGATGAGTTACCAAATTGGCGGGTACACTCTGTATCTGCCACGTGACCGGATACAGCCCACCGACCTGACGGTCGAAGCCGCTATGCGCATCGTCCTGAC
>Ga0102921_1000227_pt1 | contig 19594 bp, 18 predicted proteins | sample Colrivmeta156802_FD_78205 | JGI IMG/M metagenome (GOLD analysis project Ga0102921, IMG submission 78205) | Estuarine microbial communities from the Columbia River estuary - metaG 1568-02 | ecosystem: Environmental > Aquatic > Marine > Intertidal zone > Estuary | place: USA: Columbia River...
CAGCAGAAGCGATCGCAAATCCTTTTCCGGTTGCAGCAGTAGTGTTACCAACGGCATCTAGGATGTCGGTCTTCTCGCGAACTTCTTTGGGGAGTTCGCTCATTTCAGCGATGCCACCGGCGTTGTCAGCAATTGGACCGAATGCATCAATCGCCAACTGCATAGCGGTGGTGGCCATCATACCCGCAGCGGCGATGGCAACTCCATACAGTCCAGCAAACGCGTAAGAACCCCAAATACCACCGGCCAATACGAGGATCGGCAGGAAGGTGGATTCCATTCCAACAGCCAGTCCGCCGATTACGTTAGTGGCATGTCCGGTTGAAGACTGACGAATGATGGAAAGAACCGGGCGTTTGCCCATGGCGGTATAATATTCGGTGATGATGGACATCAATGTTCCTACTGCAAGACCTACTCCAATGGCTCCGAGTACACCCCATTTGGTGAACGTTGCACCGCGGAGTATCATCGTTTCAGGAAGTATAAAATCTACCAAAACAAATGATGCGATGGCTGTGAGCACGATGGATCCCCAGTTGCCCATGTTCAGTGCTTTTTGCACTGTATCGGTAGTCAATCCTGCATTCTCGCTGATTCGTACGAACCATGTACCGATGATGGAGAAAAGAATACCTGCACCGGCAATCAGCATGGGAAGCAGGATAGGGGCCAGTCCACCAAAATTATCAACCGAAATCGTTTCTTGTCCGAGTACCATGGTGGCCAATACAGTCGCTACATATGAGCCGAACAGGTCAGCACCCATTCCCGCTACATCACCAACGTTGTCGCCTACGTTATCGGCGATGGTGGCTGGGTTACGGGGATCGTCTTCAGGGATACCTGCTTCTACTTTACCAACCAAGTCAGCACCCACGTCGGCAGCTTTGGTATAAATACCACCACCAACGCGCGCGAAGAGGGCAATGGATTCAGCACCGAGGGAGAAACCGGTGAGTACTTCGATGGTACGAAGCATTTCGGCTTGGAATTCAGGACCGCTGGTCAGGTCGCCTACAAAATATGCTTTGAGAATAAGATAAAGTCCACCCAGTCCGAGTACAGCCAGTCCGGCTACACCCAAGCCCATTACGGCACCACCGGTGAACGATACATTCAGCGCGCGGCTGAGGCTGGTTCGTGCAGCGTGTGCGGTCCGAACATTGGCCTTCGTTGCAATGCTCATGCCAATATAACCGGCCAGGGCGCTAAAAAAAGCACCCAGCACAAAGGCTACGGCGATCAGAAAATGCGAATGCGGATTGCTGGAGGCCATGAAAGCGAGCAACAGGGCAACTACGACTACGAAGTAGCCCAAGATCTTCCACTCGGCCCGCAAGAAAGCCATGGCACCTTGTGCGATGTACTGGCTGATTTCTTTCATTCGGTCAGTTCCGGCCTCTTGTTTACTTACCCATTTGTACTTGATCAGGGTATATAGGAGTCCGATTAGGCCCATGACAGGTACCCATAAAAACAGGTTGTTCATCATAAAATTGCTTAGTTCGGTTAGCTATTAATGGCCAAATTTGGCCGGGTCGCAAAGATAGGGGCTGACCACATAATTTGAGAGGGACGGGGGTATATTTGCGTATGGCGCAGACCAGTTATCCAAGAGAGAAGATTCAGATCCTTTTTTTAGAGAATATCAGCGAAGCAGCTGCCCGAAATTTCCGGGTACAGGGGTACACACAAGTTACTCGGCTAAGCAAGGCTTTATCGGAAGATGAACTCGTCGAAGCAGTCAAAAATGTACACATCCTGGGCATTCGTTCAAAAACGCAGATCACGGCCCGTGTTTTACAGGCTGCCAAGAAGCTGCAGGCAATCGGCTGTTTTTGTATAGGCGTCAATCAAGTCGACCTGGATGCCGCCCGTCAAATGGGGATTGTCGTGTTCAATGCGCCTTATTCCAATACCCGCTCGGTGGCTGAATTGGTGATTGGCGCGTCCATCATGCTGATCCGTCGGATTCCGGATAAGAATAAGGCAGCCCACGATGGGATCTGGATGAAAGAGGCCAGCAGAAGTTTTGAGTTACGTGGAAAAACCTTGGGCATCATCGGGTACGGAAATATTGGTAGCCAAGTCAGTGTGCTGGCGGAAGCACTCGGTATGCGTGTCTTGTTTTACGACATAGAAACCAAGCTGCCCCTAGGCAATGCCGTGGATGGAAAATCACTCAAAGAGGTATTGGCCAAATCGGACGTGGTGACGTTGCATGTGCCCGAAACAGCACAGACCAAGAACCTGATCGGCAAGGCACAATTGAAATTTTGCAAAAAAGGAGCTATCCTTATAAACTATGCCCGCGGCGAGGTGGTTGATCTAGATGCCCTTCGTAAAGAGATCCTCTCGGGTCAGATCGGCGGTGCCGCCGTGGATGTGTTCCCGTGGGAGCCAGAAAAGAATGGCGATCGCTTTGAAACCCCTTTACAGGACCTCCCCAATGTTATCCTAACCCCGCATATCGGTGGTAGCACGGAGGAAGCCCAGGCCAATATCGGGGAAGACGTCAGCCAGAAAATGCTTCAATACCTGGAACGCGGCGTTACCCTGGGGTCGCATACAGTTCCAGCTTTGGCCTTGCCGCCGCAAGAAGGCAGCCACCGGATCTTGCACATTCATGCCAATCAACCTGGGGTTATGTCGGCCATCAACACCCAGCTTTCCAAGAATCAGATCAATATCCTGGGACAATATTTAAAAACCAATCCGGCCATTGGTTATGTGGTGCTGGACGTGGACAAACGGCTTTCGGCTCAGGCTCAAACCTTGTTGAAGGAAGTAAAAGGAACCATCAAGGTTCGGGTTTTGTACTAGTTCACTTTAACTTTAGGTATAACGAATTTAGATATTGATATATAGTTGTTTATCCAATTTCTAATACGTTCATTTATACATCCTACCAGCCTTTCTAGCTCTAGACTTTATTCTCATAATTTACATTATGTTAAGTATAGGAGGATGAAAGAAAGGTATCCGCAGATACCCTTCCATAATTTGAAGCTTATTTGATCGATTCGTACACGTCATTCCATTTCTTCTCTTCCGCTGTCCATTTGGCGATCTCGGCCGGCTTATCCTTCGGAGCCCGCTTCTTCTTGGTTTCATAAATTTCGGCCAGGTAACCAGCAATGTTTTTGTACTGTTGCTTTTCGCGGGCGTCCAGTTGGGATTTTCCGGAATAGATGGCCGCAGCGCTCAGATACGGATCCAAGATCGGTTCCAGGGACTGGTAATAGTCTTTATCTAGCTGATCGCGTTTGGCGATATCCGCTGGCAAAGCCTTGGTGCCAGGTTTGGTCTTCCTTTGAAGCTCATCCGCAAATTTGATCCGGGCCTCATTGGCGGCTTCTTTCCGGCCTACATAATAAGCGCCCAAGAACAAGAAATTTTTAACCTCTTGGGGTTTGATAACTGAGCATTTTTTCATCGAAGCCAACATCACATTCTCCAACTCGGTGGCATTGGATGGCTTCACGGCTCCTTCTTCATAAGAGTTCAGGGTGTCATAAATAATTGCCCAACGAAGCTCATGCGCTTTGTAATTATCGGGTTCAGAAGCGATCACCTCGTTCAGCGCCTGGAGCTTGTCGTTAAAGTCGTCTACCAGACCAACAGCGAAGTCCAACCGATCCAATTTGAAGAAATCACTGTTTGGATACAGGCCGGCGCCTTGTGTTTTGATCTTTTCAAAAGTGGCCAGATCCTTTTTTTGAAATGCCGAACGAACCAGGTATTGATAGATCCCCTCAAAGTCGGGGCCACTCACTCCTGCGCTGGCCAATTTCAGGTAGACGCTCAATGTTACCTCGTCATTCTTGGCACGCTCACCCACCACCCCGGTTAGTATGAGCAAGTTGGTATCCAAAGTGAAAGGCAACAATTTCTTTCCGATCAGAAAGTCTGAATAGCTGATCGCTTTTTTCAAGGTTGGGATGGCTTCGTTCCACTTCTTTTCGTTGTAGCTGGCCAGTCCTTGATTGTAATAATTGGAATAGATGTTGATCGGACCGTTTTGGTAAATGGACTCTTCACCGAATTTGGCCATCTCCGGTTCCAGCGTTTTGTATTTCTCAAAAGCGGCATCGGCTTCCGTTACCAAGGCGTTACCATTTGCGGTGTTTCGATTTTGGTCGGTCATGGATAAACCGGCGTAAATGGCGGTTTTCAATAAATACGCCTCTGCTTTGCCCATGAACTTGGGGTTAGCGGCTGCTTTGTCAAAATCAGTCTTTGCCTTGTCCATTTGGCCGAGCATCACAACGGTTTTAATACTCTCCAAGCTTTGAGACCAACTGAAGGAGGTTCCAAAGACCGTGGCCAATGCCAGAATTAAGATTCGTTTCATGATGGTGTTTTACTGGTTTTTATTCCGGGTTGATTTCAGATGATGCCTCATCCGCGTTGGACGTTGCCTCACCCCCTGTTTCAGATTGGTTAATTTCTTCTGTGACGATCGTTTCTTCTTCCGCCTGATCGTCCAAATTGGTAATGGCCGCAATCTCATCGCCCTCATCCAAACGGATCAGTTTCACGCCCTGAGTAGCACGACCTTGTTCACTGATACCGGCCACTGGCATGCGGATCGTGACGCCGCTCTTGCAGGTGATCATGATGTCTTCCTGACCAGCTACATCCAAGAGCCCAACCAGCGATCCGGTCTTGTCGGTGACGTTGATGGTCTTCACCCCTTTTCCGCCTCGGTTTGTAAATCGATACTCATCGATCTGGGTTCGTTTTCCGTATCCTTTTTCGCTTACAACAAGAACGGTACGATCGGCTTGTAATTTGGGATTCACGCAGATCATGCCAATCACGCAATCGTTGTCTCCTTCCACTTCAATTCCGGCAACCCCGATGGCTCCACGTCCGGTGGCGCGCACTTTCTCTTCCGAGAAACGAATGGCACGTCCGCTTTGAACAGCCAACATGATCTCACATTCTCCATCGGTCATACGTGCTTGCAGCAGCTCATCGCCTTCTACGATGGTGATGGCATTAACCCCCGACTGACGTGGACGGGAGAAATCTTCCAAGGCCGTTTTCTTGATGATGCCCTGCTTGGTGCAAAGCACGATGCTGTGGCTGCGAACGAATTCTTCATCTTTCAGGTCTTTCACATCGATGATCGCACGTACTTTATCATCAGGCGGCAATTGCATGAGGTTTTGGATGGCTCTGCCTTTTCCGGTCTTCTCCCCTTCCGGTATCTCCCACACATTTAGCCAGAAGCAACGGCCCTTTTCGGTGAAGAAAAGAAGGGTATGGTGTGAAGACGCTACAAACAAATGCTCGATGTAATCCTCATCCCGTGTTTTTCCACCAATCACGCCTCTTCCTCCACGGCGTTGAGCACGGTATTCTTCGGCAGCTGTTCGTTTTATATAGCCCAAATGTGAGATGGTGATCACCACATCTTCTTCTTTGATCAGGTCTTTGAGCTTTACTTCATCGTCGAGATACGTGATTTCTGTTTTGCGCTCGTCTCCAAATTTTTCCTTGATCTCCAGCAGCTCGGTCTTGATCACTCCGTACCGCAACGACTCATCACTGAGCAATTCTTGTAGGTAGTTGATCAACTTCATGAGCTCATCGAATTCAGCGCGGATCTTATCGCGCTCCATGCCGGTCAAACGCTGCAAACGCAATTCCAAGATCGCCTTGGCCTGGATCTCATCCAATCCCCAACCGGCATTGATCAAATTGTCTTTGGCTACATCCGGATTGGGTGACTGACGGATCAATCGGATCACTTCATCCAAGTGATCCAAGGCAATCAGATATCCTTGTAAGATGTGAGCGCGCTTCTGCGCTTCTTTTAATTCAAATTGCGTGCGTCGCACCACCACTTCGTGACGAAACTCAATGAACTCACTGATGAGGTCTTTGAGGTTGAGCGTGCGGGGTCTTCCTTTAACAATGGCTACGTTGTTGATGCCATAGGAAGTTTGCAGATCGGTGAACTTATACAGCTGATTGATGACCACATTGGCAATGGCATCCTTTTTCAGATCCAACACCAAACGAGTTCCTTCTTTTTGATTCGATTCGTTGTTGACATTGGAAACGCCTTCGATGACTTTATCATTCACTAATTCCCCAACGCGGTTGATCAGCGCGTCGCGATTTACCTGATACGGTACCTCGGTGATGATGATCTGTTCACGACCGTTGGCCTTGGTTTCCACGCTCAACTTACCTCTAACCACTACCCGACCTCTACCGGTATGCATGGCAAGCTTCACGCCCTCCATGCCAAAGATGACGCCCCCCGTCGGGAAATCAGGCGCCTTGACGTATTGCATGAGCGAGTCGATGTCGATGTTGCGGTCATCAATGTACGCAACACAACCATCGATCACTTCGGTCAGGTTGTGCGGCATCATATTGGTGGCCATACCCACAGCGATTCCACTTGATCCATTCACCAGCAGTTGCGGAATGCGGGCAGGAAGGACGGTGGGTTCCCGCTCCGAGTCATCGAAGTTCAATTGAAAGTCGACTGTATCCTTATCAATATCGTTGAGCTGGAACTCAGCCAGTCTCTCCAGGCGTGCCTCCGTATAACGCATGGCTGCCGGACCGTCTCCATCCTGATTGCCAAAGTTTCCCTGTCCGTCAATCATCGGATAGCGCATGCTCCATTCTTGAGCCATACGGACCATCGCGTCGTAAACAGAGGAATCTCCGTGCGGGTGATACTTACCTAATACTTCCCCGACAATACGGGCCGATTTCTTATAAGGTTTGTTGAAATTGATCCCCAGTTCATTCATGGCATACATCACACGGCGGTGCACGGGTTTTAATCCGTCGCGTACATCGGGCAAGGCACGGCCTACGATTACCGACATCGAATAATCGATGTAGGCCGTTTTCATTTGCTCTTCGATGTTCACCGGGATGATGCGGTCCTGGTCTTGGGTGCGTTCTGGTAAACGATTCTCGTCCATTCCAAAAGGCCTGTACGGGTTGATCCAACTCGATTAAAAACAACGATATTTCGAGTAGAAATACAGGTCAACAAATGTAACTTTTTCAGGGGGTAGCACCATTGAAAATGGGCTGTTTTTTCACTCCAAAACAGGCCTGTTTTATCCACGAATGTGCATTACTTTTTACCTCAATTTTATTGCTAATTTAAACCGGAACGCTGAACGGCTTATCGGGTTTCTCACGAACTTTGAGTATGTCAAAGATCCTCCTCTTTGGTGCCGGGAAATCCGCTACTGTGCTCATCGACTTTTTGGTTCAACAATGCGCAGAATATGATTTTTCCCTGGAGGTTGTGGATGCACTGCCTGAGGTCGCGCATCAAAAAATTCAAGATTCCGTTCAACGGGCACACGTAAACGACGCCAATTTTATCGGTCGTTCCTTCGATATCAATGACTCCGCCAAGCGGTTGGCCAGTATAGAATCTGCTGATCTGGTCCTATCCCTGCTCCCCCCCCATCTGCACGCGGTCGTGGCGCTGGATTGCATCCATCTTTCCAAATCACTTTTTACGGCCTCTTATGTAGATCCAGCGATCCGACAACATGCTGCTTCCATCGAAGCGAATGGATCCTTGTTTCTTTATGAAATGGGACTGGATCCCGGGATCGATCACATGAGTTTACTGTCTCTTCTCGATGCGATCCGTTTGCAAGGTGGCCAACCCATCCGGGTACTTTCTCATTGCGGCGGACTCGTTGCCCCTGAAAGCGATGACAATCCCTGGCATTACAAAATCAGCTGGAATCCACGCAATGTAGTTATGGCCGGAAAAGCCGGTGCCCAATACTTGGAAAAAGGGGTCGTAATTGAAAAAAATCATGCGCAGCTGTTTAGCGAACTTCGGACACTCTATTTGAGGGATGTCGGTGAGTTTGCCTTTTACCCAAATCGGGATTCACTGAGCTACATTGATCGTTATGGTCTACAAGGCATCGAATCGTTTCAACGTACCACGCTTCGACATCCCGATTTTATCCGGGGCTGGAGCGAACTCATCCAGTTGGGTATGATCGACGATGAACGGACGATCGAGTGGACAACCCCGGTTACCCTTAGCCAAGCACTGAATCAATGTAGTCCGCTGTCAACCGAAACACCCCCGGATCTGCGGGCGATGTTGGAATGGTTGGGCTGGTCAGATCCCACCACGATCCTTCCCTTTCAATCGGCTACCCCTGCCCAGATCCTGCAGTTTGCCATGGAACAAAAATGGGTATTGCACCCCACCGATAAAGATCAAGTTGTGATGTTGCATGAGATCGATTACCGCGTAGGTCCGGAGACGAAGTCGATGCGTAGTTGGCTGGTGGATACGGGCGTTGATTCCGTTCGGACTGCCATGGCCAAAACGGTCGGCTTACCCCTGGGGATTGCAGCTATGCAATTTCTAACGGGAAAATGGAAGGCGGCCGGATTGCAAATCCCTACCCTGCCCGAAATCTATGTGTCGGTACTGGAGGAATTAAAAAACCAAGGAATTGCTTTTGAAGAATCGATCGATCAGTGACCGGCCATTTTCAGGACCAACGCCCATTCTTCTGGAGTAACCGGCTGTACCGAAAGTCGTCCCAACCGAACCAAAGCCATATTGGCTAATTTTTTCTCGGCCTTGATGGCGGCCAGGGTAACGGATTTTTTCAATTTTTGATGGGGCTTCACCTCTACCACTACCCAGTTTGGATCATCGCTGGTTGGGTCGGGATAAGATTCTTTCACGATCTTAACGATGCCTACAATTTCTACGCCTTCATTGCTGTGATAGAAAAAAGCCAGATCGCCTTTTTTCATGGCACGTAAATTATTCCGGGCACCATAATTACGTACTCCATCCCAAAAAGTGGATTTGTCCAGTACCAATTGATCCCATGAATACTTAAACGGTTCCGACTTCATTAACCAATACGCCATAGATGAATGTTTTACCAACCACTAGATAACACATCCGCCAGGTGCATGGTTTTTAACGGCAGGTTGTTTTTTTGAACATAGCCCTGCATGTGCATCAGGCAGGAAAGATCGGTGGAGATCAAGTATTCCGCGCCCAGACTCAACGCTTGCTCTACTTTTTGCTGCCCCATGGCCACTGAGATATCCGGGTACTTCACCGCAAAGGTTCCACCAAATCCGCAGCAAGTTTCTGAATCGGGCAACTCCAACAATTCCAAACCGGCTACTTGTTGGAGCAGCTGACGGGGCTCTTGTTTGATGTGGCATTCCCGCAGACCGGCACAGGAATCGTGGTAAGCGGCCTTTCCTTGAAGTCGGGCTCCAAAACGGGTGGTGTGGAGGGTTTTAACCAAGAACTCGCTGAGTTCCTGTATGCGTTTGGGGGTCGATTGTGCCTCGTGATGAAGCGATGAACTGTCGAATAATTTGGGATAATAGTTCCGAATAAAACCGGCGCAGCTTGCGCTGGGGGTAACGATGGTGGTGGCATCCGCAAAATCGGCCAACCATTTGCCACAGACAGATTTGGATTCTTCCCAAAAACCCGCATTGAAAGCAGGCTGACCGCAACAGGTCTGTTCCTCGTTGTAGATCACCTGACAGCCAACGCGCTCCAATAATTTCACGACGTTAAAAGCCGTATCCGGATATAATTGATCGACAAAGCAGGGAATGAACAGGTGTACTTTCATCGTTGATCGTTATTCAAAAATACCGAAAAGAAAACAGGCCCTGACTTTTTCAAGTCGGAGCCCGTTAAAGCGATTTATTGCAACCGATTATTTGGGGTCGGCGTAAACACCCAACTGGGCCAAATTATTGTCGGCATCGAAGGCCTGCTGGCTACGTGGATATTTTTCCTTGATCTCCTGGTAGAGTTCGATGGCAGCGGCGTTGTTCTTCATTATCCGGTCTGCCAAATAAGCAGCTAGGTATAAATACTCGGGAGAATTTGCTTCATCCTCTTTAAAATGACGACCCGCTTTTTTGTAGGCATCGAGGGCTTGTTCTGCTTTGCCCCAATCGGCATAGGCATCCCCCATTAATTTGTATGCACGAGCCTGCGTCAATTTTTCGCTGGAACTGAAGTCGCCCAGGAATTTGACCGCTTTCTCATAATTGTCGATTTTCAGGTAGCAACTGCCGGCATAAAAACAGGCAAGGTTGGCGGAGGGTGTACCGGAGTAATTGTCAATGACTTTCAGAAAACCAGCAAATTGTCCGTCTCCATTCAATGCTTTCTGGATCGAATCCTGACGATAATATTCTTCGGCCTTGAACATAGCATCCTGCGCTTTTTGCTCGCGGGGAAGCTGGTAGAATTGCTGGTAGGCAAACCAACCGCCTCCAAGAACAAGAACCAGTCCTACTACGGTGAGCAACCATTTGCGGTTGTTGTTCCAGAAAGACTGTAGAGAGGCCAGTGATGAATCGGCCGTGATCGATGCTTGATTTTCTTGACTCATAATGAACTTTTGAAAAGTTTAATCGACAATAAAAGGGTAATTAGGATCTACATAAACGTCTTTGAGCACTTCGCTGTCATCGGGCCATGGGCTCTCCTCGGCAAACTTTACCGATTCGTTGACCATGTGATCAACCCGATCGTTGATCGCCTTGATTTCTTCAGTCGTGGCGAACTGATTGTCCTGAATCGTTTTTAAAACAATTTCCAAGGGGTCTTTGGCTTTGTATTCTTCCACTTCATCCTTGGACCGATATTTCTGCGGATCACTGATAGAGTGGCCTTTATAGCGATACGTTTTAATTTCCAGCAAGGTAGGTCGTCGCCTTCGCGGGCACGGCGAACGGCACGAGCCACGCCGTCGTGAACGGCTTCGGCACTCATACCGTCGATCACATCGGCCGGCATTTCGTAGGCATCCGCGAGCTTGTAGATATCGGTAATGTTGGAGGTACGGGATACGGAAGTCCCCATCGCGTAATGGTTGTTCTCGCAAATGAAAATCACGGGGAGCTTCCAGTGCATGGCTAGGTTGAATACCTCATGCAACATGCCCTGACGGGCTGCACCATCTCCAAAATAGGCTAAGGTTACGTTGTCGCTTCCGCGGTATTTTTCGGCAAAGGCCAATCCGGCGCCGGTGCCAATTTGTGCTCCAACGATTCCGTGACCTCCATAGAAATTGCACTCTTTACTGAAAAAGTGCATACTGCCCCCCTTGCCTTTTGCGCAACCGGTAGCCTTGCCATAAAGTTCAGCCATGCAACTGTTGACGGATACGCCCTTGGCGATGGCAAGTCCGTGGTCGCGATACGCGGTGATGAACAGATCATCCGGACGGGTGGCTGTCATACAACCGGCAGCGATGGCTTCCTGGCCCACGTAGGCATGGAAGAATCCGCGGATTTTCCCTTCCATCTTATACTTCTCTTCAGCCATCAATTCAAATTGACGGATCAGGAGCATCAGCTCGTACCAGTAGAGATAGGTTTCCTTCGAAAATTTGGTGACCACAAGCCAAAAATTTGTGGCGCAAATATAGGGAAAAAACGCCCGCAGCCCCGCCCTTGCAGAACCGGGTTGAGGGACTAACTTGCCTTCGATGTTACGGCTCGAACAGCTCCAGCTTACCCAGTTCAAAAATCATCCCGATACCCGGTATGATTTTACGGAACGGATCGTGGGTATTACCGGTCTCAACGGGGTTGGGAAGACCAATCTCCTAGACGCGATCCATGCCCTATGCTTTACCCGAGGTTATTTTTCGCGCCAAGACCAATCGTTGGTGCGTCATGGGCAGGCTGGATTTCGGCTGGATGGTCGGCTCCGCCGAGACAACGAATCGCATTCCATCCAACTAATCCTGCGCGAAACGGGGAAAAAAGAGATTTGGCTAGACGGAGACTTGTTACCCCGCATGGCCGATCATTTGGGTCGGTATCCCGTGGTCATGATCGCTCCCGATGATGCGGAATTGATCCAAGGTGAAAGCCGCTCCAGACGTCAATTCCTGGATGCCCTCCTATCCCAACTGGTTCCTACTTACCTGCCCAATTTGGTCCGTTTTAACCGGTTGTTGCAACAAAGACAGGCCTTGTTGCGTGATTTGGCTGAAAATGGAAACACAACGGCGCAATTGGCCGTTTTGGATGTCCTCGACGAACAATGGGTCGCAACCATGCGTATGTTGATTCCGGAACGGATTCGTTGGTCGGCCGTTTTAAACGAAAAGGTTAACGAGCACTATCAACGAATTGCCGGCACAAAAGAAAATATTCGTTTGACCTATCAGTCAGACCTGTTGGATGTCGATCCGTTGCAGCGGATACAGGCTCAACGGGCCCGCGACCTGGCCGCTCAACGAAATACGGTTGGTCCGCATCGAGACGATCTACTCTTTCATTTAGGGGAGCACCCCTTTAAAACAGAGGCTTCTCAGGGCCAACGGAAAACGTTGCTATTTGCCCTGAAATTGGCCGAGCGATCCTTGCTGGAAGACGAACTCAAGCTTCCCCCTTTTTTGTTGCTCGATGATGTTTTTGAGAAACTGGACCCCACCCGGATGCAGGCGTTGCTTTCCTGGGTGGCCAATCAAACCCGCTCCCAGGTTTTCATTACGGATACCGATCCGATTCGACTGAACGACCAGCTGAACAACCTCGGCACCTCCTGGCAATCTTTGACCTTGTAAGCGAATGCGAACGATTAACTTTGGATTATGGGTGAATACAGAATGCAGGAGGCAATTCAAGAATTTTTGGCCGGTAGCCGGATCCAAGGAGACATGCATGCCATGCAGATCACGGATATCTGGGAAGCGCTCATGGGGAAATTGATCGCCGATTACACCGATCGAATTCACATCATTGGAGACAAGTTGTTTATATACACGGGGGTAGCCCCGCTTCGTCACGAATTAATTTTTCAGCGTGACACCATTCGTAAACGTGTCAATGAAGCCATGGGGCAAGTCATCATTCAGGAAGTCATCATTCAATGATCCGACCGAATGCGTGGATCCATTCGTGCTTGGAGCCAATCGGCCAGTAGATTGACCAGTATAAATAATGTGGCGGCCAGCATGACCGATCCCATCACAACCGGATAGTCCAGCTTTTCCAATCCATCTACGGTTAGTTTCCCCACCCCTTGCCAGCCGAAAATATATTCAATGAAAAAGGCACCGGCCAAGAGTTCAGCGAACCAACCGGTCACCGCCGTGATAACCGGGTTGAGTGCGTTGGGCAATGCATGTCGAAAATAGATCCGCGCATTTGAAAGACCTTTGGAACGTGCAGTCCGGATATAGTCCTGTTGCAACACATCTAATACCGAACTGCGGGTTAGTTGAACAATAATCGATAAGGGGCGGATGCCCAGTGTGCAGGCTGGTAAAATCAGATGTTTCAAGGTTAGTACCGACTTGCCCGAATCATCAATTGCATACCAATTCCCGGCGATGGGCAGTCCCGTCCATTCATTCCAGACAAATCCAAATAGATAGATCACGCAGATCCCTACAAAAAAAGAGGGCGCTGAAATGCCCAAGGTGCCCAAGAACAAAGAAAGCCGATCGATCCAACTATGTTGCTTAATGGCCGCCATCATGCCCAAGGGAATACCCACCAAGACGGCCATGAATAAGGCGGTGATGGTGAGGATCAGTGTACCAGGCAACGCATCTTTCAGTAAACTGGTTACCGGTCTTTTGCTTTGATAGGATCTACGCAGATAGGGAATTTTTAAGGCAAAAACACGTTGTTCACCCCAAAAGAATCCGCTCAGTTGCTTTTGTTCAATCTCCAACCGGTCGTGAACGGAAATGGGTGAAAGGTCGTTTAGATATAAAAGAAATTGCTTTCCCTTGGAGATGGGATTTCCATTATCATCGATCAAATACATTTCCCGTTGTATGTTCTTCAGCGTTTTGGGGTCGCCGGTTTGTCCCATCGCGATCCGAGCTGGATCCCCCATCCCTTGAAATAAAAAAAAGACCAGTGCGGCCACGCCGACTAGGATCGTAGCGCTGTAGACTATTTTTCGTGTCAGAAAAGCGATCATCGACTTGTGTTAAAGGAAGAACGTTCGATCGACCAATCCGACAAAGCCCATTTGCCTTGGATGCTTCCCCGTTTGAGTTCAAACAGGGTTGGAGTGACCCGGGCGGCCGTTCGAATGGGTGTACGATCGCAGGAAAGCAAAATGATTTCCGGGTAGCTGCGTTTCCGTTCCAGGGTCCACAAATCCGGACGGTTGGTAATCAACAATAAAGGAATCTTTTGCGATTTAGCCAGCTGATAAAGGGCGTTGAACGATGCGCCCCAGTTCTTGGGGTCATCTTGAATGCGCTCCGAAAAAATCATCATAACCCGATCCGTTTCTAGTACCGCATCGGTCGTATCCGTTCCCCCCATTCCATACAAAACAAAACCCTGAATGGGCGCTTGGATGATTTCGCCTGTATCGTAACGACGAACGAACTGATACGTTTGGGCATTAAAATCAAGGGGAAATTGATCGGCTGCGAACTCAATCTCCTTCCCGTTCTTTTTGTACACGAACATGACTGTGGATCCCGATGGAGGTGGTGGTTGTTTTCGCTGTTCAATTATACTCTTCCCAACCTGATAGGGCAAACAATCGACGATGGGTAAATGATGCAGCACATAGAACTCCAATCCGACGGAAAAAATAGCAGCTGCCAATAAACAAACCCGTTGATAGCGGTTAGAGAAAATCGGTTGAATCCACGCCTGTTTCCAGATGAGTAACCCAATGCCAAAGAGCAAGGCCACATCCTTGTAAAAGGAAACCGATGCATCAATGGGCAAGCAATCGCCGAAACATCCACAAGTTTTCGGGTATCCAGTGTAATAAGTATATCCCGTTAAGCCAGTAAAAAAAAGTATCAGGACCAGTAAGCCGCCCAAGGTCCATTTTGGCTTCCATCCCACCCAAAGTGCAACGCCTGCTACGATCTCCAAAGCGTTCATGGAAACGGATAAGGTGGTTCCAAAGGGAATCATCCAGATCGTATGCCAGATTTCAAAGAATTCTTCCATCTTGTATGTCAGTCCGAGTGGGTCATTGGCTTTGACCAGTCCGGAAAAGATGAAAAGTCCGCCTACTAAAAATCGCAGCAAATGGATCAGCAACTTCATTCGTTCAATAGAATTAAAGCAAAAACAGCATAATTCAGTATGTCCTGAAAATTGGCATCCAGCCCCTCGCTGATTAGGGTTTTACCATCGTTGCTTAGGATCTGACGCATGCGTTGCAGTTTCATCAGGATCAGGTCGACAAAACTTTCCTGACTCATGGAACGCCAGGCTTCGCCATAATCGTGATTCTTATTCTGCATTAGGGTTTTGGTATCCGTTACAACTTCTAGATACCGGGGACGCACCTCCTCCAGTGTCATTTCCTCCGGATCGTCGTTGGTCAACTGCAACTGCATCAATCCAATCACGGCATAGTTGATGATGCCTTTGAATTCATCCGCGATCCCATCCCCTACGCGCTGTTCTCCCAACTCTTGAATGGTTCGGATGCGCTGGGCTTTGATAAAGATCTGATCGATGATCGATATGGGACGAAGGACACGCCAGGCTGTGCCGTAATCGTTTGTCTTTTTAAAGAAGATCGATGCGGCTGCTTCGATCGCCTGATCGTATTGATGATTGGTGGCAGACATGTTGTTGGGAGTAACTTACCTTCGTCAAAAATAACGAAAGCCCCCATGTTTTCTCTCACCTCCACCGGAAGAATGCTAGACCTCCAAGAGCCGGTGGTTATGGGGATCATCAATTGCACGCCTGACTCCTTTTATTCCGGGAGCCGGGTTCAGCAGACTGAACAAGGGTTGTTATTTGCAGAAGAACAGGTTCGTCAGGGAGCCCGGGTCCTCGATCTGGGTGGACAAAGCACCCGACCGGGCAGTACGCGCATTACGGCGAAGGAGGAACGCGATCGGGTGATTCCGCTGTTGTCGGCCATTCGCCAAAAACATCCAGCCCTGTTTTTGTCCGTGGATACTTTCTATGCAGAAGTAGCTCAAGCAGCCATTGATGCGGGCGCCGACATGATCAATGACATCAGTGCCGGCACCATTGACCCGTCGATTCGACAGGTGGCTGCTCATTCCGGATTGCCATACGTATTGATGCACATGCGTGGCACGCCTCAGGACATGAAGTCCCATACTACCTACGAGCATGTTACCCGGGATGTTGTACAGTTTTTACAAAGGGAGATCGACGCCTGCCGACAAGCAGGGATCGATCAATTGGTCCTTGATCCGGGGATTGGCTTTGCCAAAACGGTTGATCAGAATTTTCAATTGTTGCGTGAGCTAAACGAATTGAACACACTTTCGCTGCCGATTCTGATCGGCGTCTCCCGAAAATCAATGATCTACAAAACGCTGGATGTCGACCCCATGCTGGCGTTGAATGGCACCACGGCCCTGCACATGTTTGCCCTGATGCAGGGCGCGAACCTATTGCGGGTGCACGACGTACGTGCCGCCTGGGAAACCATTCGGTTATTTAATCAACTTCAAAGCTGATTAGCGACCCGGACCAGCTTCTTGGGGGGCTTTGTCTGCCACAGAAACCACTTCCACTTCAAACTTCAGATGGTCGTAGCCTTTGATGGATCCGGATCCACCGGCGCCATAGCCTTGCATGGATGGAATGAAGAATATTCCTTTGCCTCCTTGACGAAGCAAACGAACCCCTTCATCAAAACCGGGAATCATTTGACCTACACCGACTGTGAAACTCAATAAATCGGTATGATGGAAGCTTGTATCGACATTGCTATCAAAGACTTTGCCTTCAAAGTTCATGCCCGTGTATTTGACGGATACATATTTCCCGCTGTCGATTGGATTACCGGTACCGGGGTTGAGGGTTTGTACAAAAATGCCGTTGGTGGTACGTTGTGCCTCTACCTTGTTTTTCTTTACAAAGGTTTCAACCTCATCAATCTCCTTTTTCTTGAAGAGGGCTAATTCTTTATCCGCATCAATCTTGCGCAGGCTGTCGTTGGTGTATACACCCAGAACTTTAACAATGGTTACGATCCGGTCACCTTTTTTAAAGGGGGCGGGAACACCACCCGGGCTGCGATTGATGAAAGTATCCATCATCTGTGTAGCGATCACGCTGTCACCTAGATGCAATTCAGCCCAGAGTTCGGAGAGGTCGTACGGCGAAGTTTGGTTCAACACCGGAATGTAGTTAGGTAGTTTGCCACGGTTGGTGAATACCACACTGTCATTGATGGCCTGCGAGATCGAGATCTTCAAAAAGCCGCCCATATTTGCTTTGGGTTGCTTGGGATTGGAATAGATCTGATAGGGCATGCCACCGGGCGTTTTTTTCAAGGAAGCTTGTTTACAAGCAATCAAGGAAACGGAAAGAGTGGCGATGGCGAAAAGGTTGAATGCGTATTTCATTCGTTCGGTTTTTATTTGTTTAAAGCTTGTTGATATTGATTTAAAATGGTTCGAAACGATTCAACTGTTCCGGAAAGTGAGTCGCTGCTGCGTCCACCGGCGGCATTGAAATGTCCTCCACCTTCAAAATGGTCACGGGCAAATTGATTGCAATCAAAATCCCCCTTGCTGCGGAAACTCCATTTTCGTTCTTCATCCCGGTCAATGCAAAGCGCGACCAGCCGTATTCCCTGTATGGAATGAGGCAGGTTCACCAAACCATCTGTATCGCCGGTGCGTATCTGATATTTCAATAGGTCTTGCTTGGGTATGGCGATCAGAGCCGTGTTGTACTCATAGAAAACCTCCATCCGATTTAATAAAACATGACCCATGAAACGAAGCCGATTTTCCAGGTAATTGTCGTACAGGCCTTCATGGACTCGGCCATGATTTAAACCATGGTCTTTCAGGTCAGCAACCATGCGGTGAACGGAAGCGGTAGCCGAGGAAAAACGAAATGATCCGGTATCCCCTACAATGCCGGCATATAGGCAAGCGGCTATGTCTGCATCGAGCTTATCGGCCTGCCCAGAACCCACGATGATGTCATAGATCATCTCACAGGTAGAACTTTTGCTGGTATCACTGATTCCGTAATGAAAAGATGGGGTATCAGGCTGTTGATGATGATCCACCAAGATCTTGGTACATGGCGCATTGGCCAGGTGTTCGGCTAGGTTCTTGGTGCGGTGAAAAATGTTGAAATCCAAGCAGAACAACCAATCGGCTCCGGCGATCTTTTCTTGTGCAATTTGTTTATGCTGTTCGAAGTCAATCACCTGTTTGGTGCCAGGCATCCAATTCACCCACCCAGCCCAATTGGTGGGCGAAATGACGGTAACCGTGTGTCCAAGCTTCTGTAAAAAATGACCCAGTGCCAACGAGGAGCCCATGGCATCCGCATCGGGTTTTTGATGGGTGGTGATTACAACCCGTCGAGGCGTTGTTAGACTAGGGAAAAGAGTTTCAATTGGTTGCATAAAATCGCGACAAAGGTACTCTTTCTGCCCTATATCCCCTACCTTCGCGGCGCAAAAACGACAATATGAATAATCGCACTTTTACTATGATCAAACCGGATGCTTTCCGTAATGGACACGCCGGTGCAATCCTCGATCAGATCCTGAAAGCAGGATTCCAGATCAAAGCCATGAAATTGATGAAACTTTCTGCTGAAAAAGCCGGAGAGTTCTACGCTGTACATAAAGAACGCCCTTTCTACGGCGAATTGGTCGAATTCATGAGTTCTGGCCCCATTGTAGCTGCCATTCTGGAGAAAGACAATGCCGTGGAAGATTTTCGCAAGCTGATCGGCGCTACCGATCCTGCCAAGGCTGATGCCGGTACCATCCGCAAACAATTCGCCACTTCATTAGGTGAAAATGCGATCCATGGTAGCGACAGCGACGAGAACGCTCAAATCGAAGGTTCTTTCATGTTTAGTGGATTGGAGCAATTCTAATCACAAACAAACTCATCAGAAAGCCCACTGCTACCGCTGTGGGCTTTTTTATTGGAATCTGCGCAATCGGATGGATTGCGTATTGTCTGAGTCCTTTTTGACCAGAAAGCGGGCTCGCATGTATTTGGGAGGGCCAAAGGCGCCCATGACGTTATTGGAAAAAGCAAAACCTTCGGTTGGTATACCCATCTTGTTTTTATCGAGCCGATTATTGCCGTTCTCATCATGGATCAGGGAAAGCGCATAGTAGCCCGGCAGGATATCTGAAACAATTAGACTGACCTGCTTGGCATTCGCCGGAATTTTTCCTCTGCGATATGCTTGATTCGGATCGTCGGGAAAACCACGCTCTTCTTTGTACAAACTATAGAGAATATACCCTTTTTGGGAACGGATATCTGTGACCGTTATGTTTAAATTGGCCTGTCCCCATACTGCCCCCGCAGGTGAAACAAGAAAAGGAAGCAATATGAATAGCTTTTTGTAGAAAGGATATGTCCGGTTCATTTGGGTTACCTTTTAAAAGTTGAGGTATTAATCGACATCCTGCTAACGACTGCTGCCTGTATTTTTTGAATTTTAAAATAAGGCAACATGGTACAAAAGACTATTTACAAGACCAAGGATTACGCCAAGGTCAAATTTTCCCTGGAAGCTTCCGACGCGAAATCGGTTGAATTGCTCGGCCTGAACGACAACTGGAAAAAGG
>Ga0102921_1000234_pt1 | contig 19338 bp, 17 predicted proteins | sample Colrivmeta156802_FD_78205 | JGI IMG/M metagenome (GOLD analysis project Ga0102921, IMG submission 78205) | Estuarine microbial communities from the Columbia River estuary - metaG 1568-02 | ecosystem: Environmental > Aquatic > Marine > Intertidal zone > Estuary | place: USA: Columbia River...
AGCGGTTCCCAATTCTCGGCAAAGGTTGCTAGAATCCGCGCGCGATCCAAATCGCCAGACAAACTAGCTAGGTTGTTTGAATTTCTGTGTCACTACTTTTTGGGGTATACGACATGAACACGAAGCTCGCTCTCGCCGCTGTTCTCGCGGCTTTCGCTCTGACCGCCTGCGGTGGCAAGCCTGCTGAGGCTCCGGCCGAAGCTCCGGCTGCTGAAGAAGCCGCTCCGGCTGCCGAAGAGGCTGCTCCTGCTGAGGCCGCTCCGGCTGATGCCGCTGCTCCGGCTGATGCCGCTGCTCCGGCCGACGCCGCTGCCGCTCCGGCTGAGGCTGCTCCGGCTCAGTAATTCTCTGCTTCAGAGAATGAAAGCCTGAGGAACGTTCGCGTTCCTCCAAAGAACCCGGGAAGATGGTCCGCCATCCCCCGGGTTTTTTCGTTTTAGACCATGCCCATACGTCTACAACTCGCCACACCGCCCCTCGAGAGAAGTTGGCTCGAGCGCGCTTATCTCGACTGGTTGCATGAGCTTGCGGTCGTCTCGCGCGCTACGCCGCCATCGACCGAGTCGCTGGCTCGAGAGCAAATCAGCGATTGGTTACAGGATCGAGCCGTCGATCTGTTTGTGCTGCGTCGCGATGAAGAGCGCGCGGGCTTCGCCTGCGTCGAGAGGGTCTTGGACGGCGGCGCGCGTTTGCGTGAGTTCTATGTCGTTCCCGACTTGCGACGCCTCGGCGTCGGCAGTCATGCGGCCAATTTGCTATTTGATCGCTACGCGGCGCAGTGGCAGGTCGAAGTGTTGCAGTCCGATCGAGCGGCGCTGCGTTTTTGGGGTAGCGTCATTCAAAGATATGCGTTGGATCGTCGCCGCGAGGAGCGCGCGGACGGTCACGTGCGTTACGTCTTCCCGAGTCGTTCAGCCAAATAACGACCGGTATGCGAGCCCGCTTGCTGCGCTACGTGCTCGGGCGTACCGGCAGCCACTAATCGTCCGCCGCCGTGACCGCCCTCGGGTCCGAGATCGATGATCCAGTCGGCCGTTTGGATGACATCGAGATTGTGCTCGATTACCACCACGGTATTACCCTCGTCGCGCAGTCTCTGCAGAACGAGCAGCAGTTGCGCGACATCGTGAAAATGCAGACCGGTGGTCGGCTCATCGAGGATGTATAGCGTTCGACCGGTCGCCCGCTTGGCGAGTTCCCGCGCGAGCTTGACGCGTTGTGCTTCGCCGCCTGACAGCGTCGTCGCATTTTGTCCGAGCTTGAGATAGCCGAGACCGACATCGAGCAGGGTCTGTAGCTTCGGTTGTACCGACGGAATACTTTGAAAAAATTTCAAGGCATCTTCGACCGTCATTTCGAGCACGTCGTGGATGCTGCGTCCGCGGTAGAGAATGTCGAGTGTTTCGCGGTTGTAGCGCTTGCCGCGACAAACGTCGCAGGGCACGAACACATCCGGTAAGAAGTGCATCTCGACGCGCATGACGCCATCGCCCTGGCAGGCTTCGCAGCGGCCGCCCTTGACGTTGAAACTGAAACGACCGACGTCGTAGCCACGGCTGCGAGCTTCTGGAACCTGCGCGAAGAGTTCTCGCAGCCCCGTGAAAATGCCGGTGTACGTAGCCGGGTTCGATCGCGGTGTGCGACCAAGCGGGCTCTGGTCGATGTCGATCACTCGATCGAGATATTCAAGGCCTTCGATGGCTCTGCACGGCTCGGCGTCGACCGGGCCACCGGAGAGCTCTGCGTTCGCGCGGCGCAGCAGCGTGTCGTTGATCAGGGTGCTCTTGCCTGAGCCCGAGACACCGGTGACGCAGGTGAAAAGCCCAAGCGGGATATCGACGCTAATATCGCGCAAGTTGTGGCCACTCGCGCCGACGATGCGCAGCATGCGCTTGGATTGCGGTGGCGTGCGACTGGCCGGCATCGGGATCTTCCGACGCCCGCTCAAATACTGTCCCGTCAACGACTCGGCACTCGCACGGATGTCAGCCGGTGTTCCTTGCGCCACGATGCGTCCACCATGAACGCCGGCACCGGGACCGAGATCGATGACGTGATCGGCGGTATCGATTGCCTCTTCGTCATGCTCGACCATGATCACCGTATTACCGAGATCGCGCAGTCGGCGCAGCGTAGCGAGCAAACGTGAATTGTCTCTTTGATGTAGGCCGATCGAGGGCTCATCGAGGATGTACATCACCCCAGTCAGACCCGAGCCGATTTGACTCGCCAGCCGGATACGCTGGGCTTCGCCGCCCGAGAGCGTGTCGGCACCGCGATCGAGGGTCAGATAGTCGAGACCCACATCCACCAAAAAGCGCAGTCTGTCTTCGACTTCGCGTACGACTTTGCCGGCGACCTCGCCACGCCAGCCGGCCACTTGCAAGGTTGCGAAGAAATCGCGCGTATCGGTGACCGAGAGGCTGGTGATCTGCGGTAAGGATTTCTCGCCGACGAATACGTGACGCGCCGTCAGGTTGAGACGACTGCCGTCGCAGTCTGGACACTTACGCCAGCCGCGGTATTTGGTGAGTTCTTCGCGCACCGCCGGTGAGTCGGTTTCGCGATAGCGCCTCTCGATATTGCGCAGCATGCCCTCGAAGGGGTGTTTGCGAATCGAGCGCTTGCTTCGATCGATCCCGTAAATGAATTCGATTTCTTCCTCACCGCTGCCGTAGAGCAGGATGTCTCGCACACGCGCAGGCAGTTCCTGCCAGGGCTCTTCGATGTCGAATCCGTAGTGTGTCGCGAGCGTGCTGATGAGCTGCAGATAGTGCGGGTTATGTCGATCCCAGCCGCGGATCGCACCGCCTGCCAGCGACAGATGCGGGAACGCGGCAACCCGCGCTGGATCAAAGAATTCCTGCTGACCGAGTCCATCGCATCCCGGGCAGGCTCCTGCCGGGCTGTTGAAGGAAAACATCTTCGGCTCGAGCAGCGGCACGGCATAGCCACAACTAGGGCAGGCATGGCGGTTAGAGAACAGCATGCCCGTTTTGCCTTGTGCATCGTCCATACGCAAGACGCTCGCCGTACCGCCCGAGAGGCGCAGCGCTGTTTCCAGCGATTCGGCGATTCGCTGGGTCGCATCGGGGCGCACCTTGAGTCGATCCACCACGGCTTCGATGCGGTGCTTGCGTCGCGCATCGAGAGTCGGCGCGGCGTCGAGTTCATACACCTGACCGTCGATACGGGCGCGGACGAACCCTTGAGTCTGCAGATCGCGTAACACGCCCTCGTGTTCACCCTTGCGATCTTCGACAAGCGGCGCGAGCAGTAGGATCGCCGTGCCTTCTTCGAGCCGCAGAATCTGATCGACCATCTGGCTGACCGTCTGCGCCTCGAGCGACACGCCGTGCTCGGGGCAACGCGGCACGCCTGCCCGCGCATAGAGCAGTCGCAGATAGTCGTGGATCTCGGTGACCGTGCCGACCGTCGAGCGCGGATTGTGGGAGGCCGCTTTTTGTTCGATGGCGATGGCGGGGGATAGCCCTTCGATGTGATCGACATCCGGCTTCTCCATCATCGAGAGAAACTGGCGGGCATAAGCCGAAAGCGACTCGACGTATCGGCGCTGGCCTTCCGCGTAGAGCGTATCGAAGGCGAGCGTTGACTTGCCCGAGCCCGACAGGCCCGTCACGACTACGAGCCGATCGCGGGGGATGTCGACATCCAGATTGCGAAGGTTGTGGCTGCGGGCGCCGCGGATGCGGATGAAGGCCATGGTGGGGCTACAGAAGTCGTTGTGGCGGGAAAACAGCCGATTAGTGTACCCCTGGGCCGGGTTACCGGGGGCTTAAGTCGGTGAATTACCGAGATTTTTGCGATGCAGCACCCTCGGGGGGCGGCTAAAATGGCACTCCTTTTCGGAAAAGTCCCCCTTGGGTCGTCCCCCGGCGACCCCAAATAGAGGGCACACTAGGCAGGACCCAACATGGCGCGCGGCATCAACAAAGTCATTCTCGTCGGCAATCTGGGCCAGGACCCGGATACCAAGGCCATGCCCTCAGGCATGACGGTCTGCAATCTGCGTATCGCCACTAGCGAAAGCTGGAAGGACAAACAGTCCGGTGAGATGAAAGAGCAAACGGAATGGCACAGCGTGGCGCTGTTCGGTCGTCTTGCTGAGATCGCAGGTGAATACCTGCGCAAGGGCTCGCAGGTGTACATCGAAGGGCGACTGCGCACCCGCAAGTGGCAAGACAAGCAAGGTAACGATCGCTACACCACCGAGATCGTCGGCAACGAAATGCAGATGCTCGGCAGCGCAGGGCGCGGTGGCCCGAGCGGTGGTATGTCCGGCGGTGGCGAGTCTCGCGGCGGCGCCCGCGGCGGCGCCCGCTCGGACGATGACGGTTATTCGGAGCCGGTGCGTAGCAGCACCGAGAAAGACGATTTCGATGACGACATCCCGTTCTAAAGTGCCGAGTCGCTACTACATCAAGACGTACGGTTGCCAAATGAACGAGTACGACTCCTCCCGCATGGGGGACGTACTCGCGGCAGCCGAGGGCATGGAGCCCACCGACGATCCGGCGCAAGCCGACATCCTGCTGGTCAACACCTGCTCGGTGCGCGAGAAGGCCGAGTCGAAAGTGTTTTCTTTGCTCGGCGAATGGAAGTTGCTCAAAGATGCGAAGCCCGGCCTCGTGATCGGCGTCGGTGGCTGCGTTGCGAGTCAGGAGGGTGAGACGCTCGTCAAGGCCGCGCCCCAGATCGATCTGGTGTTTGGCCCTCAGACGGTTCATCGCTTGCCCGAGATGCTCGGCGAATTGCGTGGCGGTCGTCGCGCCGTCGTCGATGTCAGCTTTCCCGAGATCGAAAAGTTCGACCAGTTACCGGCTCCGCGCGCAGAGGGTGCAACGGCTTTCGTATCGATCATGGAAGGCTGCAGCAAATACTGCAGTTTTTGTGTGGTGCCTTACACCCGCGGCGATGAGATCAGTCGTCCTTTCGAATCGGTCCTCGAAGAAGTGCGCGGTCTCGCCGCCCAAGGCGTGCGCGAAGTCACGCTGCTTGGCCAAAACGTGAATGCCTATCGCGGTCCGATGGACGATGGCGTTCTCGCCGATCTCGCGACGCTCATACACCACGTTGCTGCCATCCCGGGCATCGAACGCATTCGTTTCACGACTTCGCATCCGCTCGAGTTCGACGACAGTCTGATCGAGGCGTATGCGAACGTGCCGGCGCTTGCGAACCATCTGCACCTGCCGGTGCAGTCGGGTTCTGATCGTGTGCTCTCGATGATGAAGCGCGGCTACACGGCGCTCGAATTCAAGGACAAGATCCGCAAGCTTCGAGAGGTGCGCCCTGATATATCGGTCACCTCCGACTTCATCGTCGGTTTCCCCGGCGAGACCGAGCGCGATTTCGAGGCCACGATGAAACTCGTTCGTGATCTCGAGATCGATCAGTCTTTCAGCTTCCTCTACAGCCGACGCCCCGGTACGCCCGCGGCTGCTCTTCCTGATGACGTATCGCATGAGGAAAAGCAGGCACGTTTGGCGCGCTTGCAGGCCTTGCTCGAGGAACATTCGCAAGCGCGTAATCGTCGTATGGTCGGTAGCGTGCAGCGCATCTTGGTCGAGCGCCCCTCGCGTAAGGACCAAACCGAGCTCGCAGGTCGTACCGAAGATAATCGTTGGGTGAACTTCCCGGGTCCCGCTGATCTGATCGGTCACTTCGTCGACGTGCAGATCACCGAAGCCAAGGCGCATTCGCTGCGCGGTCGCATTCAAGCAACCGAGGCTCGACGTGCCTGACTCGATTCCGCCGGGAGCTTCCCGCGAATTTTCTTTGGAGCCACCTGATAACGAGCGCCTCGCCAATCTGTGCGGGCCGCTCGACGAAAACCTGCGTCTGGTCGAGTCTCGACTTGGGGTAGAGATTCGTCGTCGCGGCAGTGTGTTTCGAGTGCAGGGGTCTAAGGCGGCGTCCGCCGAATCTTTGCTCGGCGAATTGTTTCGTCTGACGCTTACCGAAGACATCACGCCCGAAGCAGTGCATTTGGCACTGCGCGATCATGATCGGCCTTCGGATGAGCCCGCGCCGGCTGCAGGCCGAGTCGCGACCGATTCAGCAGCGACTGAGTCGGCGACGAACGACGATCAGGCCGATACGGGTCTGCGTACCTTGCGCGGCACGATTCGCGCGCGCGGCGCGAACCAGCGCGAATATTTGAAGCGCGTTCGTCAGAACGATCTCACTTTCGGGGTGGGTCCCGCCGGTACCGGCAAGACCTATCTCGCCGTTGCCTGTGCGGTCGAGGCTTTGCAGTCCGATCGCGTGCGCCGTATCGTGCTCGTGCGTCCGGCCGTCGAAGCGGGTGAGCGGCTCGGCTTTCTGCCCGGCGATCTGACTCAAAAAGTCGATCCGTATCTGCGCCCCATGTACGACGCACTTTACGAAATGATGGGCTTTGATCGGGTGGCCAAGCTCATCGAGCGCAACGTGATCGAGGTGGCGCCGCTCGCTTTCATGCGAGGCCGCTCGCTGAACGACTCCTTCATCATTCTCGATGAGGCACAAAACACCACCATCGAACAGATGAAGATGTTCCTCACGCGTATCGGATTCGGTTCGCGTGCCGTGGTGACGGGCGATCCCACCCAGACCGATTTACCACCCGGCAAGCCCTCGGGCTTGCGGCATGCGATCGACGTACTGCATGGGGTGCATGGTGTTGCCTTTCAGTTTTTCGAAGCGCGCGATGTGGTGCGTCATCCACTGGTGCAGCGCATCGTGCAGGCTTACGAGGCCCGCGACACGTGATCAAGCCGCTCGCGGTCGACATCCAGAATCTGACGAATAAGACGCTCTTGAGCTCGCCGGCCATCCGACGCTGGGCACGTGCGGCGTTTGGCGCGCGCGGCGCGGGAGCGAGCATTGTCATCCGATTCGTCGGTGCTGCCGAAGGGCGCCGACTTAATCTGTTGTGGCGCGGTCGTGACTATGCCACCAACGTCTTGTCGTTTCCGCCGCTGCTCATGCCAGAACCCTCGAGAGCCGTGCGTGCGACACGCCGCGCGAAAGAACCGCGTCTAGTTGGTGATCTCGTGCTCTGTGCGCCGGTTGTGGCCCGCGAGGCCAAAGAGCAAGGCAAGCTGATCGCAGATCACTACGCACATCTGATTGTGCACGGTTGCCTGCATTTGCAGGGTTACGACCACGAGCACGATGCCGACGCTCTGCGCATGGAGCGACGTGAGCGGCGTCTGTTGAAGACGTTCGGCATCGACGATCCCTATCGACCCTGATAAAAAATGAATCAACTATTGCTGGAGCTACGATGACATCCGCTAAATCCGGTGTGTTCGCTTGGATACGCCGCGTTGCTAAATCGCTTTCGGGCGAGGCTCAGGATCTGGCCGATCTGAACGTGCAGTTGCGGCAGGCGCTGGAGCGCGGTCTCATCGACGCCGATGCCTTGCAAATGCTGGAGGGCGTGCTCGAGGTAGCAGATCTGCAGGTGCGAGACATCATGGTGCCGCGCTCGCAGATGGTGGCCGTGCGGCGAGATGAACCGGCGGAGACTTTGCTGCCCATCATCGTGGAGTCCGGTCACTCGCGTTATCCCGTCATTGACGACGATCGCGACGACGTCGTTGGGATACTGCTCGCAAAGGATGTATTGCGGGTGTTCGCGAGCGGCGATGAAGTGAATTTCGACATGCGTGAGTGCATGCGGCCTGTCGTGGTCGTTCCTGAATCCAAGCGGGTCAATGTCCTTCTCAAAGAATTTCGCCGAAACCGAAATCATATGGCTATCGTCGTGGATGAGTATGGCGGCGTTGCCGGTCTCGTCACTATCGAGGATGCCATCGAGCAGATCGTTGGAGACATCGACGACGAGTTCGACGTCGAAGAAGATCAGAACATCCGCCAGGAAGCCGATCGTCAGTACCTGGTGCGAGGAGCCACGCCGATCGAGGAGTTCAACGAGTTCTTCGGTCTCGAGTGGTCGGATGGGGAGTTCGATACCGTGGCCGGGCTCGTCATGAAGCAGCTTGGTCACATGCCGCGTCGCGGCGAGACGGCGTTCATCGAGGGTGTCGAGTTTCGTGTCGTGCGCGCGGATCGTCGCCGGGTCGACACCCTGAAGGTGATCATGCCGAGCGACGTCGCGACAAGTGATCAAGCGGGGGAGCGCGACTGAATCTCGCGCGATCCAGCGCGCTCACGCTGACGTCGGCACTCATCGCGGGTGCCGCTCTGGCACTGGCTTTCGCGCCATTTGGTTATTGGCCTCTGGCGGTCTTGTCGCCGGCGATTCTGTTTTTTCTTTGGCAAGGTCAAGCGCCGCGTATGGCGGCGTTAACGGGCTTTTTGTTCGGCGTCGGCACTTTCGGCGCTGGCACCTATTGGCTTTACATCAGCATCCACGGCTTCGGGCAGGCGCCGGTGTGGTTGGCGCTTTCGTTGATGGCCGCACTCGTTGCGATCATGGCTTGTTACGGCGCTGTGCTGGGCTATGTGGCGGCGCGCTGGATGCCGGCGCGCGGTGCGTGGCGCTGGCTCGTCGGTTTGCCGGCTGGCTGGATGCTGCTTGAGTGGGTGCGCGGATGGTTCCTGTCGGGTTTCGGCTGGCTATCTCTCGGCTATTCGCAGACGGATACCTGGCTTGCCGCTTACGCGCCGATTGGTGGCATGCACCTAGTCTCATGGATTCTGTTGCTTGGTGCCGGCGCGCTCGTGACCCTCTGGTTTGGCTCATCGCGTGAGCGAGCGGTAGCACTGGCGGTGCTCGTTCTGCCGTGGCTCGGTGGGCCTAGTTTGAAGTCGATCGAGTGGACAAAACGGCAGGGTGATGCCGTCGAGATCGCCATCGTGCAGGGCGCCGTCTCGCAGGATCAAAAATGGTTGGCAGCCAATCGCGATGCGACGCTCGCCCGATATCGCGATCTGACGTTACAGGCACTCGGCACGCCACTCATCGTTTGGCCCGAAGCGGCCGCTCCTGACCTTGCCAATAACATCGTCCCTTACTTGCAGGATCTCGCCGCAGCAGCGCAAGGTCGTGACTCCGCGCTGCTGATGGGTTTGATCCGCGCCGAACCCGGCCCGGGTGCTGAGCCGCTTTACTACAATTCGATCCTCGCGTACGACGAGGATGTTCGTTGGTACGACAAGCATCACCTCGTGCCTTTTGGTGAATTTTTTCCGGTACCGAAGTTCGTGCGTCGTTGGTTGCGATTGATGAACCTACCTTATTCGGACTTCACTTCCGGTGCGACGGCACAGCCGCCGCTGTCGATTGCAGGACTGCGTTTATCAGCAAGCATTTGTTACGAAGATGCGTATCCAGCCTCGCAGTTGAGCAGCGCGCGTGAATCCACTGCACTCGTGAACGTCACTAATGACGCCTGGTTCGGTCGATCGACGGCGCGTCATCAGCATCTACAGATTTCGCGCATGCGCGCGATCGAATCGCAGCGTTACGTCATTCGCGCAGCCAACGATGGTGTCTCGGCGATCATCGGGACGCGTGGCGAGCTGCTGGCCCAGGCGCCGGATTTCAAGCCGGTTGTGTTGCGCGGCGAGGTGATCCCGCGATTCGGCGTGCCGCCGTATCTGCGTTTCGGTAACCTGCCTTTGCTTTGGCTCGCGACGCTGTGCGGTTTTGTGGCGATCATGATGCGACGTCGTGAGCGTGAACTTCCGGCGGCCGCGTCGGTCTAGGGAGAGTGTTTATGCAGTGGGTGTGGTCCATGTCACGACGTCCGTTCGTGCGCCGCTCGTTAGGCGCCATCTTGTCCGTCTTCATCTTCACGGCTTGCCAAGGCGATTTTTCCTCGGCGCGACCTGCTGATCTGGCGCAATTGCCGGCAGGCTCGGCATCGGGTGTGACCTCGGGCGTCATCGCGACCGGCCCGTCGCCGATCACGGCTATCGGGAGCCTGCCGGATTTCGCGACCTTGGTTCAGCAACACGGTCCTGCCGTGGTCAATATCTCGACCAAAGGCAAACGCATGCGCGTGACTGCGTCGGGTGAGGATCCATTCTCTGAGTTTTTCCGTCGCTTCGGTGTGCCGGTGCCGCCGGGACAGCGGGGCATGCCACAGCCGGATGGCGAACCCGAGAGCGGTGAGGGGCCGCGCCGCCCCGGTGGTGCGGGTTCAGGCTTCATCGTCAGTAGTGATGGCTACATCCTCACCAACGCCCACGTCGTCAACGAGGCGGATGAGGTCACGGTCAAGCTGACCGATCGGCGTGAGTTCAAAGCAAAGATCGTGGGTGTGGACGAGCCAACGGACGTGGCCGTACTCAAAATCGAAGCCACGGGATTGCCGGTTGTTCGTATTGGTGACCCTGCCAAATTGCGTCCCGGTGAGTGGGTGCTCGCGATCGGTTCGCCGTTCGGATTCGACAACAGCGCCACCGCCGGCATCGTCAGCGCGACTGCGCGCGGTCTACCGGGCGGCGATACCAACTACGTCAACTTCATCCAGACCGACGTGGCGGTGAACCCGGGCAACTCGGGTGGGCCGCTGTTTAATCTTGCCGGTGAAGTCGTTGGCATCAATTCACAGATCTACAGCCGCTCGGGCGGCTATATGGGGATCTCGTTCGCGATCCCCATCGACGTCGCGGTCAACGTGCGCGACCAACTCATCGCCAAGGGTCGAGTCAGTCGCGGCAAGATCGGTGTGACCATCCAGCCGATAGATGCGGCGCTCGCCGATAGTTTTGGACTCGATCGGCCGCGCGGCGCGCTAGTGGGTGCCGTCGAAGAATCCGGCCCAGCGGCTAAGGCGGGTATCCGCGCCGGCGACATCATCCTGTCGGTGAACGGTCGCCTCATCGAACGCTCCGAAGAGTTGCCGACCGTGATCGGTGCCATCAAGCCGGGCGCCGACGCGATCGTCGAAGTCTGGCGCGATCGTAGCGCGCGTCGTCTGAACCTACGGGTGGCGGAGTTGCAGGCGGCGACTAGCGAGACCAGCACCGATGCCAAGCCGCAGGCGGACGATGCCGCCGATCGATTGGGTCTCGTCGTGCGTGAGCTGACCGAAGAAGAGCGTTCGCGCGCCGCGGCCCGCGGTGTCGTGCCGCGCGGTCTGCTGGTCGAGCGCGCGCAGGGTGCAGCGCGCGATGCCGGTATCCAGCGCGGTGATTTCATCGTCGGGATCCGCGGTCAGCGCCTCGAGTCGGTCAAGCAGTTCCGCGAGGCCGTGGCCAAGGAAAAGAAAGTCGTCCCGTTGCTGGTCTCGCGCAGCGGAAATGAGCTCTTCATCGCTGTGGCCGTGGAATGACCTGAAGCATCCTAGGCCCCCGTCGTGTACGATCGCGTCTCCGCGAGAGGCGCGGTTTTACACGGTTTTTAAAGATGGATGAGCGTTACGAGCCGGCGATCGTCGAGCGCGCGGCACAGCAACATTGGAATACGCATCGCAGCTTTGCCGCGCAGGAAGACCCGTCGCGCGAGAAGTTCTACTGCCTCTCGATGTTCCCGTACCCCTCGGGCCGCTTGCATATGGGGCACGTACGCAACTACACCATCGGTGATGTGCTCTCGCGCTTCGCGCGGATGCAGGGCAAGAACGTGTTGCAGCCGATGGGATGGGATGCCTTTGGTCTGCCTGCAGAGAATGCCGCCATGGCCAATGGCGTGGCGCCTGCGAAGTGGACGCGCGACAACATCGCGTACATGAAAAAGCAGTTGCAGGCTTTGGGTTTCGCGATCGACTGGGATCGCGAGATCGCGACCTGTGATCCGTCCTATTACCGCTGGAACCAATGGTTGTTCCTGCGGATGCGCGAGAAGGGTATCGCCTACAAGCGTACGGGCGTCGTTAACTGGGATCCGATCGATCAGACCGTGCTCGCCAACGAACAGGTCATCGACGGTCGCGGCTGGCGCACCGGTGCGTTGGTCGAGAAGCGCGAGATCCCGATGTACTACCTCAACATCACCGCGTACGCGGATGAGTTGCTCGGCGATCTCTCGACGCTCGACGGCTGGCCCGAGCGCGTTCGAACGATGCAGGCGAACTGGATCGGTCGCAGTGAAGGCGCTGAGGTCAGCTTCCCGTTCGCCGATGACGCGCGCTCACTGATGGCAGCTGAGGGTGCGCTCAAAGTATTCACAACCCGCGTCGATACACTCTTCGGTGTGACTTTCATGGCAGTGGCCGCCGAGCATCCGCTCGCGCTTGCGGCAGCTGCCCGGAATCCCGAGCTTCAAGCGTTTGTCGACGAGTGTCGGCGTGGTAGCACCATGGAAGCGGATGTCGCCACCATGGAAAAGAAAGGGCTGCCGACAGGGCTGCATGTGTTGCATCCCTTTACAGGTAAGCCCGTGCCCGTTTGGGTCGCCAATTATGTATTGATGGGTTACGGCGAAGGCGCCGTGATGGGCGTGCCGGCGCACGATGAGCGCGACTTTGCGTTTGCGTTGAAGCACGGTATCGACATCGTCACGGTCATTCGTCCCGCGGATGGCTCGTATGAGCAAGCGCTCGCGCCGTGGCAGGAGAGCTACGGCGAGACCGGCATCACCGTGAACTCGGGTGAGTTCTCCGGACTCGACTTCGCGGCGGCCTACTCCGCAATCACCACGGCCCTCGAGGCCAAAAGTCTCGGCCGCAAGCGCATTCAGTTCCGTCTGCGTGATTGGGGTATTTCGCGTCAACGTTACTGGGGTTGTCCGATACCGCTCATCCACTGCGAGCATTGCGGCGAAGTGCCGGTGCCTGATTCGCAGCTCCCGGTCGTCCTGCCCGAAGATCTCGTGCCCGATGGCAGCGGCAACCCGCTCTCTAAGTCGCCGTCCTTCCATAAAGTGGATTGTCCGACATGCGGTAAGCCTGCGCGTCGCGAGACGGACACGATGGATACCTTCGTCGATTCGTCCTGGTATTTCCTTCGCTACGCGTCGGCCGGCAACGATCAGGCTATGGTCGATGAACGCGCTCGCTACTGGCTGCCGGTCGATCAATATATTGGTGGGATCGAGCATGCGATCCTGCACCTGCTTTACTCGCGCTTCTGGACCAAAGTGATGCGCGATCTCGATCTCGTACACGTGACCGAACCGTTTGCGAACTTGTTGACGCAGGGTATGGTGCTGAACCACATCTACTGGCAGCAGCCGGCCGAAGGTCGACGCGCCTATTTCAATCCTCTCGATGTGGATGTCGAAGAGCAGGACGGCGTGAAGCGCTGGTTCGCCACGCGTGAGAATGGCTCGCGTCTCGAGGTGAATTACGACGGCCTGGGCACGATGTCGAAGTCGAAGAACAACGGCGTTGATCCGCAGAGTCTCGTCGAGAAATATGGTGCCGACACCGCGCGCTTGTTCATGATGTTCACCGCACCACCCGAGCAATCACTCGAGTGGTCGGATGAGGGCGTGCAGGGTGCGTTCCGTTTCATTCGGCGTCTCTGGAAGGCCGTGCACGAACACGTATCGCAGGGTGCAGTTGGCAAACCGGACCTCGCGAATCTCACGCCGACGCAGAAAGAGTTGCGTCGCGCTGCACATCAGGCGCTCACCAAAGTCACCGATGACATTGGCCGTCGCCGCACTTTCAACACCGCTGTTGCGGCGGTGATGGAGTTGCTTAACACCGTCTCGCGTTTCGAAGATCCCTCTGCACAGGGTCGAGCCGTCGTGCAAGAGGCGCTCGAGATCGCGACGATCTGCCTCTCGCCGATCGTGCCGCACGTATGTCACGCCCTGTGGAACGAACTCGGTCACACTGAGGCGATCATCGATGTGCGTTGGCCGGCGGTCGATGCGAACGCACTGGCGCAAGATGCGATCACGCTCGTCGTGCAGGTGAACGGCAAATTGCGCGGGCAAATCACCGTGCCGATTGATGCCGATGCGGAGACCGTGAAAGCGGCTGCGCTCGCCGAGGAGTCGGTGCGCAAGTTCGTGGGTGAGGCACCGCCCAAGAAAATCGTCGTGGTGCCGCGTAAATTGGTCAACGTGGTGGTCTGATGCGCCGATTTGCGCTGCTGCTAGCGCTGTGTGTGGGCTTGGCAGGCTGTGGCTTCCAGTTGCAGTCGCGATTGGCCTTGCCTGAGTCGATCGCAGTTCTCGCGATCGATACCGATGATCGACAGAGCCCGTTCGCGCAATCGCTTTCGGAGGCGTTGCGTGGTGTCGGCGCGCGAATCGATGGCTCCGGTGGGCGGGCGCTACGAGTACGCATCGAACGCGACGAGCTGCTTGAGCGAGTTGCCTCGGTGTCGGCGCGTAACCAGCCGCGTGAATACGAACTCACTTATGTCGTTCGGTATTCGGTGATGCGTGACGGCGTTTATCTTGTCGAGGCCGAAGAGGTCACGGCCACCCGTGATTTCAGTTTCGATGAGCGTCTCGCACTCGCTAAGTCGCGCGAGCGCGAGCAGCTGCGTGAGACTCTCGCTCGCGAGCTCGCCGGCGTCGTATTACAACGCATCGCCAGCCTCAATTAAGCGTGCTCACGCTGGATGATCCGGATTTGCGTGTGGCTCTGCTGAGTCTGCTGTCGCCCTACGGCCTACAGCTTGAGTGGGTCATCGCTGCGGCGCCGATTCCCGGTAGCTATTGGGGTGAGAGTGAAGCGGGGTTGATCGGCGATCGACTCTATCTTCGTCACGACACACCGTTGCACTCGGCGTTACACGAGGCGGCGCATTTCGTCTGCATGACGGCGCCGCGCCGCGCGGCTCTGGAGCGTGATGCGGGCGGTGACCATCCCGAAGAAAACGCCGTTTGCTATCTGCAAATTCTTTGGGGAGATCAGCTCCCTAGCGTCGGCCGCGAGCGCATCCTCGCAGACATGGACGCCTGGGGCTATACCTTTCGCCTCGGCTCTGCGGCTCGCTGGTTCGACGAAGATGCGAGTGATGCGCGGCAGTGGCTGCAGCGCGAGGCCATCGTGAGAGACGACGGGAGCCTGACTGGCCGTTGTCGTCGCTAGGCAGGCGATCGAGGCGCCAAGCTCAGCGCTTGGCGTAGCGATCGGTCGCTGCGACGAGTTCGCTCAAAATTCCAGGTTCGAAAGCCGAGTGTCCCGCATCCGGTACGATGCGCAGGTCGGCCTCTGGCCACGCCTTGTGCAGATCCCACGCGCTTTTGATCGGACAGACTACGTCGTAGCGGCCTTGTACGATCGTGCAGGGAATCGAGCGAATCCGATGTACGTCATCGAGTAGTTGCGTCGGGCTGCGAAAGAAGCCGCCGTTGATGAAGTAGTGGCATTCGATGCGCGCGAAAGCTTCGGCGAAAGTCGTGTCGGCGAAGCGATCGAGTGAGTTGGGATCAAGTCGTAGATAGCTCGTCGCGCCTTCCCAGATCGACCATGCGCGCGCAGCCGCTTGGCGTATCGACTTATCGTCGCTCGTCAGGCGTTCGTAGTACGCCTGGATGATCTCGTGGCGTCGCTCCACCGGAATCGGTTCGAGAAATTTTTCGTAAAGATCCGGATACAGCGCGCCGGCGCCGTCGGGTTTGCCGTAGAACCAGTCGAGCTCCCAGGGACGCAGTAGGAAAATGCCGCGAAGCACCAGTTCCGTCACTCGATCCGGATGCGTTTGGGCGTAGGCCAGCGCTAGTGTCGAACCCCAGGAGCCGCCAAAGACCTGCCACTGCTCGATGCCGAGGTGTTCGCGAATCCGCTCGATATCGGCGACGAGATCCCAAGTGGTATTGCTTTCGAGGTTGGCATGCGGTCGGCTCTTGCCGCAGCCGCGTTGGTCGAACAGCACGATCCGATAGCGCGTCGGATCAAAGAATCGACGCATGCGCGCATCGGTGCCGCCGCCCGGGCCGCCATGCAGAAACACGACCGGCTTGCCAGCCGGGTTACCGCTTTCTTCCCAGTAGATTTCATGCACGTTCGAGACGCGCAGCATGCCGCTACGGTACGCCTCGAATGCGGGATACAGTGTTCGCAGAGCTGCGCTCATCACAGCACCTCGCGTGCAGTCTTGGAGGGCGAGATCATCGGGCCTAGCGGCACGCCGCCGACAAGGTGGACGTGAAGGTGATACACCTCCTGTCCCCCGTGTGAGTTGCAGTTGATGATGAGGCGATAGCCGTTTTCGGCGATGCCTTCACGCTTGGCGAGATCACGCGCGACCGTGAACATATGGCCGACGAGAGCCTCGTCTTCATCGGCGATATCGTTAGCGGTTGCGATCGCCTTGTTTGGCACGATCAGCAGATGCACCGGAGCGCGCGGATGGATATCACGGAAAGCGGTGACGCGCTCGTCCTGATGGACGATATCCGCTGGCAGTTCACGATTGACGATACGTTCGAATAGCGTCGGCATGATGCGCTCTCAGTATTTATAGATCTCGACCTTGGTCGCATCGAGCTGATAGGCCGCAGCGCCCAAGCGGGTGGTCTTGTTAGTGGTCTTCATGCGTCCGGTGATCCAATACGCCTCGTAGATGGAATCAAGCGCGACGCCCTTAGCCATCTTGTCGTAGACGATCTGATTAGGTGGCGGCGGAGGTACGGGGATGCCAGCGGCAAAGTAGGGGGCGAGGAAGAACTCCGAGACGAGGCCATCTTTGCCAACGTCGAGCGGCACGATGAAACCCGGAATCTTCAGTGACTGGCCGTTCAACTCCTTGTTGACGTTGAAGTCCATGACCTGCTGGGCGGCCATACCACCTTCACCGAGATAGTCGTGCGCCGCGGGCGGTGGGCCGGCGAGAAACTTCGAGCGGGCATCTGGCGGAATGAGTTCATCCCAATCGATCTCTCGTATCGCGTTCGATGTTCGTTTGGCATTCTTGTTTTTGTCGTTGGCCGAGGGCGCTGGCGTGCCGACCGGCGGAGGCGTGATGGCGTGGCCAGTGGCAACGCTGGCGATGATCAGGGCCGCAGCGCAGAGCCCGGTCAGCAAGGATTGGGTGAACGATCGGAACATGCCAGTCTCCATTAAACTCGCCAAGCTCAAACTCGTATGGTCAGGCCGTCACTTAGCGTGTGACGGTAAGCGCGCCACGCCGGGTATGCCCCCATCAAGAGAGCAGCGACGATGATGGCGCTTAGGATCAACGCATCGTAGCCCGTCAGACCGCCCGGTTGCAGAAAGATTCCAAAGCGTCGTTCCAAGAGGGGCTGAGCGGCGAGCAACAGACCGTAGGTGAGCGCTACGCCGGCCGCCACGCCCGCACTGGCGAGAATGCCGGCTTCGGTGATCAGCAGCGTGAAGATGTGTTTCGGTCTCGCGCCCAAAGATCGCAGGATCGCCATTTCACGCCGACGTTCGTTGAGGCTGGTCAGGATGGCGGTCAGCATGCCGAGCAGGCCGGCAAGGACGACGAAGGCGGCGACGATCATGAGTGCCGTGTCGGCGATGCCGACGAGGTTCCAGAGCTGACTCAGCGCGACACCGGGAATGATCGCCATCAAGGCTTCCTGACGATAATCGTTGATTGCGCGCTGCATGGTGAAGGTCATGACCTTGCTCTCCATCCCGACCATGAAAGCCGTGATGGATTCCGGTGTCAGATCTTGTCCGCGAGCCTCATCGGCTGACACCTGTGCACCCGGTAGCGCGCGTGCTCCGCTCTGCCAGTCGAGGTGGATCGCCGTAATCGCCTCGAGACTGACATGTACCGTTCGATCGATGGGCGTGCCGGTCTTAGCGAGGATGCCCGCGATCCGAAACGGTTTGTCGTCGTGCTTGGCGAAACTCACGTTGCCGACACCGTGCGCGATCACGATCGGGTCGCCGAGTTGATAGCCGAGTTGCCGCGCGACATCGGCACCGATCACGGCGTCGTATAAATCGTCGAACGGCTCGCCGACCGTAAAATTCATGCGCCGATCGCCGGCGTAGCGGTAGTGCTCGAAGTAGCTGTCGTTGGTGCCCATCACGCGAAAACCGCGATGCGAGTCGCCGAGTGAAATGGGAATGGTCCAGGCTACATCCGGATGACGGGCGATTTTTTGATAGCTGTCCCAGCTGACGTTGGCAGTCGCATCGCCCACGCGAAACACCGAGTAGAGCAATAAGTTCAGCTGGCCCGAGCGGGCACCCACGATCAGATCGACTCCCGAGACGGTATTGGCGAAACCCTCGCGGGCTGCGGTTCGCATCTTCTCGACGCCGAGCAACAAAGCCACGCTGATGGCGATGGCGCTGATGGTCAATAGTGCCGTGCTGCGACGGTTACGCAGCGATCGCCAAGCGAGACTCAGGGTATTCACGAGCGCACCTGATTGATGTCGGACAGAGACAGCGTGCGATCGAACAAGTACCCGAGCGAGGTGTCATGACTCACGAACAGCAACGTGCTGCCTTGGGATCGACATTCACTCATGAGCAGGGAGAGGAAATTTTCGCGCGCATCATGATCGAGCGCCGAGGTGGGCTCGTCGGCCACGATGATGCCCGGTGAGCCGAGCAGTGCGCGCGCTGCAGCGACGCGTTGCTGCTGGCCGATCGACAGTTCCGTGACCGGTCGCTGCAGCAGATCGTCCGAACCAAGGCCGATGGCGGCCAACAAACGTCGTGCCTCACTGCTCGGATCGCCACCTGCGATGCGTGCTGCGCGGGCTGCGGAGAATTGCAGTGGCAACAGTACGTTCTCGAGCACGCCGAGATAGGGCAGCAAATTGAACATCTGGAAGATGAAGCCGATATTGTCACCGCGAAACCGATCACGCGCTGCTCCAGAGAGCGGAGCGAGATCGGTGCCGAGTACGCGCACGCTGCCGCTCTGCGGTGTGAGCACGCCACCCAATAGACCGAGCAGGGTGCTCTTGCCGCTACCGCTCGGGCCTTTCAGAAACACTCGTTCGCCGCGAGCGATGTCGAGCTGCGGGATGTCGATGGTCAACGGCTTGTCGGGCCACGCATAGCGCAGGTCGCGGGCCTCGATGGCCGGCTTGTCGAGATCAGCTTGCATCGCGCGTTACTGTAGCGTGATGCGACGGGCTCCGCCTTGCAGGGTGATCTGGCGCTGAGCCGATGCGGTAATCAGATTCACTTCGACTTTCTCGACGTCTTTCAGCTTGTCGAGTGCACTGAAGTCGGTCCATCCGAGTGCCGCCGGGTTGCTGCAGCGAAAATCGAACCGCGCTCGGTAGTCGGCGTGACCGGGCCCGAGCTTCGGTGCTTTGTAGTCGACCCTCTCCAGTCGACAGCCGGCATTGCGAGGAACGGCGAGGATGTTCTTGCCGCTCTGCAACCAAGAGTCAGCCGCGGTACTCGCTGATTTTTGCTCGGGTGTTTTCGGCGCGTTCTCGAAGCCAAGAACGTGAAGAGCGGGTGTTTCGAGTTGCGCCGACAGCAAGCCGCCCTCGAGGGCTAAGTTCAACGTGACGATCCCGTGCACGTGCTTGCCTTGGGTCTGCATCCCGTCGTGGTCATGGTCGTG